>ENA-OWYH01000233-OWYH01000233.1-human-gut-metagenome-genome-assembly--contig:-NODE-233-length-26620-cov-18.660794_pt1 | contig 26620 bp, 19 predicted proteins | sample MGYA00249746_ERZ652078 | MGnify/ENA primary metagenome ERZ652078 (study PRJEB26925, sample SAMN05827095) | human gut metagenome | biome: ENVO:2100002; feature: ENVO:00000062; material: ENVO:00002003... | reverse complement strand
TATTGCTTATTATCCGCACCCAAAAAGTTGCATTTATAAGTTGAACTCAAGTTATTTTAGTTTAAAAAATTGCTCAAATTTAGGGTATTTTACCCAATATAGATTAGTCTTTTTATCCGATTTAATGCTCTGTTAGTAAGATTTAAGTTAAAACGTCATGTGCAGACTGATTCTAAGTCCGGATTTATCTATATTAGGTAAATCGCGGTAAGTCAAACGCCATACATAATCCACCCGGAGCACTTTTAAAATATTCTCAACACCTACCCCTACCTCCACATACGGAGTGTGTCCCATAGTAGTGCTTCCTGCCGGAAAGGCAAACAATCCCTCACTGAATTCCGGATTGTTCTTGTCGCTCAGATTTCCATAAATTCCCCGGCAGGACAACACTTCGCGCCATTTCAATTTTTTCAACAACGGAATGCGGTTGAAAAGGAAGCCGTTCAAAAAGTAAGTCACATCCCACGAGGCATATTCATCGTTCATAAATTCCATTGCATTCATCAGCGAGTAAGACTCCGGCTGAATGGTGTAGGACAAGTTGGCATTGGGAATGATAAGCAGCGGAAAAGGAACTTTATTCCACACCTTACCGGCTTTCAGTATGACGTCCGTATAGCCGAAAGCCGAGAACCAGAAACGTTTCTGAAATCCTGCCTCCGTATAATGATAGGTATAGTCTCCACCCAGCACTCCTTTGGCGGCCATTGTATGCGTCAGCGTAAATACCGGAGCATCCAAAGATACCGGAAAACGGTTCCACTGTGTCTGAAAGAACTTCTCATTAGGAGCATAACGCAGTTTAAGTTCCAGTTCACTGGTCGAAATACTTTTTACAAACGACTTATCTTCATCCTGCCTGATGAAAGGAATGAGATGCGAAGATTCATCTTTCCGCAAACGTGTGGTCACTTGAAAGGAGAAGCCCGAATGAAACTCGTTCGTATACGTCAGTTCTGCTTTCCGCTGATAGCCGATACGGTCGTCCTTCTGGCGTTTCAACGCCAAAAAAACGTTATCCTGACTGGTATAGAGATAATGTTGCCCATACTGGTTGACATCGGACAGATAACGGAGTTTCAAAGAGTGAATCGGAAACTCATTGGCATATTCCTTTTTCTTATGGAAAGAATATTCCAGTTCCGCCAACCCTTTCACACGTTCGTCGCGGAAACCGTACGCCACATATCCCCTGCCGAACAAATGCGGATTAAGCCATGCCGTTGTCATCCCACCGGCACGCACACGCACTCCTTCCAGCGCATTACCGCTGATGGTGGTGTTCATCATGCCGATATAGAACAAAGGAGCTTTCTCCTTAGGTGCGGGAATATATCCGGTAAACAGCACCTTCAGCACCTTCTCCGTCCAATAATAAACCGGATAACTACGCAGTTGCGCCATCATCTTATCTACGGAAGTCTCTTTCTTGCTCACTTCCGCAAGGCGGTTGGCATCCCAGTAAGCATCGGAATGAGCGGAAGAGTCCATACCCTCAATCACCTTCTCGGGTTTTCGGAACGCCTGCAAGGCATCGGCAGTGGGTTCGTAAGCATAATTCCGGTAATAGACATCCCGTTTGGCATAGATGCCGTCGCTGTTGTCCACCAATTTGAATTCCGTCGTGATACTTTCATTCATAAGTTGCCTTGTACCGTCTTCCGCACGGTCGAAGTCCTGTTCTATCTTCATGTAATCCACAAAGTTCAGATTGATTTTCTGAGGAAAGTTCATCACTACACGACGCACGAAATACGTGCTGTCCAGCATGACGTACAGATGCCCCGTAAAGCCGAACGACTCGGAGTTGAAAGGCACGAAAGTCAAGTCCACGCAAGGCTTTCCGGCAACGGTCAGCGTATCCATCAGATAGTATTTGTAGAACGAAGGGCCTAAAGAAGATAACGGACTGACAAACTTATTGGTAAACAGCGTTATGTTGTTCTGATAAATATCCACGTCCGTCATAGTGACGCTGATGGCCTGCTCCATCCCCTGCTGTGACAGCATTTCGTCCACTCCCGCCTGCCGCCGCGCCTTCACCCATTGCTTCTCGCTGTGCGGCGACTTACGGTAATAATCCGTAGCCAGCAACTCGCGGTTGGACACCGCCAGAACCGGCTTTCCCGTCACGGCGGAAGTATCCACATAATCGGTCAGGAACTTGAACTTGCGATACAGCCACTTCTGCTGCTTCACGCTGTCGAAGTTGTTAATGGCAAACGTCATTTTCTCATAACGCTCGCGCTGCCAGAAGTCGCGCTCATCCGGAGAATAATCATCCCGGTGCTCTATCATCTTCCGCACAAACTCCACAGCCGGATTGTTTTTCTTCTTGTAGCGCTCGCGTTTCGGCTTCACCACCACTTCATTCAGTGCATAAGTGATGGGGGCAAGCGCCACTTTTATACGCTCCCCGCGTGCCGGATGAATCAGCCGGGTGTATTCATTATAGCCCACGGCCGAGATTACCAGCCGTGCTTCCGGGCGATAGGTCTTGAAGGAAAATACCCCCTTGTCATCAGTCATCCCCCCCTCTGTGGTTCCTTTCAGATAGACCGAGGTATATGGCAACGGCTCCCGTGTCAGCGAATCCGTGACAACACCTTGCACTATATATTGCGCCCTCACAGGAAGTGCAATTATCTGCAACAGCAGAAATACCCTAATAAACAACCTCATACCTTACCCATCTATCATTCAGTGCGCAAAGGTACGGAAGAAAACTTTTTCTAAAAGTCCGGTTTTGCGGAATAAATGTTCTAAAAAACCACTTTTATTCAAAACACTTCCCGTTAAAACCTGTTGTATAGCGAATACGACTTACAAAAGACGTACAAACCGACCTAAATACTTAATTATGGAATTGATTTTCAACCAACTCAGAGAACGTCCCGAATTAGCCATTTTCCTCACTATTTTTCTGGGGTTCTGGCTGGGTAAGCTGCGTATCGGCAAGTTTACTTTGGGAACCGTCACCAGCGTGTTATTGGTAGGCGTAGTGGTAGGGCAACTGAATATTGCCGTACCCGGCCCTGTCAAGTCAGTGTTTTTCTTGCTGTTTCTATTTGCCGTAGGCTACAAGGTAGGCCCGCAGTTCTTTCGCGGACTGAAAAAAGACGGATTGCCCCAAGTGGCTTTTGCGGTGCTGATGTGCGTATCTGTTTTGGGAGTAACCTGGCTGCTTGCCCTACTCATGGGATATAACATGGGAGAAGCCGCCGGATTGCTTGCCGGCTCACAAACCATATCGGCCGTCATCGGCGTGGCCGAAGATACAATGGCAAACATGGGACTGGACGAAGCGCAACGGCAGAGCTACGTCAACATCATCCCCGTATCCTATGCCGTAACCTACATTTTCGGTACCGCCGGCTCGGCTTGGGTGCTATCGTCCATCGGACCGAAAATGCTGGGCGGACTGGATAAGGTGAAAGCCGCCTGCAAGGATTTGGAAGTCCGCATGGGCAACTCTCAGGCAGATGAACCCGGCTTCATTCATGCCGCACGCCCCGTCACTTTCCGCGCCTACCGCATCGAAAACGAATGGTTCAAAAACGGGAAAAGGGTCATAGACCTTGAAGTGTACTTCCAGCAACAGGACAAGCGCCTGTTTGTGGAACGGATACGCAAGGCAGGCGCTATCCGCGAGGTCAGCCCCAACGTGCAACTGGAAATAGGGGATGAAGTCGTACTAAGCGGACGCCGGGAATACGTTATCGGCGAAGAGGATTGGATAGGACCTGAAATACAAGACCAGCAGCTATTGGACTTCCCCGCAGAAAAACTGCCCGTCATGATTACCAAAAAGACCTTTGCCGGAAAGACCGTTTCGGCCATCCGCAACGAGAAGTTCATGCACGGTGTCAGTATCCGCAGCATCAGGCGTGCGGGCATCGACATCCCCGTCATGGCGCAGACCACCGTAGATGCCGGCGACGTGGTAGAGGTAGTGGGAACCAGGCAGGAAGTGGAAACAGCCGCCAGACGTTTGGGCTATATAGACCGTCCTACCAATCAGACTGATATGATTTTCGTAGGGCTCGGCATCCTTGTAGGCGGATTGTTCGGTGCACTATCCGTCCACATCGGCGGCGTACCAATCAGCCTGAGCACCAGTGGCGGAGCGCTGATAGCGGGATTGCTCTTCGGCTGGCTACGCAGCAAGCATCCCACTTTCGGACGCATTCCCGAACCGTCGCAATGGGTACTGAACAATGTAGGGCTGAACATGTTTATCGCCGTAGTAGGCATATCGGCAGGCCCCGGTTTTGTACAGGGATTTCACGATGTGGGTATCAGCCTGTTCCTTGTAGGCGCAGCAGCCACCACTTTCCCACTGATTATCGGGCTGTTGCTTGCCAGGTATCTGTTCAAGTTTCATCCGGCCATCGCATTGGGATGCTGTGCGGGCGCAAGGACCACTACGGCAGCCCTCGGAGCCATACAGGATGCCGTAGAGAGTGAAACGCCTGCGCTGGGCTATACCGTGACGTATGCCGTAGGCAACACCCTGCTGATTATATGGGGAGTGGTTATCGTCCTGCTGATTTAATGCCCTGAAGACTTTAAGCAGATTACCTAATAAGTAAAAACTGTTTTCAAGCTTACTAAACTCTTTCCGTCCGACAGCTGTCGGACGAAAATTCAACAATTGTCGGACGATAATTCAACAGCTGTCGGACGAATGGAAAACAATTATCGAACGAATAGATTTTAGCATACCTGGAATTAGTTTATGCCGACTGTCACTTTAATTATAACGCTTTTTAAAAACTAAACTTCAGATTATATGAATACAAAACTTTTAGAAAAGAAGATGGAGAATATCAGTCCCTTTGAACTGAAAAACCGTCTTATCGACATGGCAGATGAAAGCCTAAAAAAGACCGCCCGTACCATGTTGAACGCCGGGCGCGGTAATCCCAACTGGATTGCAACCACTCCACGCGAAGCCTTTTTCCTCCTGGGAAAATTCGGACTGGAAGAATGCCGTCACGTCATGTTCCTCCCCGAAGGCATCGCCGGCATCCCCGAAAAACAAGGTATTGCCGCCCGCTTTGAGCAATTCCTCAAAAGCAATACCTACCGGCCCGGAGCCAAACTGCTGGAACAAACCTACCACTACATGCTGATGCAGCATGCCGTCGACCCCGACAGCCTCGTATACGAATGGGCGGAAAGCGTCATAGGCAACCAGTATCCTGTGCCCGACCGCATCCTGCAATTCACCGAAATGCTGGTATGCGACTACCTGAATCAGGAAATGTGCGACAACCGTCCGCCTCGCGGAGCTTTCAACCTGTTTGCCACCGAAGGCGGAACGGCTGCCATGTGTTACATCTTCGATTCGCTGCAAGAGAATTTCCTGCTGGACAAAGGCGACGGCATCGCCCTCATGGTTCCCGCCTTTACACCTTATATAGAGATTCCCCAACTGGACCGTTACCGGTTCAAGGTGACCGAACTGCATGCCAACCGCATGAGCAAAGACGGGCTGCATCTGTGGCAATACAGTGACGAGGATATAGACCGGCTGAAAAATCCGGCCATAAAGGCTTTGTTTGTCACCAATCCGAGCAACCCTCCCAGCTATACGCTCAGCCCCGAAACAATGGCGCGCATCGTAAACATCGTAAAGGAAGACAATCCCAACCTGATGATTATTACGGACGATGTATACGGTACTTTCAGCCCGCATTTCCGCTCGTTTATGGCAGAAATTCCGTACAATACGCTTTGCGTGTACTCTTTCTCCAAATATTTCGGCGCTACTGGCTGGCGCAATGCCGTCATAGCGCTGCACGAATACAATGTATTCGACAGACAAATATCCCGATTGCCGAAAGAGAAGCGCGAAGCCCTCAACCGCCGCTATGCCACGCTGACCCTGCATCCCGAAAAATTGAAGTTCATAGACCGCATGGTAGCGGACAGCCGTCAGATAGCCTTGAACCATACAGCAGGACTTTCATTGCCTCAACAGATGCAGATGAGCTTATTCGCCGCCTTTGCCCTGCTGGACAAAGAAAACAGCTACAAGCAGAAGATGCAGGAAATTATCCGGCGCCGCTTGCAGGCTCTTTGGGACAATACCGGGTTTACGTTAGTGGAAGACCCCTTACGGGTAGGCTATTATACGGAAATCGACATGCTGGTCTGGGCCGAAAAGTTCTATGGAGAGAAGTTTGTGGAATACCTCAAAAAAACGTACAGTCCGCTGAACGTAGTATTCCGCCTTGCTCAGGAAACATCTTTAGTGCTTCTGAACGGTGGCGGCTTCGACGGGCCCGAATGGAGCGTACGTGCTTCCCTTGCCAATTTGAACGAGAGTGATTATATTACAATCGGCCAGGGAATCAAGCGGATATTGGATGAGTACGCAGAAGAATGGAGGAAAAACAGAAGTTGAGAATTGGGAATTCTCAATTAAACAAGATTCGGAAGCGGGTCAATCCGTCATTGTATGTGCGCAGGGAGAATGCACAACCGTGACGGCTCAGCACTTCCCTGATAAACACCAGGCCAATCCCCTGCCCGTTCGGCTTGGTGGAGAAGAAGGGACTGAAGAGTTTAGCTTCGGTCTCTTTGCTGATTCCGGGACCATTGTCTACGATTTCTATAAGAGCGGGGGCAGTGGTCCTTACCGTTATTTCGCCCTGCTTGCCTGCCGCTTCTCCGGCGCTCTCTATACTTTCGGCAGCATTCTTAATGATATTTACCAAAACCTGCTCGAACAGCGAAGCATCCAGGCGCACCTGCCCTACTTCGGGGTCACATTCCAAGCGGAGAATAATGTTACGGTCATTGCACATTCCCTCCATAAAACGCTTGCACATGGATACCAATTCGTTCAGTTGAACCTGCGCTACCGTAGGTTCGGGAATCTTCACCACATCGGCAAAGCGGGTAATGAAACGGCTCATAGAGAAACAGCGCTCCGTACACACGCGCATCACCTCGCAAATGTCTTCCATATTTTCTTCCGTAGAAAGCGCCTGCTCCACCGTATCCAAGGTAGAGGTAATGCCGGCAGTGGTATTGTTCACCTCGTGGGCAATCATACGGATAACCTTTTCGTATGCACGCTTTTCCGCTTTCATCACTTCATCCGTCATGCGCTCTATCAGGAAGAAAGGATGCTTGAACCCTCTGTCTATAAACGAAGAATGGGTACACTTGTAGATATTCGCATCGTTCAACCGCACCACAGAAGTCGTTTCTTTAGGAATGGATGCCAGCTCTTCCGCCAAAGGCGAATCAATTTTATCCAGTTTCCTGTTCTGCGCCTCTTCCAGACGAACGCCCAGCATCTTTACAGCCATCGGATTGAGTTGTGACACCTCACCGTCCAACGTCATAATGACAACCCCCATAGGCGATGCCTGAATCAGCAAATCAAGAAAATGGTTCTGCTCGCGCATACGCAGACGCTCATTCTTGAGTTGTTCCATCATACGGTTGAAAACGTTCACAATACGGTCGGCCTCATACTGCCCCACCCTGCTGAGCCGGCTGCAGAAATCCTGCTCGCGCAACAACTCCATACCGCTTCCTATCGTACTCATCGGCTTGACAATCTTACGATAGAACACCGCCAGATAGAGCAGTATGAATACAATAATACCCTCCACAACATATAGATGCGTGGTCTGCATTTTGCCTGCCAGATATATCAACGCTCCACCCAGCCCAAGCAAAAACAATACAAGAATAAAAAAATAAAATTTAATACGCACGTGAGGTAGGGATTAGGGGTTAGTGATTAACGATTAGCGATTAGGGTTAATGATTAGCGGGTAGTGATTAACGATTAGGGGCTGGTAAGCGACGACTAACGGTCAAGATTTAAATGACTAAACACTTATCGCTAAACCCTAATCACTAATCGCTATTTTATATTTTTCCAGCCGTCTGTATAGAGCAGCCCTGCTGATGCCCAGTGCCAATGCAACCTGACTGAGATTGCCTTTATGCTGTTCTAAGGCTTGCAGGATAGTTTGCCGTTCTATCTCATCCAGCGTCATGCCGGCAAAGGAAGTGCCATCTGCGGCTTTTGCAGGTTCGTCGTGACGTTGGTACTGCGATTCAAAATCAGAAGCATCCAGGGTTTGTTTTCCACTGACAAGAATGGTACGCTCCACCAGGTTTTTCAATTCGCGGATATTACCCGAATAAGGCAACCGGGATAGGAAGTTCAGCGCATCCGCTGAAAATTCGGTACGCGGCAAGCCGTTTACGGCAGCCTGACGGTCGGCAAAGTGACGTGCCAACAGAGGAATATCCTCACGGCGTTCGCGCAAGGCGGGCAGTTTTACGGTTATCAGATTGATACGGTAGAAAAGGTCTTCGCGGAATGTACGCTCGGCAACCATTTTGCGCAAATCGGCATTGGTGGCGGAAACAACACGCACATCCACTTTACGCGGGCGGCTGTCGCCCAGCACCTCAAACGTCTGGTCCTGAAGCACACGCAATAGTTTAACCTGGCAGGACAAATCCAAGTCGCCTATTTCGTCCAGAAAGATAGTTCCTTTGTTTGCCAGTTCAAAACGCCCTATGCGGTCGGCACTTGCATCGGTAAAAGCGCCCTTCTTATGGCCGAACATCTCGCTCTCGAACAGACTCTGTGAGATACCTCCGAGATTGACTTTCACAAAAGGCTGTTTGGTGCGCTGACTGTTGATATGGATAGCTTCGGCTATCAGTTCCTTGCCTGTACCGCTCTCGCCGGTAATGAGTACGGAAGCGTTGGTACGGGCTATGCGGGCTACGGTATTCAGCACCTCCATCAGTCCTTGCGATTTTCCAATGATGTGACTGCGGTTCAAATCCTCCGCCTGCTCTTCCGGCACTTCTTTCGGAGCGGCACTCAGTTCCAAGGCGGTTTCGATACGCTGCAAAAGGGCGGCATTGTTCCACGGTTTGGTAATAAAGTCAAAAGCCCCCGCCTGCATCCCCTGTACGGCAAGTTGGATGCTTCCCCATGCCGTCATCAATATAACGGGAACATCGGGACGGAAGACCTTTACCTGCTTCAACAGCGTAAGCCCCTCCTCTCCGGTAGTGGAGAGTGTAAAGTTCATATCCATCAATATCAGCGCGGGAGATTCTACACGAACTATATCCATTGCTTCACGAGGCCCCGGTGCTGTCTTTACCTCATAACCGGCACGCTTCAGCATAAAACTAAGTGAAGAACGTACGGCACTATCATCATCGACTATCAGTATCATAGCATTTTGTAGTTTGTTACTTGCAAAAGTAAGTTTTTTAGCCACAGGTCATACAGATTTGCACCATTTTTTTGTTATTTCCTTTATAATCGTACAAATCGGCATAATTTCTACCGGCATCAGCCTTTGATTATATCTTCAAAGTCGGCTTCCAACTCCATGTTCCGTTCAAAATCCCAAAGGGTCAGGCTACGGAGTTGATAGAAGTAATACCAATAATAATAAAGTTCGGAAATGTGCTTTTGCCGGGCTTCGTCTTTGGAGTTCTGCGCATCGTTGAGGTCAAGGGTACTTATTTTACCAATCATAAAAGTCTCCACACTGGTCTTGTAACGTTTTTCGGCTATCTGGTCCGCCTCTTCGGCTATTTCCAACTGCTGGGCTTGGTTGTTGAAGTTTGCCACCAGCAGGAAAATGTCCTGATTGAAGTCCATTTGTTCCTGTCGGATTTTGGAAAGTACCACTTCGCGGTTGCTCTTGGCTACCCTCACCTTGCCGCGACGTTTGCCCCAATCGAGGATAGGTATTTTTACACCGACCTTGACAATCTGGTTGTCCAGCAAATCCTGATAGGCAGATGAGAACTCATAGTTTTGTCCGGTATAGCCAACGCTGGCAAACAGGTCTATACTCCTTAAATTTCCACGTGCCGTAGCCACTTCATAATCGGCTTCTAACTGGCGGCGACGTATATTCTGGGCAAACGAGTTACGTTCCAAAGCTTTGTTCAGAACACGGTCGTAGTCCATCTTAATACCAGGAACGGAAGCAGGTATAACAGGATTCAGCCCCTCGCTCTCCGACACGCCGAGAAACGAACGTAGCTGAAACATCTTGGCGTTCAAAGTGCTTTCGGCTTCGGTTACATCAGCTTTGCCTTGCAGGGAGTTCAGCTTGAGTTGCAGCAAGTCGTTTTCCGAAATCTGTCCCATTTTACGTTTGGCAATGGCCACTTCGTAAAGGCGGTCTGAATTGGCTTTGTTTTGCTGCGCTGTGGCAAGCGCTTCCTTAGCCAGCAACAGTTCGAAAAAATAAGTAATGGTCTTCATCGTTACCTGCTCCGTTGCCGAAATAAAGGCAGCCTTTGCCTCTGCATACCGGACAGGTTCGATACGGCGGTTCCACTTCAAACTGTTCACGCCGAATATGGGTTGCGTCAATTCAAGGCTTACAGGTACGGACATAAACTGTTTGTCGCCGCCGGAACCCAACTGCTTGATGTAATCGAGAGAAGAAGCCAAAGACAGCTTACCGCCTGTGAACCAAATGTTCTGGTCAATGGAAAGTGCACCGGACAACCCCAATGTATTATTACGGACAAAGCTATAGGAACCGTCCGAATTCTGATAGGTGCTGTACGACTTATTATAATTGGGCAATGTTCCCGTAAAATTTATTTCGGGCAACAGGTCTGCACGGAAAGTACGGTATTCCCAATAGGCTGTCTTCAATTCGTTAAGCGCCACGGCAGCATCTACAGATTGGGTACGCGCCAGTGCAATGGCTTCCGCTAAAGTGATTTCACGTTCGTGCGTCAAAGTATCATTCTGTGCCGAGGCAAACAGTGATATCCCAAAACAAGCGGCAAGTAAAATATTCTTTTTCATGTTCGGTCTTTAAAATTGTCGTTGACAGAAAAGCAAAGAGTGTGCCAAGCAGGCAGGAAAGTATTACGCAAGGGGGAGTGTCCGATTTCGGACACTCCCCCTGTTCGTTTGCGGACGGTTAATAATGACTCAGTCCCGAGTCAAACACTAAAGTACCCCTTTTGAGCTCGGCAATTCATAGTGATAAATATCGCGTTTCACCGCCATCTTCAAGGCTCTTGCCAGTGCTTTGAAGATTCCCTCTATCTTATGATGCTCGTTCTGCCCTTCCGCCTTGATGTTAAGGTTCATCCTGGCTGCATCGCTTAATGACTTAAAGAAGTGCAGGAACATTTCCGTAGGCATCTCTCCTATTTTCTCGCGCTTGAACGCGGCATCCCATACCAGCCAGGGACGTCCTCCAAAATCCAGACATACCTGACACAGACAATCGTCCATAGGCAGTGCATACCCGTAACGTTCTATGCCGCGCTTGCTGCCCAATGCCCGATACAGGCACTCTCCCAAAACGAGGGCGGTATCCTCTATCGTATGATGCTCGTCTACTTCCAAATCACCTTTTACGTGAATGGTCAAATCCATGCCGCCATGCTTGCCTATCTGTTCCAGCATATGATCGAAGAAACCAAGTCCGGTATGAATATCACAATGACCGTTACCGTCTAAATTTACAGCCACGTAAATATCCGTCTCTTTCGTAGTACGGCGTACTTCCGCTTTCCGCTCACCGGCAAAAAGAAATTCGGCTACCTTATCCCAATCCTTTGTTGCCAAAACACAGACGTCCTCCAAGCCCTCACACGCAGCTTCACCACCGGCCGATTTCGGTTTCAGCATATTCGCATCTTCCTGTAAGAGGATAGCACGACATCCCAGGTTCTTAGCCAACTCCACATCCGTAGCACGGTCGCCTATCACAAAACTATTTGCCAAATCGTATTCAGGATTGTCGAGATACTTCGTCAGCATACCGGTACGCGGCTTGCGGGTTGGAGCATTGTCTTCGGGCATGCTACGGTCTATGCAAATATCATCGAAAGCAATTCCCTCACCTTCCAACGTCTTCATCATCAGGTTATGCGCCGGCCAAAAAGTTTCTTCCGGAAAAGATGCCGTACCCAACCCGTCCTGATTGGTAACCATAACGAACTCAAAATCCAGCCTGCTACGGACAAAACCAAGATTACGCATTACTTTCGGATAAAACTCCAGTTTCTCCAACGAATCCAATTGATAATCTACGGGCGGCTCTATAACCAACGTCCCGTCACGATCTATGAAAAGTACTTTCTTCATACCCTACTACTTTATACTTTATATTTCTCCAACGCCTCAACCAGCCTTTCATTCTCGTTTCTCGTACCTACCGTTACCCGCAGACAGTTTCCGCAAAGCGACACGGAATTACGGTTACGCACAATGATGCCTTCAGCCACCAGATAATTATAAATCTTCACCGCATCCGTCACACGGACCAGAAAAAAGTTTGCATCCGAAGGAAATATTTTCACCGTACAAGGCAGTTTCACAAATTCGTTTTCCAGATTCTCACGTTCTTCTTTCAATGTTTTTACCCAACGCTCTATTTCATAATAACGGTACAACATCTCCATCGCTTGTTTCTGAGTCAGCTGGTTTACATTATAAGGATACTTTATCTTGCTGAAAATCGAAATGATTTCCTGCGAAGCAAAAGCCATGCCCAAGCGTATGGCAGCACAGCCCCATGCTTTGGAGAAAGTTTGCAGTACAATCAGATTAGGATATTTGTCCAGTTCATCCAAAAAAGAAAGCGCCTCTGAAAAATCGTTATAAGCCTCATCCAATATCACCAGCCCGTCGAATTCGCGGATGATTTTCTCAATCTCACTCCGAAGCAAATCATTTCCTGTGGGATTATTGGGAGAACAAAGAAAAATCAGTTTCGTATGTTCATCCGCAGCCGCCAGCAACTTATCTGCCGAAAATTGAAAATCCTCGTCTAACAGTACCTTGCGGTACTCCACATCATTTATTTCGGCACATACCTGATACATACCGTATGTAGGGTCTATAGCAACGACATTGTCTATACGCGGTTCGCAAAAAGCGCGAAATACAAGGTCTATTGCCTCATCACTGCCATTTCCCAGAAATATGCGTTCGGGGGAGATTTTCTTTACCTTCGACAGTTCTTTCTTTAGCTCCCGTTGCATCGGGTCCGGATAGCGGTTGTGCGGCATATTGTACGGATTTTCATTTGCATCGAGAAAAACGGATGCGGCAGCGCCATTATATTCATCGCGTGCCGAAGAGTAAGGTTTCAAACGCCGGATATTCGGTCGGGTAAGTTCTTCTAAGGTTCTCATGGACAGAAAGAGTTAATTTACGGATTATGAATTATCAATGATGAAGTATGATTTTTAATTTTCAACTCTCAATTTATCAAGTCTAACAGTTACCGCATTCTTATGCGCATCCAAATGCTCGTTGGCAGCCATTTCCTCTATAGCAGGGCCAATAATGCGTATCCCTTCCGGCTTAATTTCCTGGAAAGTAATCTTACGTATAAAGCTATCAAGGCTGACACCGCTATAAGCTTTGGCATAGCCATTGGTGGGCAGCGTATGGTTAGTGCCCGAAGCATAATCTCCTGCACTTTCCGGAGTCAGAGAGCCCAAAAATACCGAACCGGCATTAACCACCCGCTCCGCAACGGACATATAATCCGCTGTTTCGATAATGAGATGCTCCGGTGCATAGGAATTGGTCAGTTCGATAGCTTCGTCCATATTGCGCACAACAATCAGTTTACTATTGGCAAGAGACTTTTCCGCAATCTCTTTACGGAGCAACAAAGCCAATTGACGCTCCACTTCTTCTTTCACAGCCTGCTGTAATGCCGGGGAAGTGGTAACCAGTATCGCCTGACTGTCGGCCCCATGCTCTGCCTGGCTCAGCAAATCGGCAGCTACAAAAGACGGATTGGCTGTTTCATCCGCCAGCACCTCTACTTCCGAAGGACCGGCGGGCATATCAATAGCTACATCACGCAAGCTCACCAACTGTTTGGCAGCCGTTACGTATTGATTGCCCGGGCCAAATATCTTATATACTTTCGACACGCTTTCCGTTCCATAAGCCATTGCCGCAATAGCTTGCACACCACCGGCTTTGAAAATACGGTTTACTCCCGCCACCTTAGCTGCAAACAAAACGGCGGGGTGTACTTTTCCATCTTTGCCCGGAGGCGTGCAAAGCACTATCTCCTTACATCCTGCAATCCTGGCTGGAACTGCCAGCATCAGCACGGTGGAAAAGAGCGGTGCTGTTCCACCGGGGATATACAACCCGACTTTCTCTATGGCAACTGCCTTCTGCCAACAAGTAACTCCCGGCTGAGTCTCTACCCGTTTACTTTCGAAGCGTTGTGCCGCATGAAACGTCTCTATATTCCGTTTGGCCAGACGAATGGCTTTTTTCAATTCCTCGCCTACCGACGCTTCCGCTTCCGCCTGCTCCGCTTCCGTCACAGCCAATGCGGTCAGAGCCACTTTATCAAATTTTTCTTCGTATTCCAATACGGCACGGTCGCCTTCCGTTTTTACACGGTCTATAATAGCCCGTACCGTATCAAAAAGGTTTTCCGTATTCATCACCGGACGTTTCAGCAATTCCGCCCACTGAGATTTATCAGGATTAGTAATTAAATTCATACCATTAACATTTAAAGTATCATTTTTTCAATCGGCAAAACCAGAATACCTTCCGCTCCCAATGCCTTCAATTTACCGATAATCTCCCAGAAACATTTTTCATCCAGCACTGTATGTACGGAGCACCAGCCCTCTTGCGCCAACGGCATCACCGTAGGGCTCTTCATACCCGGAAGTACGGCTATAATTTCATCCAGTCTATCTTTCGGCGCGTTCATCAGCACGTATTTCTTGTCTTCCGCTGTCTTTACCGCATTCATACGGAACAACAATTCATCCAGAATCTCCTTCTTCTCCTCACTCATATTCTTGTTGCCAATCAACAGAGCCTCGGATTTCATCACTACTTCTACTTCTTTCAGGCGGTTGCTCACCAAAGTAGAGCCGGAGCTTACAATATCAAAAATCGCATCAGCCAGGCCAATCCCCGGAGAGACCTCTACCGAACCGGTAATCACGTGTATTTCCGCTCTCACCCCCTGTTCTTTGAGGTATCGGGAAAGAATGCCGGGATACGAAGTGGCAATCTTCTTACCCTCAAACCACTGCGGACCCGTATATTCAATATCCTTAGGCAAAGCCAATGACAGACGGCATTTGCTGAATCCCAAACGCTTTACAATCTCAGCATCTTCCGCCTTTTCCATGAACTCGTTTTCACCGACAATGCCCAAATCGGCAACTCCCGTAGCTACTGTTTGCGGAATATCATCATCGCGCAAAAACAATACTTCCAAAGGAAAGTTGGAAGACTGTACCAGTAACGTGCGTTTCGTTGCGCTTAGTTTAATATCCGATTCTTCAAGGAACGACATTGTTTCGTCAAAAAGACGGCCTTTGGCCTGTACTGCAATTCTTAACATGATATTATTTATATTTATGGTTTGCAAATAAAAAAACGAGGTTTACCAATGTTCGGTAAGCCTCGTTCATTATATGTTCTTCGTTATGCACATATCCTCATACGCCCACCGGATTATTCCTCAGGATAATAATGGTGATGATGTGCAACGATATTCTTCATACTTTTTCTATTTCTAATGCGACAAATGTAAACGATTTGTTTTAAACAAGCAAGGAATTATCACAAAAAGTTTGATTTTTCTTTCATTTTCATCAAACAAGAGGTAAGATTTCATCCGGTTCTACATCACAATGATGAAAACACATTTCCTTTTCCGCCTTTTCCTGCGGGAAAGTAAAATAGGTACATGTAGCCTCCGTACAGAGTTCGCCCATGCTGTTATACAATCTTGCTTCTATAACGGCAATATTACGTTTCTGCTCACGCAACGATGCCCGTAACACCAAGTGTGTATCATTGGTAGATATGGACTTACGAAAACGAGTCTCCATTTTAGAGGTCACTCCTCCGGTCTGCAACTTACGGAACACCACCCAACCGCAAATTTCATCCAGCAATACGGACTGGATACCCCCATGCAACGTATTCAACCACCCCTGATACTCCGGACGGGGCTTCCAGATACTTACTATCTCATCGCCGTCTTCATAGAATTCCATTCTTACACCTGCCTCATTATCGGGAGAACAGCCAAAACAATTATAACCTTCCATGTTTTTCCATGGGTTGATAATCTTCTTCATACGATATCTTTATTAATTGACAACACTATTCATAGTACACATATCTTCTTTTCCACCCCTATAAAAATTATAGGCAAACTGTTCTTCAAACTATCCTACAAACTGTCCGTATAAGAAGTCACTTCACTTCTTTTATTATACTCTTCTCATATGTTTTTCCATTGGTATACCTTCTTATGAAAACACTGCTAAAGTTGTACAAACGTATGTAAATTCCAGAAAATAAAAAAGGAAAAGGACGTATTCTACTCTTTATTAAACGGAAATTCACTATCTTCGTATCAATAAAGCAATAATAGAATGCTAAGAGGAATCTGCTTTTGCATATGTATGTCGGTGATGCTTTCTTTGTTTGCCCAAAATGAAGAAAGCAATTTTATTGCACCTGACCGTACTGTCCATAAACGTTCGGAAATTATCAAAAGAGCAATAAAAAAATTCCTCGATTTCAGCGATTTCGACACAGCATATATCAGCCCCAATCGATATAACTACGCCTTAATGCTCGATCATTTCACTAATTACGAATACTATTCCGTAGGAAGCGGTACCCCCGAACCGCAACGTTTGCGTTTCTCACCAAAACCACATAATAAAATAGGCGTTTACTTTGGCTGGCGCTGGCTTTTTCTAGGATGGGCTGTTGATGCAGACGGACTTTACGGAAAGAAAAACGGGAAAAAAAGAGGCAGAGAGTTCGACCTCAGTCTTTACAGTTCTAAACTAGGTGTGGATATTTTTTATAAACGTACCGGAAACTCTTACAAAATACACAAAATAACAGGGTTCTCTGACCGTATTCCAACCGATTATTCTGAAGATTTCAACGGGCTGAAAGTAAAGATGAAAGGGTTGAATCTATATTATATATTCAATAACAGACGCTTTTCTTATCCTGCCGCTTTCAGCCAGTCCACCAACCAGCGGCGCAGTGCCGGCTCTTTTATTACCGGATTTTCCGTATCTGCGCATAATCTGGATTTTGATTACACCCAATTGCCCCCTATCATTCAGGAAACGATGAATCCGGGCATGAAAGTAAATCATATAAAATACACCAATATCAGCCTTAACTTCGGCTATGCCTATAACTGGGTATTTGCACGCAACTGCCTTGCCTGCTTGTCACTTAATCCGGCAGTAGCCTACAAAACCTCACGCATCAGAAAAGCGGAAGAAGAAACAGACGAATGGTACAAAAACTTCAATATCGACTTCATCCTGCGTGTAGGTATCGTGTACAACAACAGCAAATATTTTGCAGGTACTTCATTCGTAGGCAGAACATACGATTATTACCGGAACAATTTCTCATTGAACAACGGCTTCGGGACACTGCAAGTGTATGCAGGCTTTAACTTCTGCTTGAAAAAGGAACACCGCAAGAAAAAACAATGACAGCCCGTTCTTATCAGAAAGAATAAGTACAAGCCACTCCTACTATATTTTTTCGCGCCTTACTCTCCCACTGACGGCAATAAAAGACGTCCGCTTCCCAACAATCAGAAAACAACGGAAGCACCACCCCGCCACGATAACGCATACGCTGTACATCAAACCGTTCTCCACGGTTCAATCCGTTATACATTTCAACAGAAGCATAAGGCTCTATCTTGCATTTCGGAATATCATACGCCAATTTAACACGCGAACGCCAACGAAACTCATCGCCACTGCTGTCGAAAGTATGTTGAAAACGCTCACGAAGTGAAACCTTCAGTCTTTGTACACGCGTGGAAAGCGTTCCGTCAAAATGATAACGGTGACGGAATTTCCAACTGGCTTCTCCACGATTGCGGTAATGGATTTCGTAACCGGCCGCTACTTTCAGAAAAGGAAGCACAGAATAGGCTCCACCCACATCCAATCCCCAGCGGTCTGTCTTACCCAAATCATCCTTTGTACGCCATTCCAATTTTCCGGACAAGGTAAATGCCGGCTTTACTTTATATTTAAAACCGGCACTTGCCCATGTAGTAAAGTCTTTCTCCTGTGCATGCAGAAAAGCAGGTACAATACATAATACCACTACTACCAAACCATAGATTTTCCACGTATAAGAATCCTTTTTTATCATAACTGTTCCTGAATATATCATTTAACATTGATTTCACGTGTGCAAAGCTAAAGATTAATTCTGTAACAAAACTGTAATATCAGATTTCTTTACACAAAACCGATTGTTACGGCAAAAAATCCAAGTTGTTTTTTCAGGATAGCGGAATTATGGCTAAAAAACGACTTGCCCGTGCGAAATTTCTTTCAAATGCTTCTCTATCTTTTCAAAGAAGGACGCCAGATGCGACCCATCTACAAAAGCATGATTCACATATATGGAAAGCGGAAAGACCAGACGCTCTCCGCGGGACACCACTTTACCGGCAGTCATCAACGGATGGCTGCAGCCGTTACCGGCTTCGGCAACGGTATAAGTAGTTGAAGTGAAATACATCTTGGGCACCGCACTCAAATGCACCACATCGTAATCACCTTGTTGCATCAATACCCTTTCAGCGTTATAAGGGTCTCCGTCCTCAGGGATGTTTGTAATCAGTGCATAGGCCTCGGCATAAAAATGTTTGAAGTCTTCATGATAAGGAATACGAACCGTATAAAAAGTCTTTCCCGGAACAGCTATCGGAGAAATAATGTCCACCCGATCATGAAAAACGACCTGTCCGTTCTTGTCTGTACGGTAACGGAGTTCGTCCACCTCGTTGGCTGAACGGAGAACCGCATACAGGTAATAAAGAAAAAAAGAGTGTCCGGACTGTTTTGCAGCAGCACTGGCCTCCGTACAGTCTATCTCGGTAGTCACCGAATACCATGAATTTAAAAACGTTCGGAAAAAGCCGTAATTGTCACGACGTTCCCAAGTGTCAATGTCGATAATGTGTTTCATAAATAAAAAACGGATTATGAAAAAAGGACGCTTATACAGCATCCTTTTTCCAATTTAATTTATCATTTCTCTTTTTTGTAGTTCTCCAATCCGGTCTGCAAGAACTCAATGTACTTCGGAATACTCTCATCATACGAATATGACTTATTGAGCGGTTTGCCTTCATTGTCAATCAACACATAGAAAGGCTGCGCATTTGCACCGAACTTTACACGCTGCAAATAACTCCACTTATCGCCCACCGTACGCAAAGTACGTTCCGTACCATTCTCCATAATCTTCACCGGTGAAGAAAGCGGAGTTTTGTTATCTACATAAAGTGTAATGAGTACATAGTCATTATTAATAATATCGCTAACTTTAGGGTCGGTCCATACGGCAAGTTCCATCTTACGGCAGTTCACACAACCGTAACCGGTAAAGTCAAGCATCACCGGCTTGCCATGCTGGCGGGCATACTCCATACCGAGGTCGTAATCATCGAACTTGGCATGCACCTCATTATTGTAAAGATTGAAATCCTGAGTCTGCATGGGCGGCGCAAAAGCGCTGACAGCTTTCAACGGCGCTCCCCACAAACCGGGAAGCATATATACGGCAAACGCCAATGAGGCCAATGCCATGAAGAAACGGGGTACACTGACTTTTGTGTCATCATCATCGTGCGGGAACTTGACTTTGCCCAACAGATAGAACCCAAGCAGGGCAAACAGCACAATCCATAAAGCCAGGAATGTCTCACGGTCGAGTATGCGCCAACCGTAAGCCAAGTCAGCAACGGAAAGGAATTTCAACGCAAACGCCAATTCCAGGAATCCAAGCGTTACCTTGATTACATTCATCCAACCGCCTGATTTGGGCATTGACTTCAGCCAGGACGGGAACAGTGCAAACAAAGTGAACGGCAGTGCCAAGGCAATAGCAAAGCCCAACATGCCAATAGCCGGAGCTATCATGTTACCAGTAGTGGACACTTGTACCAACAAGAAACCGATAATAGGACCTGTACATGAGAATGACACCAATGACAATGTAAATGCCATTAAGAATATGCTCAGCAAACCGCCTGTTTTTTCTGCTTTTGAATCCACGGCATTACTCCATTTGGAAGGAAGCGTAATTTCAAAAGCCCCAAAGAAAGAAGCTGCGAAAACGACCAGCATCAAAAAGAAGAAGATGTTAAAAACAGCATTCGTCGACAATGAGTTCAAAGCATTGGCGCCAAATATCCCGGTAACCAACAGCCCTAAACCAACATATATCACTACAATAGACGCACCGTATGTCCAGGCATCGCGGATACCTTTCTTCTTATCTTTACTGCGTTTCAGGAAGAAGCTGACAGTCATAGGGATAATTGGCCATACGCAAGGCGTAAACAAAGCCAGCAGTCCACCTACAAATCCTGTGATAAAAATATAAATCCAAGACATATCTTCCTGTGAAACGGTTTCGCCTAATGCTTGCAGTTCATCGATAACCGGCTTCCAAAGGTCGGTGGTTCCATCACCGGCAACATTTATTCCGGTATCGCTTTCCGCACCGCCAATAACGGCCATAGCTGCGGTTTGAGCGGTATCGGAAGATTTTTCCAATTCTACATTTCCGGCATCCGCAGCCTTATCGGCTGCCGGTCCATTAACGGCTGTACCTTCCGCCTTGCCCGAAAACTTAAACGGCACTTGTGTAGGCGGTAAACAATTCTCATCATTACATGCGCCATATTCCAAAAAACCTTCTACCTTATATTCGCCACCGGTCAGTTTCAACTTCTGTACGAACTGAGCGGTATTTTCAAAATAACGCACTTTCATTTCAAACAACTTATCGAATGCGGCCACCTCTTTCCCTACCGGTTTTAATTTTCCGACAAGTTCCGCACCTGAAATGGACTCGACATTGAATGTGGCCGATATAGGTCCGCCATCGCCCAAATCGGTCGAGTACACATGCCAGCCCTTATCAATAGTTCCGGTAAAGACAACTTCCGCTTCACCAGCCTGCAAAGTCTTTAATTCCGACTTAAATTTAACCGGCTCTTGTATCTGTGCTTGTACCACTACGGCAAACAGCAACAGAAGTATGGAGAATATACTTTTCTTCATGTTATTATCCCATATTTTATTTATACTTCATAGTCTACACAAGCACGGCTTTCCTTAACCTCGGCTATAAGCTTACCGGCAGCTACATGATCGGGATGTGCAGCATAGAATTTCACATCGTCCAAAGTATCGAACTCACTGTAAAGAGCTATACTCCAAGTCTCAGCCGGATTAATGTTCAATCCCACTTCAATCTTACGTATAACTGGTATTTTAGCAGGCAGCGCTTCAATAGCTTTCTTAAAATCATTCATCGCCGCTAACTTTTCGTCAGCAGAAGCTTCGTCTTTCAGCTTAAATAATACAATATGCTTTACCATAACTTTGTTATTTAAATGATTTAATCTATATTTGTCAATCGAAACAATAACATTTTTAAGACACAAAAATACTCGTTTTTTTCAAATATATACTTAAACGGATGTTAATAATAGGAATTGCAGGCGGAACCGGGTCGGGAAAGACCACCGTCGTACGTAAAATTGTTGAAAGCCTGCCGGCTGGTGAAGTAGTTTTATTACCTCAGGACTCTTATTACAAAGACAGCAGCCATGTGCCAGTAGAAGAACGGCAGAATATTAATTTCGACCACCCGGATGCTTTCGACTGGGGACTTTTGTCCAAACACGTATCCATGCTTCGCGAAGGCAAAAGCATCGAACAACCTACCTATTCCTACCTGACCTGCACGCGACAGCCCGAAACAATCCACATCGAGCCTCGGGAAGTCATTATCATTGAAGGCATCCTTGCCCTATGTGACAAGAAGCTGCGCAACATGATGGACCTCAGAATCTTTGTTGACGCAGACCCGGACGAACGCCTTATCCGCGTCATCCAGCGCGATGTCGTAGAGCGTGGCCGCACGGCCGAGGCTGTAATGGAACGCTACACGCGTATTCTGAAACCTATGCATCTGCAATTTATAGAGCCTTGCAAGCGATATGCCGATCTTATCGTACCGGAAGGCGGAAACAATCAGGTAGCAATCGATATTCTCACAATGTATATCAAAAAACATTTATAAATAATTCGAACAGCACATATGGCCGAGCGTACTTCCCCAACCGGGCGCAATTTGCCAGCTTTCCACTGTCAATTACTGATTGCATTAGTCTTGCTTTGCAGTGTTATGGGGTGTCGCGGCAATCATAATGCAGCAGCCGAACAAGAAGAAGCCGTTGATTTACAACAGATAAAAGATAACGGTGAACTGGTAGTGCTGACTTTATACAGTTCTACATCCTATTTTATTTACCGCGGCCAGGACATGGGATTTCAATATGAATTGGGTGAACAGTTTGCCAAAAGCCTCGGCGTCAAGTTAAAAATAAAAGTTGCCAAAAACATACACGACCTGATTGAAAGACTTCTTGCAGGCGAAGGCGATCTTATTGCCTACAACCTGCCCATCACCAAAGAATGGAAAGACAGTCTGACATACTGCGGTGAGGAGGTGATTACCCATCAGGTCATCGTACAACGTACAGGCAGCCGCGTCAAACCGTTGAAAGATGTAACGGAACTTATCGGAAAGGATGTGTACGTAAAACCCGGAAAGTATTATGAACGGCTTGTCAATCTGGACAGGGAGCTGGGTGGCGGCATCCATATCCATAAGGTCAGCAATGACAGCATCACGATTGAAGACCTTATTATGCAAGTTTCACAAGGCAAAATACCGTATACCGTAGCGGACAATGATGTAGCCCGCCTCAATACCACGTACTACCCGAACCTCAACATCGGGCTTTCTATCAGTTTCGACCAACGGGCTTCGTGGGCTGTACGTAAAGATTGTCCGCAGCTTGCAGAAGCTGCCAATAAATGGCATGAGAAAAACATGACTTCTCCGGCTTATACCGCGAGTATGAAACGGTATTTTGAAATTGGCAAAGCTATCCCACACTCTCCTATTCTATCTCTGCGAGAAGGGAAAATATCACACTTCGACCATCTATTCAAGAAATATGCACCAGACATTAATTGGGACTGGCGTTTATTGGCATCTTTAGCTTATACTGAATCCAACTTTGATACTACCGCCGTTTCATGGGCAGGTGCAAAAGGACTGATGCAACTAATGCCTGCCACAGCTCGTGCCATGGGAGTTCCTCCGGGAAAAGAACAAAACCCCGAAGAAAGCATTAAAGCAGCCACAAAATATATTGCCGCCACAGCCAAAAGCTTCTCGAAAATTCCCCAAGAAGAACGGATTAATTTTATTCTGGCATCATATAACTCCGGTATAGGACATGTATTCGATGCTATGGCATTGGCTGAAAAATACGGCAAAAACAAATATGTGTGGCGGGATAACGTGGAAAACTTCATCCTCTTGAAGAGCAATGAAGAGTACTTTACCGATCCGGTTTGCAAGAACGGGTATTTCCGTGGGATAGAAACTTATAACTTCGTGAGGGATATAACGGCAAGGTTTGAACAGTATAAGAAAAAGATAAAAAGCTGATTCACGGGATAGGACATAAAAATTACAGCGTTTTCAGACATAAGGACAAGAGAATAGAGTAGGTTGCAATGTATAACTTTTTGCTGCATATTTTTCTGTTCTCTTGTTCTTATATCTGCAATACGACAGTGAAAACCTCAAAACAAATTCAGCCGATTAGCCTTTGCCTCTTCAAGAGATACCGTTTCAACTTGTTTCTCCTGATTTTTCTCGCGCAACTGCTGATACTTGTTAGAAAGCTTCTTCACGAACTCTTCCTTTTGGTTAGGATTCATCAAACGGGCTGCCACCGTTGCATTCTGCGAGGCGTCTTTCAGGTGAATAACCGGAGCATGATAAACCGGAGCAATCTTTAATGCCGTGTGCAAAGGAGAAGTGGTAGCGCCACCTATCAACAGTGGTACATCGAGTCCCGCCTTTTCCAATTCAATGGCAACATGTACCATTTCATCCAGCGAAGGAGTGATAAGGCCACTCAACCCAATCATGTTTACCTTTTCCTCTATGGCCCGCTGCACAATCGTTTCAGCGGGAACCATTACTCCCAAGTCAATTATCTCATATCCGTTGCAAGCCATTACTACGGAAACAATATTTTTCCCAATGTCGTGCACATCACCTTTCACCGTAGCAAGCAACACCTTGCCGGCAGAGGCAGCCCCTTCCTGCTTTTCCGATTCAATGACAGGCTGAAGAACAGCCACCGCTTTCTTCATAGTACGTGCCGTTTTCACCACTTGCGGAAGAAACATCTTACCCGCACCGAACAAATCGCCAACATGGTTCATTCCGGCCATCAGCGGACCTTCAATGATATCCACAGCTTTAGGATAAACTTTCAAAGCTTCAGCGAGGTCTTCTTCCAGATAATCTCCGATGCCTTTTGTCAAAGCATACTTCAAACGTTCCTCTACGGTATCTTCACGCCAGGCAAGCTGAGAACTGAGGCTTGAAAGCTGGGAGTTACCGTTAGAGAGAGAATTCTTGGCCGCTTCCGCCTCGACTTTCAACCGTTCGGCAGTCTCAATCAACCGCTCGGCAGCATCCGAACGACGATTGAGAACAACATCTTCGATACGTTCCAGAATATCGGCGGGTATATCGGTGTAAAGTACGGAAGTGGCAGGGTTTACGATACCCATATCCATCCCCTCGCGAATGGCATGATAGAGAAAGACCGCATGCATTGCTTCACGAATATAATTATTACCCCGAAAGGAAAATGAAAGATTACTGACTCCACCGCTGACATGAGCGCCGGGCAGGTTCTTCCGTATCCAACCGGTAGCACGGATAAAATCGACTGCATAGTTATTATGCTCGTCCATACCCGTAGCCACTGCAAGTACATTCGGGTCAAAAATTATATCTTGCGGATTGAAACCGACCCTGTTTACCAACAGACGATAAGCGCGTTCGCACACCTCAATTCTGCGTTCGTACGTATCCGCCTGTCCCTGTTCATCAAAAGCCATTACGACTGCAGCAGCACCGTATCGCTTTATAGTACGGGCATGTTCAAGAAACTTTTCTTCGCCCTCTTTCAAAGATATGGAGTTGACAATGGACTTTCCTTGCATACATTTTAACCCTGCAACTATCACATCCCATTTAGAAGAATCTATCATTACAGGAACACGGGCTATCTCCGGCTCGGATGCTATCAGATTGAGAAAAGTGGTCATTTCCTTTTCCGCATCCAGCAAACCGTCGTCCATATTTATGTCGATAATCTGCGCTCCGTCTTCTACTTGCTGCCGGGCGATACTTAGCGCTTCATCATATTTTTTCTCATTGATTAAACGCAGAAACTTACGTGAACCGGCAACGTTGCAACGTTCGCCCACATTGATAAAGTTGTTTTCAGGCTTTACCTCCAACTGTTCCAAACCGGAGAGCCAAAGATTATCGGGCAGAGAAGCCGGTATACGTAGCACAGCTCCTGCTATCAAAGACGAATATGCAGCAATATATTCATCGGTAGTGCCACAACAACCGCCTATTATATTTACCAGCCCTTCATGAATGTACTCCCTGATCTCATCTGCCATTTCAGCCGGAGTCTGGTCGTATGTACCCAGACTGTTAGGCAATCCCGCATTGGGATAGGCACTGATATAATAAGGAGCACGAGCAGCCAACTGTTCAAGAAAGGGTTTTAATTGACGGGCTCCAAAAGAACAGTTAAGCCCGACAGAGAAAATATCCGCATGTTGCACAGAAGCCAGAAATGCTTCCAGCGTCTGTCCTGACAAAGTACGTCCGCCTATATCGGAAACCGTTACGGAAAGCATCAGCGGAACCCGGACACCTATAGCTTCCATCGCCTGCTCCGCAGCATATATCGCAGCCTTAGCATTCAACGTATCAAATATGGTTTCAATCAGCAACGCATCCACACCGGCTTCGAGCATCGCTTCCATCTGCTCGCGATAAGCAGCAGCCAATTCATCATAAGTCAATGCACGAAAAGCCGGATTGTTAACATCCGGACTCATGGAGCAAGTCTTATTGGTAGGCCCGATAGAGCCTGCCACAAAACGCGGTTTATCGGGAGTTAAAGCAGTAAATTCATCGGCAACTTCACGCGCCAGTTTTACAGCAGCAAAATTTATCTCACGCACATACTCCTGTACGTGATAATCGGCCATGCTGACGCTTGTAGAATTAAAAGTATTGGTTTCGATAATGTCCGCACCCGCCGCAAGATACTTACGGTGAATATCCCGTATTACATCCGGACGCGTCAGACAAAGTATATCATTATTACCTTTTAACTGTCCGGGAATTTGCGCAAAACGTTTACCCCGGAAGTCCTCCTCCGTCAAATTGTATTGTTGTATCATAGTGCCCATAGCACCGTCCAGAATAAGAATGCGCTCACGCACCAACGTTTCAATAGAAGCCACTTTTATTTAAGTATAAAGTATGAGGTATTCGCTGAATTCAACTTGCAAATGCAACAGAATTCTGATTAATAATTTGTTTAAATTT
>ENA-OWYH01000219-OWYH01000219.1-human-gut-metagenome-genome-assembly--contig:-NODE-219-length-27653-cov-12.845242_pt1 | contig 27653 bp, 26 predicted proteins | sample MGYA00249746_ERZ652078 | MGnify/ENA primary metagenome ERZ652078 (study PRJEB26925, sample SAMN05827095) | human gut metagenome | biome: ENVO:2100002; feature: ENVO:00000062; material: ENVO:00002003... | reverse complement strand
TCTTGAAAACCGTTGTACTGCGAGGTACCCGGGGTTCGAATCCCTGTCTCTCCGCTGAACTAACCGGACAAAACCGGACAGAAAGCAGACAAGTCCCACAAATTCAACGATTTGTGGGACTTTTTTTATCCCCTTATGTCTGCCCTACCGGACATCATTTAGCCCTTAAAAGACAAAGTTAGTAACCTAACTCGTACCCCCGACAACTGAAAGTCCAAAAGGGGTACACTTAGTCCGAAATTGGCGAACTTCTGTCGCTATTTGGCGAGCCTGTATAAACTTCACTTTGAGCTAATTAACGTAGTTTTGTAACCTAAAAAAGTGAGTTTATGAAGAGTACATTTTCCGTTCTTTTCTTTGTGAAAAAGGACAAGCAAAAAATCAATGGCAGTTACCCTATTTTCGTCCGTATCACGATTGACGGTGTGGCAAGCCGTTTCAATTCCAAGCTGGACGTTCAACCCAAACTTTGGGACGGTAAGGCAGGCAAAGCCGCCGGACGTTCTGCGGAAGCTACCCGCATCAACAGATTGCTGGATGATATAAACGCATCCCTTAATACCATCTATCACGAACTGCAACGGCGTGACAATTATGTTACCGCCGAAAAAGTGAAGAATGAATTTTTAGGGCATAGCGAGAACCACGATACCATCCTTAACCTTTTCCAAAAGCACAATGACGATGTGAAACAGTTGGTCGGCATATCCAAAACGATTGCCACTTATCGCAAATATGAAGTAACCCGCCGCCATCTTGCCGAGTTCATCCAAAGCAAATATAACCTGTCGGATATTTCTATAAAGGAAATAACCCCGATGTTCATTACAGACTTCGAGTTATATTTGCGTACCACCTGTAAATGTGGTTATAATACGACTGCCAAGTTCATGCAGTTCTTCAAACGCATTATCTTGATAGCCCGTAATAACGGCATCTTGATAGGCGACCCGTTCGCCAACTATAAAATACGTTTGGAGAAAGTGGATAGAGGGTATTTGACAGAGGACGAAATAAAAATCATCCTCAAAAAGAAGATGGTTTCCGAGCGATTGGAACAGGTGCGTGATGTTTTTATCTTTTCCTGTTTCAGTGGTTTGGCTTATGTGGATGTTGCAAACTTAAAGGAAGATAATATCCGCAAGTCCTTTGACGGTAATTTATGGATAATTACGAAACGCCAAAAAACAAATACAGACGTGAATGTTCCCTTGCTGGATATTCCTAAAATGATATTGGAAAAATACAAAGGTAAATTGCCGAATGGAAAGGTACTTCCTATTATCAGTAATCAGAAACTAAATGCGTATTTGAAAGAAATAGCGGATGTATGCGGAATTAAAAAGAACTTGACATTCCATCAGAGAAGACATACCGAATTGTCTTTATCGCTGAAATTGAACAGTTTGCGAAGATTCGTTTCTTGACAGGTAACGATTTGGGAACGAGCGAAGCTCTATATTTCGCCTTGTTCTGCATCAAATCAAAAGAACACTGATTTCAAGTGCAAAGGTAGTGGATAATATTGATTTTCCAATGGGAATATCATGCTAAAAATAAGATTTTTGCGATAATTACCTATTTTCACTACTGTCCCATTAAAATCTGAAAAAGTTCTTTGAAATTATTGAAATATAGTTAGTTACAGGGATTTTTCGAGCGAACGGACTTGAAATTTTATCTTTGCGGTAGTTTTACTATGACCGCATATGTTTCAAGACAAGTTTGTATTTGCTCAGTTAGTCGCATTCCTCGATAGAAGTAAATTTAACCGTATTGTTGCAAAATATAATGGAGACCGTTACGTCAAACACTTGACTTGTTGGAATCAGTTCCTTGCAATGATGTTCGGACAACTCTCCAACCGAGAAAGCCTGCGCGATTTGATTGTTGCGCTCGAAGCTCATCACTCCAAATGTTACCACTTGGGTATGGGCAAGAATGTATCGAAATCATCGCTTGCACGAGCAAATCAGGATAGAGACTACCGCATATTTGAGGAATATGCTTTCTATCTTGTAAGCGAGGTGCGAAAGAAATGTAGCATTGACATCTTCAAACTTGATGGCAATGTATACGCTTTCGATTCAACCACGATAGACTTGTGTTTGGAAGTTTTCTGGTGGGCGAAGTTCAGAAAGAAGAAAGGTGGTATCAAGGTACATACATTGTATGATGTAGAAACACAGATTCCGACCTTCTTTCATATAACAACTGCATCGACTCACGATTCCAAAGCAATGAGCGAAATACCTTACGAAACAGGCTCTTACTACATTTTTGACCGTGCTTACAATAAGTTTTCGCAACTGTTCGGCATAAATCAAATAGGAGCACATTTCGTTGTTCGTGCAAAGAAGAATGTACAGTACAAAGTTGTAAAATGGAAACGTCGACTGCCTAAAAATGTACTCTCTGACTGTATCATTGAGTTTACAGAATACAAGGCAACGAAGGACTATCCTAAACAACTGCGACTAGTACGTTTCTTCGATGAAGAGCAAGGTAGAGAATTTGCATTTCTTACGAATGCAACGCATATTTCCTCTTCATTGGTTGCTAAACTCTACAAGAACCGTTGGCAAATAGAACTGTTATTCAAATGGCTAAAGCAGCACCTCAAGATTAAGAAGTTTTGGGGGACTACCGAGAATGCCGTTAGAATACAAATCTATGTTGCCATTTGTACTTACCTACTTGTTACTATCGTCAAGAACGACATGAAATTGGAGAGAAGTACATACGAAGTCTTGCAGATTTTAAGCATTTCGCTAACTGACAAAACGCACTTGAAAGACCTCTTCGACAAAACTAAATTTCAATATGACAAAGACCGTTTCGGACCAAATGGGCCAAATTTATTTAATGTTTAACTAGTCCCTATTTTTTATGGGACACTAATGACCTATTTTCTATTTTGCAGATTGAAAAGTAGAATCAAGTCTTTTTTGTACCTTTGCACATAAAATTGAGTGGTAATAAAGTAAAAATGAACATATGGAGAACGTATTATTCCCCTCTTTATACGAAGAAGATTTTATAATTCGTTCCTTAGGAAGTATAGTTACTCAACCTGACGTTGCTTTGACGGAACTTGTAGCGAATGCTTGGGATGCAGGGGCGTCAAACGTAACAATATCTATTCCAGAAGAAACGGGGCATCTTTTATATATTGAAGATGATGGCATTGGTATGTCCGAATCTGAGTTTCAACATCACTGGATGACATTACGCTATAATCGTTTAAAGGAACAAGGTCGTAATGTAAAATTACCCAGTGGAGAAAAAAGTAATAGACTTGCATTTGGGCGTAATGGTGTAGGTCGGCATGGCTTATTTTGTTTTGGTAACGAGTATAAAGTAATTACCGAAAAAGATGGCAAGAAACTCACGTTAAAAATAAAACCGAATGTTGGCTCTCAACCTTTTGCTGTAGTAGAAAAAGAAGAGTGTATCTCAACCAAAAATGGAACAAGATTGGAGGTCATTGTAACTAAGAATCTTCCAAACATAGACAAAATAACAGAAATACTATCTGCACGATTTTTGCATGACCCACAGTTTACAATAACAGTGAATCATCGAACCTTAAATCTTGAAGATTTGACGGGAGAAACAGAACCCGCAGAAATGGATATTGAAGGTACCAATATCCATTTGACTGCATATTTTGTGGACACTACAAAAGCTGGAAGAAAAAGCATATTCCAAGGTATTGCTTTTTGGCAATCAGGTAGACTTGTCGGAGAACCTTCATGGTCTTTGGGGAAAAATTTGATTTTAGACGGAAGAACATCTTTAGCTAAACGCTATACCTTTATAGTCAAGTCAAATGATTTATCTGAATATATAAAAGAAGACTGGAGTGGATTTAAGACATCTGATGAAATAGAAAAAGTGTATCAAGCAGTAGAGGAATTTGTCAATAATTCATTAGAAAGCGTGTCATTTGCTACAATTTCTAATGTTACAGAAAATTTAGACATTACTATAAAGCAGTCCCTTAAAAAAGTCAACCCATTAGTTAGAGAAGAAGTTAAATGCACGATTGCAGAGATTGTAAAAACTAATCCGAAGGTAAGGCAAGAGTCTGTAAATCTTGTTGTACAAACCATCCTAAACATGGAGAACTCAAAGAATGGGCATGAGCTATTGGAAAAGCTTGCAACTCTAAGTTCTGATGACATTGATGGTTTGAATAAATTATTAAATAAATGGACTGTTAGCGATGCTTTGGTTGTTCTTAATGAAATTGATAGGAGACTGTCAATCATAACCGCAATAAGAAAATTAGGAAAAGATAAAACAACGGATGAATTACATGTTCTTCATCCAATGATAGCAGAGTCCAGATGGCTGTTTGGCCCTGAATATGAATCTTCTGAGTATATATTCAATCAGCAAATGAAAACAGCTGTTGAACGGATATTTACGGATGTCAAGTATCTAACACTGGATGCAAACTATAAAAAACGTCCAGATTTGATATGCTTGCCGGACAGTACGATAGGTGTAACAGGGATTGAAGACATTCCTGCAGACCTTGGATTGGCAAAAGTACGTAAACTATTACTCATCGAATTAAAAAAAGGTGGATTCAAGATTAAGAGAGAAGAAAGAAATCAGGCTCAGGGTTATGTGGAAGATTTGCTAAGTTCAAATTTAGGAGTTGATTGTCAAATAACAGCCTATGTTGTTGGAGATTCTATTGCGGACAATTTAACTCCCCTTACGAAAATTGGAGAAGGGGGGCGAGGTACTCTTTATGTAACAACATTTGACCAATTAGTTGATACAGCGGAAAGAAGAATGTTTGGCCTTAGACAAAAAATAGCAGCTCGATATGATGATGTGCCAGGAATGGAACTATATGCTCAGGCAATGTTGAATTTATAACGTATCCTATAAAATAAAGACGAACTTAGGCGTTCACCCTCAACAAGTGAACGCCTAACTAATTAACGTGAGTTCGGTGAATTATAATTGTCTGTAGATTTGGTGATTAGCGAGAATTGTTGTAACTTATAATGTTAAAATACAAAGAATTACAAACAATAATCGCTATGCTCACCGAGGACAAAGTTACAGAATTATTTTGTATGGCAGATGACTTCTGCAAGTTTTTTGATGCCATGATGGAAAAATATACGCTGAAATCCGACAAGAAACGTCGTTATCACCGTGATTCAACCATGTCAAAGTCAGAAATTATGTTGATTATGATATTGTTCCATGATTCAGGCTACCGTTGTCTGAAACATTTCTACCTGGAAAAAGTCTGCCGGCAACTGCGCCATCTCTTCTCCAAGGTTGTCTCCTACAATCGTTTCGTTGAACTTGAAAAATAAGTGGCTGTCCCTTTGGCTATGTTCATCAAAAAGGTGTTGCTGGGGAGATGCACAGGAATCAGTTTCGTGGACAGCACTCCTCTGAGGGTATGCAGGAACCAAAGGATACATATCCATAAAGTATTCAAGGGCATAGCCCAAAGGGGCAAATGCTCCATGGGATGGTTCTTTGGTTTCAAGCTGCATCTAATCTGTAACGAGAAAGGCGAACTGCTGAACTTCATGATAACTCCGGGTGATGTCGATGACAGGAAACCGTTGGAATACAAGGCATTTGTCGAATTCATCTATGGCAAGCTGGTTGCAGACAAAGGATATATCGGCAAGAACCTCTTCCAACGCCTGTTTGTCGATGGCATACAACTTATCACTAAACTGAAAAGCAACATGAAGGGGGCTTTGATGAGCGTCTCGGACAGGCTCCTTCTTAGGAAACGGGCTATTATAGAGACGGTAAACGATGAATTGAAGAACATCGCACAAGTGGAACATTCAAGACACAGGAGCTTTGACAATTTCATCGTCAACATATTGGGGGCTATTGCAGCGTACTGTATGTTCCCAAAAAAGCCGTGTATCAATGTACAACGTACATTAGACACACAGCTTGCATTGTTTTGAATTCGTCGAACTCACGTTAATTATCGTATCAACCTATTGCATTCATTTCATCTATCAAGTCTTGATAGGTCGTTACCTTGTGATATTTCACATTGGCAGTAGAAATGGAATTAAACAATTTTTCTGCACAACTGATTTTTGCTTTTTCTATGGCGGATAATTCCATTGACGACATAGAACCTTTGGTTTCTGCTATAAAGAAGATGTGTTTCACGCCATCCTTCTTCATGGCTATAGCCCAGTCCGGGGCATAGTTGCCTACGGGTGTAGGAATTTGGAACGTGCGTGGCAACTTGGCATATACCACAACCTCGTTGGCTTCGTCCAAATCGTGAGCAAATTGGCGTTCGCCTTTGCTGTCACTGAACACATAGTCTGTAATATGTTTTTTAGCTTCGTATGCGCAGTCAAAATCCATCTTACTCTTTACGGTGAAAATATCACTGTCATACTTGCCGTCAGTCATGTTGTAACGGATGGCCTCCACAATCATGGTGGATTTCTGTTCCTTGATGATAGTCGATACCTTACGGATGAACTCTTCCGGGTTGTTCTTGAACAGATACAGCTTGCTTTCCCTTATGCCTTGCAATATCTTCACTACCGTGCGGCGTGTCAGGTTGGCACCTTTGGCAATATCGCCCACAAGGTCGTAACGGACAGTCGAAGTGCATACATCGGTCAGTTCTTTAGATTGGGAACGAGTATCACCAAACTCCGTGACTTTGTCCTCGTTCTGTATACCCTCCACCATGATATAACGAAGCTGTTTCACCTCCAATTCCGCATTGATATGCAGAATGGTTTTTTCAATCAACTCCAGACTGTCGTAGTTCACCGTATAGACATACTGATGGTTTATCTCTTTCCATAAAGCCTGAAACTCCGCTTTATTGAAATTTTCATTCAGTTTATTGTCAGGTATAGTGGTCTTTTCTTCTACAACCATATCATCAAGAGCTTTCAGGTTGAAAATGGAGTTGATGAGCCGGGTAACACCTTCCGCTATCGGTTGCAGTTTTTGTGACAATGGAGCAACAGTTCCTTTTGTCACAGCCTCACGATATGCCGGAGTGATGTTCTTGTTGTCGTCAATGTAGCCATTATCCTCCAAATATATAATGATACGACTTGCCTCTGTTTCGGTGACGGTGTGTATTTCTTCACCGAGTCTGATTTGCTTACCCATGAAGTATGTAATGGTTGCCTTTGCAGCACGTTCACGCAGAGCTTGTTTCGTTTCATTCTGCAAAGCATTGGTAAAGTCGGTATAACTCTCGTTGGCTATCACCGTCAACTTGTTTACTTCATGTACGTCATCACCCAACAATTCGGAATCCATACGTGTACCGTTCTTGTCCACGCAGATACGCAAACCACGTCCAACTTCCTGACGCTTGGCTGTAGAAGAGTTGCTATGTCGGAGAGTACAAATCTGAAACACATTAGGGTTATCCCAACCCTCACGCAAAGCGGAATGGGAAAAGATGAAACGTGTGGGTTCCTCAAAACTCAGCAAGCGTTCCTTGTTCTTCAATATCAGGTCGTATGCCGAAATATCGTCCGACAATCCCGTTTTCTTCTCTATCTTGCCGTCAACAATTCTTTTGGTCTTCTTGTCTATCGAGAAGTAGCCGTTATGCACTTCCTGTGAGTTGAAACTTAACAGATACTTGTTGTATTCCTCGTCATATAGGTTGAGTTCCTGATTAAGCAATCGTGAATACTCTTCCTCAAATATCTTTTGGAAAACACCTTTCACCTCGTTTCCATCCTCGTCATAACTCTTGTATTTCGCCACCTCATCAATGAAAAAAAGTGACAGACATTTTATTCCACGCTTGAACAGTTGTCGTTCTTTCTCAAAGTGCGATTTTATGGTTTCCCTAATCTGCACACGCTGCATGTTCAGTTCGTTAGTGTCACCTATCACCTCGCCACGTCTTATAGTTGTACCATTTAAGAAAGTGACATAACCATTCACATTGATTTCTGACACAATGAAGCCATCGTATTCTGCCAGACCTGACTCTTCACGCAGACTGTCACCTACACTAAAAGTCTTGGTTTTACGGACTATCGTACCCGATGCCGTCTTGGTCTCAATCTCTATTCGTGCCATTGGCGGCTGTTTGGGCGAGAGGACGATATTGTCCAAATATAGATAGTTGCTTGTGCCTCGCAGATTCTTCACCTCAAAGCCTTTCACATGGATGCGTTTCACCAACTTTTGCCGATAAGCGTCCAGTGCATCAAGGGCATATATAGTATCGTGTTTAGTCTTGTGCGTTGCCGAATAGTTCAGTACAAACAACGGATTAAACCTTTTGATACCTGCTTGTGTGGCATCGCCTTCCATCTTTTGTGGCTCGTCCATTATTATAATTGGATTGTTCGCCGCTATCACGTCAATGGGACGGCGACTGGCAAACTCATCACGCTTGGAGTAAATGATACGGCTTTCCTTACTCCGTCCTCTCTCTTTCATCGAGGCGGCAAAGGCTTGGGTGTTTATAATCATCACGCATAGCCCTGAATCAGAAGAGAAACTGTCAAGTTGTTGCAAATTGCCGCTGTCGTATATAAACCAACGGGCTTTCCGTCCATAGTATTCCATGAAATGCTCTTCCAGCATCTTGAAACTCTTTGCCACTCCCTCACGGATGGCAATGCTCGGTACTACGATGATGAACTTGCTCCAGCCATATTGCTTGTTCAACTCAAACATAGTCTTGATATAGACGTAGGTTTTTCCCGTACCCGTCTCCATTTCTATATCAAGGTTTACCGCACCAACGCCTTTGGTAAGAGTTGTCGAAGGTGTAATGTCATACAGGTTTTGTATAGCATTGATGTTCCGTAATAATGTCTGATTTTCCAGTTCCAAATGATGGTTACGATAACCGATATAGTCCTCTTCGTCAAAGAATTGTTTTTCCTTTTGTCCTGGATCAATACGATATACCGCCATACCGTGCGAGGGCTGACCAGTAAAGACAGATACCGTATTTTCCACGGCATCTGTCTGATATTGTTGAATCTTAAATTTGAATTTCATAGAAAACTTCGCTTAAATGATTCTACAATTGGTATCAGGTGAATAATGACGGATAATCTGCTCAAAGTTATCTATCACGTTGTCATTAGTAGCCGAAGCGTCACGCATTACGAAATATACAGGATGCAGCTTGGCAATTTCAATGATAGTGGTCTCGTTTACATCACGGTCAAAGCAAGCAACAAGATAGTTGTCATCCACGGCATGAACTTTCTTACCTGCAATCTGTAGAGCCTCAATCTTGGCAGATAGTTCTATGCCGAGGTCAAGCATGACTTGGAATAACAAATCTTCACTTGTGCGGTCAGTCTTTACATTTTCGTTGAATAGTGATTGCTGTGTAAACTCCTGCGGAGTATAATAGACATCCTCCATATTGGAGGTGTCAAGTTTTAGAACACGGAAACCTGTATCAAGTTTTTCAATGCTTTCCTTGTCTGCATTCTCTTCCTTAATTTTCTTTCCTGCACGGCGGATGCGCTCTTTGCCTATTTCACAGATATTCTTATATCCAGCTTTATAGGCTTCGCTTTTCTCATTTGTAAGTTCTGGTAATTGAACCATGATAAACTTGCGGTTGCCTCCGTCCTCTGCATTGAGTTGCATTACAGCATGTGCAGTTGTAGCAGAACCGGAGAAAAAGTCGAGAATAATAGCATCTTTGGTACTAACCCCCAAAATAGCATTTAGAAGAGCAACAGACTTTGGATAATCAAAATACTTGTGATTGTCAAATAGTTTTTGCACCTCCGAATCTCCATTTGATATGTTTGTAATAATGTCTTTTAGGGTCGTTGTATTGAAATCTCTTATTCGAGTATAAATTTCATAACCACCCTTTGATGTCGGAATAACAATCAAATTGTAAGATTCACTATCTACTTTGGGGCGGGACCAACGCCATGCGTGATATTTATGAACTCCATCTCCATTTTTATGAGGAAGAATTTCAACAAACCCTTGAAAATGCGTACCGATATCACCCGATTTAATTTCTTTGGTGTTAGGATTATAGAATATAGCAAATACAAGATTTGGACGTGTTTCCTCATTGAATTTCCTATTGTGGTTATAAAGTGTATCACCAATAGCAAATATGCCATATTCGTCTTCTCTTAGATCTTTATTAAATCCCTTATAGCTATCTGGCATATTATTTTTTGCAAAGTTAATATCTACATCAAATGTGGATAATAGCTTTATATTTTTTGCATAAGCCAAAATTGGTTCCCAAGTTTTAGCAGCACCTTTGCCGGAGATTTGTCTCCCTGTGAGATTATTAACCCAAGCAAACGTGTTTATGTAGTTAGAATTTCCGAAGACTTCATCGCATACTTTTTTTAGATTATGTTCTTCATTATCATCTATGGACACAAAAATAATTCCATCTTCTGATAATAAATCGCGGGCAACTTTAAGGCGTGGATAAATCATATTCAACCAATCCGTGTGGAAGCGTCCGTTGCTTTCTGTATTTCGTTGCATAGGGTCAATGGTTTGATTACCCTCTTCATCAAACAAACCACTTGTCTGCTCAAACTCGCCTCTGTCTTGTGCAAAATCATCGTTATACACAAAATCATTACCTGTATTATAAGGTGGGTCGATGTATATCATCTTCACCTTGCCGAGATAAGTCTCGCGCAACACTTTCAGTACATCAAGGTTATCACCTTCGATGTAAAGGTTCTGCGTATTATCAAAATCCACACTCTCCTCATGACAAGGACGAAGCGTCTTTGTGGTAGGCGTATTTGCCAAGCGCACTGCCGCACGTTTGTCCGGCCAAGTGAACTGATAACGTTCTTCACCTACAGCTAGGATATCATTAGACAATTCAGCCTGTAACTTTTCAAAGTCAATAGTCATCTCCGGCTTACCATCCTTACCTAATCGCTCCGTCACGCAATTAGGGAAGAGCTGCGCAATCTTCTGTATATTTGAGCCAATCACATCTTGGCTTTGCATCCTTAATTTATCCATTTTGCTTATAATTTATTTTCGAGTTGTTGAATTCTTTTATACTCTGCATCTAAAATGTGTTTACCTTTTGACTGAACGTTTAAAAACATTATTGCAACATTCTGTTTTTGGCTTTCATAAACATTGAGTAATTTATCTTTCTCATTTTGTAGCTTTTTACAATGTGCAACATATGTCATGGCAAATTTTGCTTTATCCCCATCTTTGCCAATATAATCTGCAACAGTTTTTGCCTGTGTGCCAGAAGAAACAGCAGAAATCCAATCATTCAGAATTTTCTGCATAGCATCAAAAACTACATGATAAGATTTTGTAATCGTATCTATACAATTTTCAAATTCTGCAACAGCACTATCTTCTTTTATAAGATACCTTACTTGCTTGAACTCTTGTTGTGCTTCGTCAATCTCCTGTTGAATCAAGAGAATTTCTTTAATCAATGATGGAGTTTCCATGTTAATTTCAATGGAGTATAGAACAGTGAGTTGTTTTCTGCTGATATTAAGAGAATTGACAACTCGATTAACGGCATCGCATATTTGATTAAAGTCTTGTTTCTCCTCTGCGATAATATTCCTTAATCTATCAGCATTTGAATACCAATTACCTGCGATAAATATAATTCCGCTAATAATTGCATTTGCAACTATAGGTAGCCATGTATTTTCATCACCAATGACATCAACTATCCTTGGTAATTTTAATATCCAATTTAAACCAAACAAAATAAGAATTGCAGATACTGTACAAACTAAGTATATCCACAGATTCCTATAAAAACTAACTTTAGGGAATGTCATAGTTCTAATTTTAAGTGTTTTATTTGCGCATACAACTCACGCTGGCGGTGCGACTGTTTCTCTTTTGCCATTTTCTTTTCAAGTGAGGCTATTTGAGTTAGCAACTTGTTTCGTTGTTCATTTGACTTTATCTGTTCGGTAAGCGTATTTCCATTCTCCACATCAATCTCTCCAATGCTCTTAATGATGTTCTCCCAAACAACATCAAGGTTTAATCCCGATATGGGCAATGTTGCATCTTCTGTATGATGCCAAGCAGATGTTATCAATCGAGTATGAAATGCAGCAAACTGTGTTTGTTCTCCGAATTGTAAGGCAAACGTCATCTTTTGCGGAATGAGTTTGGTGAGCAGGACAAGGTTCTTGCTATCGTAATCCTTGCGTTTCAATTGCACGGCAAGCACATACACGCTCTTTACCTCTGTTCCTTCGGAAAGTGCATGGATTGTTGTAGGAGAAACGACGGCCACAATGTCTATACGAGCAATATCGGCATCGAAACTCTCACGCTGTGATGAATTCAAACCGAACTTCGCATAGATGGCTTTCTTCGGAAGTTGTTTCTTGCATTCAGTGGATGTTGGAATACCGTACATAGCTATTTGATTACCAAGAAACAGATTAACTCAAAGTCATCCAACCCCCGTATCTCTTCTGTGAACAGTGAGCCTTGCACACCACTGAGAAAACTATCAATGTCGCTTTCTTCCTTTACGTTGATAATTGAGGCAATGGCATTACCCAACAAATCTGAATATCGGCGCATATCCTTTCCATCACGAGTGAGACGGTTGAATTCACGGCAAACATCCATGTCAGGTATAGCCTTTCCCTTGCAAAGGAAACGCATACGATCAAGCAATTCTTTGGGTGAAAGATGATTGACAACAACTTTCTTTTCTTCCGAAATGTAAACCATATAGAAAGGGTGCAGACGATTCTTGTGGTCGATATTCACTCCGTTGTTGCGGTTCTTTAATACAAAGACCACTCCGGCAGGAGAATCTTCTGTGGCAGGAACAACAGCATGAAGTCCGAATGGTGTATGTTCCACATCAGTATGCTCTTTCATATATGCCAACAAGTCAAGGCGGAACTCGTTAAGCCCCAAGTCCATGATATTGATGCCCGTATTCATCTCCTCGATGTCCACCACCTCACTCTGCAAGCGTTTTAGTTGCTCACAACGATATTCAAGGTCACCTTTCTCTTCTGGAGATATAGGATTATCATCACCTGTGCTTGTCAACACAGACACTTTCATACGTGCTTCCACACGTCCTTTCAAGTCAATGTATTCATCAAGCGTCACGTTTGGCCAATAGTTCACCAACTGGATGACATTGTTCTGGCTACCTATACGGTCAATACGCCCGAAACGCTGGATGATGCGTACAGGATTCCAATGTATGTCATAGTTGATAAGGTAATCACAATCCTGCAAGTTCTGTCCCTCACTGATGCAGTCGGTGGCAACCAGCACATCTATCTCGTCCGTGATATGCGGATAGATAGTTGCTTTCTCCTTTGACACGGGAGAGAACAATGTCAACACCTTATTAAAGTCCAGTTTCTCACGCTGGGGCAACCGCAAGGTACTGCGAGCCTCTACATCACCCGTGACAAGAGCCGTATTCAATCCATGACGTTCCTTTATCGCCTGTGCCAGACAGTCGTACAGGTATTGTGCAGTGTCGGAAAAGGCGGTGAAGATGATAATCTTCTTGTTGTTCTCATTAATCGGATTAGAAAACTTACTGCGTATGTCCGTAATGAGCTGTTGTAGCTTGCTGTCATGTTCCGGGGTAATGTCCGCCAAAAGCAAAAGCAGTAAGTTCAGGTTTTCCAAATCCTCTTCAAGGAACTTGCGCCAAGAAACATAATCAAGGTCATGCAAGGCTATCTTTGTCTTCTTTCCGCCAATGAACATATCCGTTTCACGGTCATCGGTGTCAAGGTTCTGCGAGAGATTTTCCATTTCAAGTGTAAATTCCTCACCTTGCTCCACCACTTTCAGTTTGTCGAGAGTGGAAACAATCAAGTCACGAATGCGCTGTATCGTAAGACGGAAAGAGTTTACCGAACTCTCCAAACGCTTCAACAGATTGATGCTCATTAAGCTGCGGATGCCTTTTTCTCGTCCGCTCATGGTCAGACCTGAATATCCGTCCTCGCTATTCACATCCATGTATTTCTCCCGGTTGCTTGCCAAAAGAAAATCAGACGGAGTATAAATGGCAAGGTTCAGCTTGCTCACCACCTCGTATATTTCATTATAATTGATGGCAGAATCGAGGTCGGTCAAGTCCGGACGACGTGAGATAGGAGAAAGTCGTGTGGGAAACTTACCGATGTCTGCCGTGTCATAATATTGCTCGATGTGTTTGCGGCTTCGTGCGATAGTTACACTATCCAACACCTCAAAGAAGTCAAAACTAAGACGGTTAAGCAACTCCTTTGTGGTGCGTTTCTCCACAGGAAGTTTCGCCCAGACATTATATGCTGTTTGTGCTTGGCGGAAAATATCATCTATGCTTGAAGAGGTATTGAGCAATTCGTCTATCTTTGCGCTTTCTCCCTCGTATGCCAATTGTAATTGGTTTTTAAGATCGTTAAAACGGTTGTTTACAGGAGTAGCCGACAACATCAAGACTTTTGTCCTTACACCGGAACGGATAATGCGGTTCATTAGTTGCAGATAACGGTTCTCACGTGGATTGTCGTCATCCTCATCAGTTGTCACCTTTCCTCCGTTGCGGAAGTTATGACTTTCGTCTATCACCACAAGGTCATAGTTTCCCCAGTTGATATGGGAAAGTTCTTGACCATTAGTCTTACCTTCCTTACGTGAAAGGTCACTATGAAAGAATACATCATAGCGCAAGCGGTCTTTGGCTATCGGATTGTTCTTATAGTTGCTTTTGTAAGTAATCCAATTATCGTTCAGTTTCTTCGGACAAAGAACAAGCACCGTCTTGTTTCGATTCTCGTAGTATTTAATGACCGAAAGGGCTGTAAATGTCTTGCCCAGTCCCACACTATCTGCAAGTATGCAACCGTTGTACTTTTCCAATTTGTTGATGATGGCAAGACAAGCGTCTTTCTGGAAATTATAGAGTTTGCCCCATATCTGACTATCCTTGAATCCTGTAGCCTCATTGGGCATATGGTCTTCTGAAAGGTCATCCAAGAACTCACGGAAGATATTGTAAAGCGTCACGAAATAGAGAAAGTCGGGCGCATTCTCTTTGTAGGCATTAGTGATGCTGTCAAGAACCTTATCCGTTACGACCTGCATCTTGGCATTGTCGTTCCATACTTGGTCGAACAATAAGAGATACTGATTGGAAAAAGGAGTTTGCATCTTGCTTATCATCGTGTAGGCATTATTGCCACGCTCGCACCCCAATTCCACGGTTGTAAAACCAGTTATGGGCATATAAGCCTTATCGTCAACAACAGCGAATCCCATCATATTTTCCCCGGTTCTGTTAGACTTGAAACATGCTTTCTTGCGAATCCACTCAGCACACTCTTTGGCTATGGCTTTTTGAGAAAGTTCATTGCGAAGTTTTATTTCAAACTCAGAACCGTATAAGTTACGCTCTCTATTGAGGCGAGGAATGTAGAACTCACGCTTTTGTTTATCCGCTTTCTCCGTGACAAAAGTAGGGGAAGTAAAAATGAAACGAAGTTCGTCAATGTCCTTCAACTGTGCTTTTAGTTCTTCAAAGGCATAAATGGAAAAACACGAAGCGGCAATGGCGACTTTGCCGCCACTGCGCAACTCTGTAGCCCAATCGTTTTTTAGGGTCTTATTGATGTTGTCTATGAGTTCCATTTGCCATTTTACAAAATCGTCTCTTGCTAAGAGACAGACGAGTTACCTTATTTCATTGATATAGAGTTGTATGTTTTCATTTTCATGGATAATTTCGCAAAACATCCGATATTCTTTGCTAAACAAAAGCATAGTAACAGGTAAGATTTTCAGCGTTTTATGTTCTAAAAATCATTATTTTGCGTAATTTTGCACTATAATATCCGTCTCTTAGCAAGCGTAGGATTGATTTGCTAAACATCCACGGCTTCATAGCAAATCCAGTATTTTCTTATTGGCTTTATCCACCACTGTAGTATCTAATGATGCAAGATAAATCTGCGTGGTATTCTCGGAATCATGTCCCATACCCTCGCTGATGACGGAAATAGGCACATTACGGCTCTTGGCTATACTTGCCCACGAATGCCGACCGACATACATCGTTAAGGGTATCGGCAAATCCAACAGTTTTCCGATTTTCTTCAATAAATGGTTTACCCGGTGAAGTTCGTTGGCGTATTGCTTCCGGTAATCTTCGTTCCGTTTTGTAATAATTGGCAGCAGGTGCTCTGTTTTGTTTATCGGATACTTGTCAAGAATCTCCTGCATACACTTTTCCCATTTGATGAACAGTTGTTGCCCCGTCTTACGTCTGCGATAGGAAAGAGTGCCATTCTGCAAATCCGTTTTCCTCAGATACGCCATATCAATGAACGACATCCCTCTTGTATAGAAGCAGAACAGTAACATATCACGGGCAAAATCAAGGTTGGGTGTCAATGATAAGTCCATCCCTTTGATGCGTCTGATGTCATTGAGCAACAAGGCTCGCTTCAAAGTTTTTTCCACTCCCGTATAAACGGACTTGAACGGATGCCGTTGCTCGGTCAGTCCATCTTCCACCGCACGATTATAGACCGCTTTCAGTATGCGCATATAGAAGGATATGGTATTGGGTGTATTTCCCCTGCCTTTCAAATAAGACTCATACTCTGCAAATAAATCCGCATTAAGTTGGTCAAACAAGACCTCCTTGTCATTCATAAAACCACTGAAACTTCTGAGGGCGGCAGTGTATGTTTCCGAAGTGCGTATCTTCCCTAAGCGTTTCAGCCTCGCTATCTGAAGGCTGATGTAAGCGTTAAACGACAGCTCTTGCTTGTTGTCGTGAAAGCGCATGACTATATCATCCGTCACAAATGTGCCGGACTGGGATAACGCATGTATAATCTTGTTCAGCCTGTCCTTGTCCCACTTGATGCGTGAACCGATTGAAAGCAGATAATTGTTCCGTTCTTGTTCTACAGATAGATGGTACAAGACAACCGTTTCGGAATGGCAGTCCCATTCCGAAACGAAAATTTTATACTTGGTGTTTATCTGTCTGACCACACGGTTATGGATGACCTGATAATAGAGTGTACCCTCCCTGCCGTTCACGGTGGAGGGGCGAAATTTGACCTTTACCGATGTCATGTTAATCAGATTTTGATTTGATACTCTCCTGCATCAGACTGTCGGAAACCGCTTTCAAGGATGTGTCATATCCGTCCGCCTGCTTCCGTATCCATTCGATGGCTTCCTCGTTACGATGGATGTCGAACACCTTATTCAACCAAAGTACTTCGTTGGCAGAACATCCGCCCCAAGAGCGGATGGCACGGAACTTCAAGGCATCATCGGCATACTGCCTATTAGACTGCCATTGCGCAACATTGCCCCATAGGGATAAGGCACATATCGCACCCAACCCCACAACGAAAGAAAAGACCTTGCTTGACTTAATGTCAAAACTATGCCGATGGATATGTTCCTGCGGTTTTAGTTCGTGTTGTTCGCTCTGCGACTTCTTAATGGCATCAAGGTGGTGCAGAATCAAGGTGGAAATCTGTGCGTAAGCCTTCCAGTGTTTATCCAACATGCCCTTAATTTCTCCAGATTGAGCCTTTGCCGTTTCCACAACAGCCTCCTTAATTGGAGATAAATCCGGTTTATTATTCTCTATTTGGGGTTGTTGTCCTGCCGCGTTGAGCAACTCTTCCAACTTTCCGTTTATGCCTTTTAAGGCGGTCTTGATTTCCTCAAAGAGGATGAATACATTGTTGTCTGCCATGATTACCAGTTGATTTTACGTTGTTTCTTCTTTTTCTTGTTTCTCAGATATGGGTCGTATGGATGTTGTTCCTCCGGCATATTGCTTGGAGAAAACAAGCCTAATGAGCCATTGATAAGTTCGCCGCCGACACTTGAAATCGGGCTTATTTCTTCCCGATTAGTCTGCGGTTGCGGTTGTATCTGCCGTTCCTCGTAATTGTTACGGTTCAATACCGCATCAATCTTGGAGTAACTGAATTGCCTGTCCACCTTTGAACCATTGAAACGATAGCCGTTCATCGTAAAGACTATACCTTGAATCTCATCCGTCTGTCCCTTATATTTGAACTGCACATCTACACCTTGCCATTTTAATCTTTCAAGCAGGGTTTTCCAGTCCCGACATCTGCCGACTTCCGTCTTCAAGATTTGGTATAGCTCATACCTCGTCTTGTCAGGCTCACGCAATCGGTCTGTCTTCACCTGCTCCTTACCATTGGCAAAATGAAGTCCGTATTTCTTGGTCAGTTCCTTGCAAATACGCTCGCTACGGAAACGGTCGTTCCTGTCGGATATGGTCTTACCGTTATTGTCGATGCGGTTGAAAGCGATATGCACGTGCGGATGCTCTTTGTCAAAGTGCCGCCCGATGATGTACTGCGTATCCTTGATACCCATGCGTTCCATATATTCCCGGGCAATCTGCGTCATGACCACATTATTCAGTCGTGGCGCATCTTCCTTTGAGAAGCTCAAAGCGATATGCCCGACAGCCTTTGTCACTCTCGGATTCATTTGTGCCTGCCCGATAAATCCTTGTGCTATCGTGTCATTATTTTCCAGAAATAAGCCGTCTGAATCTATGATTTGAGTACCTTTCTCATCGTTCAGAATGTAATAAACTACACCCTTGAAGTCCGAGCCTTTCATAATTTTTGCTATCATAGGCGTATCCGATTTACAAGATTGTCTATCTCAATCATCAGTGTGCGGCAGGGAATAAACACGGAGGCGTACCCTTCCGCATTCGCTTTCCGTGCCAGTTGGTTCAAGTTGTTCGCCATACCGCAGAGTTTGCGGATAAGGTCGCCATGCTCTTTTGAGAGCCGTTCCTTTACACCGCCCTCTGTGATGCAACCCCGAATGAACTCGCTGGCAGAAACACCTGCTGACTTTGCCTTTGACTTTAACAGGTAGTAGTCTTCCGTTGCCATCTTCACCGTGACACGGTATTTCAGTTTCTCTGTGGCTTCTTTAACGGGACGACCTCCCTTGTTGGCTCGCTCTCGTTTATTGCCTTTTACATTGTTCTTTCTTTTTCCGTTGTCCATAAACATCTGTTTTTTGTTTAATCACTGATTATAATAATTTTACATAAGATAGACCAACGGGATGTGGCTTCCCTGCGAGTTTTGGAGCGGGGCAAGTGGTTTCGGTCTGCCCGAAACATAAACTTGCCCCTCCAAACTTCGTTACAAGTGATTTAGAGCATCTCTGAAAGATACCCTGAAGACACCCGTTGGTTTTGTCTTAATTCCTACAATTTACGCCATTGGTCAATGTCGTTCTCGTAGGATAATAGGTGTTGCCGTGCGAGGTTCTCAATAAGCCCCGATACACTCATGCCACGTCCACCGAGGCGGCGCACAATCTCGTCCAGCCTGTCACGTACCTCCCCACTGACGAACACGGGCTTGCGGTCGGCAATCTTGGGCACTCGCAGATAGGTGGCACGGTATTCGTCCAATGACAGCCTGCGCTGTTTGCTGCTGATACGTCTGGCGATTGTCCGTTCCACGGGAGTGTTGCCCGTATCTGTGACGGCTTCCTGTGCCTCGTCATCTGATTCCGCCCCCGTTACCTGCTTGTGTATGCGGGTATCTGACACCGCCACCAGTACTGCGGATGTGTCCGGCTTGTCCAATGTAGGAAAGAGATTGCCTGCTTCCGCAACAGGCTCTTGTTCTACTGCGGAAGATACCTCTTCCGATTTGTGTTCGGGCGTGGAAGGCATATAGTCTTTCAGTTTGAAGTTCTTGAACGCTTCATCGTTCTCGATGTTTTTGAATTTTTTACTCATTGTCCTTTCTTGTTAAAGTGAATACTTGTTGGTCTGTATGCGCATAGTTGACCGTTTGTCGGGAGCAAAGTAAGAGGCTTTATTGCAGTCAGTCAAGGACTTGGATTCTGTTAGGCAATTTTGTATGGTTTTGCCTTATGACAGTATGGACAATGGTGCGGACTTCTCCGATTTGCCGGATATGAATCAGAGGGAGAACAAAGATGATTTTAATAGCAAATTTGAATTAAGCCCTTATTTTATTCTTGGCATTCTTGCAAAAATCCCCAATTAAGGTGCTAACGATAAGTAGTACCCCGGACAACCTCTACCATATCGGTGCCACATGCTGCCACTTTTGAAAAAGCCATTGTCAGATAACGGATTATATATTCCTTTGCGCCGAAAGAAACAATAACAGCAAAGAATAAAGTATATGGAAATCGTATCTATCGAAAGAAAGACCTTTGAGGCGATGGTCGCCAAGTTCGACCGCTTTGTCCACCGTATGGAAGCCATCTGTCAGCGGCACGGCGAAAAGAAAATGAGTGAGTGGATGGACAATCAGGACGTGTGCCGGATGCTGAACATCAGTCCGCGCACGTTGCAGACCCTGCGGGCCAACGGCACGCTTGCCTACTCGCAGATAAACCACAAGACATATTACCGTCCCGAAGATGTGCTGCGTATCGTTTCCGTTGTGGAGGACAGACGGAAGGAAGCACGCTTCAAAGGACGGACGATATAAACCTGATGCAATGAAGATAGTAGAATAACAATACCCACTAAATCCAAAATAACATGAACGAATTGATTAACAAAGACAACGAGTGGATAATTCACTTCATGGGCAGTCTTGACCGCTTGCTGGATAACTACGAGCGTCTGACCGCCAACTATCGCCCAACATTGGGTGGAGAGCGTTTTTTCACAGACAAGGAAGTATCGGCACGGCTGAAAGTAAGTCGCCGTACACTTCAAGATTATCGCAACGAAGGACGGATAGCCTATATCCAGTTAGGCGGAAAAATCCTCTATCGCGAATCCGATATAGAACGGATGCTGCTTGACGGCTACCGCTCCGCCTACCGACAGAAGGCAATCTGATTTTCTTGAAGGAGCGCAGTTTGCCGTCTGCCCCTATAATTTGCGGTAGCAATGGACTTATGGCAACAAGAAAACGGAACGGCTTACGGATGAAGCACCAACACTCTGCTTCGTCTGTAAGTCGTCCCGTTTATCTTTTCTTCTGATTTCCCGTCAGTCGCTTGTTTCCGTTGCCGGATGCCTTACGAGCGTATGGTTGGCGGAGGCAAGGTTTTCGGGCTGAATACGATCCGCAGGAGGAAGATTCTGCCTGAAACAGCTTTGCCGCCTGACCTTGCTACTGCCATCAAACCATGCGCTACCTTTGCATCCGAGCATCGGGAACAGGTGGCTGGCGGGATGAACCTCAACTATACCATAGGTTGCTCCCTCTGCCACAAGAGAGAAACAATGTTATTGGAGCCTCTTTCTTGGTGGCGCAGATTTCATTTATTACAAACATTCTGAACAGGATACTTTCTTTACTGCATATTCTAAATGCAATGGCTACAATCACTTCAATATTATAAACATCATAACTGATTCCATCCGGTTGTCTGATATATTTCATTGTTTCCACTTCATTCAGTTCCTTGTTCTTGTATATAGCATGAATCGCCTTGCGAACAACGCATGAAAATACGCCGAATAGGTCGGCAATCTCGAATTGTGTCATCCATACGGGTGAGGTCGGCATAGTGACCATACCCATTTCACTGACTGTTATTATACCTCTATTCATAATGTACTGAATTTACATTGTTTAGTTTCTATTGTTTGTCTTTTCGCCGGTAGATTGTTTCTTCCGGCGTTCCATCAGCTTGTCCATATCATTGGAAATCTTGTCATCCGTGATTTTGGCATAGATTTGGGAACTGACGATATTTGTATGCCCCATCATCTTGGCGATGCTTTCTATCGAAATTCCTGCGGAAATCAACAGGGTTCCGAAAGTGTGCCGGGCTTGGTGATGGGAGAGATTCTCCTCAAACTCCAGTGCGTTACCGATGGAATGTACCTCGTGCCAAAGAATATCACGAATAGGCAACGGGAAAACGGGCTTGGTGTCATCGGTCGTGTTGTAAAGTGACAATATACGCTCTGCCACGGGATGCAGGGGGACAAATGCTTCCACGTTAGTCTTGCCTCTCTTCTTGCGGATATACTTCCTGCCGTCCGCTGCCTCTCCGATATGGTGCGGATAGAGCCTGTGTATATCTACATACGCCAGACCGCAGAAACTCGAAAAGATAAACATACGCCGTGCCAATTCCATGTTGCTGTCCTCAAACGGGGTCGCCATCAGGCGTTTCAATTCATTGCGGCTGATATGTTTCAGTTTCGGTGGACTCTTCTTTTCATATTCCACCTCCTCGATAGGGTTGGCACGTATAATCTCCCTGTCCACGGCAAGATACAACAACCTGTTTAGCCAGCACAGGCACTTGTTCATCTTGTCCGTGCTGCATCCCAAATCCTTTAGCAGGAATGTCTTGTAATCCCTGCCGAACTGTTCCGTTATTTCCTCCAATGGCATATCCGGCATATCATAGACTGATTCTATGTACTGTCTGATACAGTCCTGAAAGATAACGGATTGCCGGTAGGTGGAGCGTGATTGTATCACTACAGAGCGTTTCTTTAACCTCTCCAGTTCTTGTCTGCCTGTTTCCAACAGGGTTGTGGGCAAGGAACTTTCCGCCACTATGGTATTTTTCAACAGTTCCGCACTGACTACACCTTGTTCCTTCAGTATGGTGTTGTATGTATCTTCTATGTGTTGGCGATATTGGCTTAACCGTACGTTTGTGCGAACGTCCTTTACTTCGCCTTTCTTAGTGTTCCAATCATCAGGATTGCAATAGATTCCTGTGGAAAGCACCACTTGTTTGCCGTCTATGGAGATTCTGCACCAAATGGCGGTCGTGCCGTCAGCTTTTACCTTACTGCGGTTGATGTAATAGAGTTGTTTGAATGTACTGCGCATAACTGATTATCTTATTGAACGTGATTAAATGATTGCATTAAAGGACAAGAACCAAGTCTTTGGTCGCTTCTATAAATGTGTCCATGTCCTCAAAAAGTTTTTTCGGGGTCACACGGGCGTAAATTTGCGTTGTCTGAATATTGGTGTGCCCTAACATCCGGCTGATGGTTTCGATAGGCACACCCTCTTCAAGCGTTATCAGGCTTGCGAAACTATGGCGTCCGACATGATAGACGATGTCGGTCTTGATTCCTGCCAATACACGGAGGCTCTTCATATTGGCTCTCAATACGCGGTAATCTTGAACAGGCAGGAGTGTTTCCCTTGATTCGTCCTTGTATTTTTCCAACAGGGTAATCGCTTCAGGAAGAAGTTTCACCCGTGCGAGGTACTCGTTTTTCTTACGGTGGTATTTCAGCCACAGGTTGCCGTCATCATCGGTGAAAAGATTGTCCCGTGTGACGGACACGGTATCGGCATACGCTGTTCCGGTATAACAGGCAAACAGGAACAGGTCACGGGTGAGGGCAAGCGATGGTCTGCGGCGCACGGAGATTTCCACATCACGCACTTTCACGAACTCTTCCCGCGTGAGTGCCTTCGGTGCGCTGACTTCCTGTTTCGGCAGCTTGAAGTTGCAAAAAAAGTAACGTTCCGAATGTCCTTCCTTATAGGCGATACGGCACACCTTCTTCAAAAGGGCAAGGTAATGGCGCACGGATTGCAAGGATTGTTTCTTCTCATCGAGCACATAATCCTGAAAATCCCAGATGAACCGCTCGTAAAGTTGCCCGAAGGCGACATCCTCCGTCTTGAACCTCTCACGGATGAACTCTGCAAGAATCTGCCGTGTGTAATAATACTTGGAGTATGTTCCCTCGGCACGGTCAATGCCTACACGCGATTTCAAATCCTCGTTGATACGGTCAAACTGCTTCAACAGGGTCATCTGCTTGTCCATGCTCCCCTGAAACATATCCTTGACCGCCGTAGCGTCAAATTCCTGCTTTCGCTCCAACAGGGAATCGAATGCGGAGTTGACGGTAAGCAACAATTTCTCAATTTTGGCATTGGTCTCAACCGCCTCCTTGCTTTTACCGTTCAGGCGGCTTTCACGGGGATTCCATAATTCCGGAGTGCAGGACAGTTTGCAGCCGAACTGTGCCATTGTCCTGTTTACGGTGATACGTCCCATGATAGGAGCCTTTCCCGACTTGTCCAGCCCACTCTTTTTGAGGTAGAGCAACACCTTGAATTTTTCTACTTTCATACGCTTATATTTTTTAGTGCAAAGTTACTTGCCATATAAGCGTTCCTTGATATGCAAAACACTGTGGATGAGCGCAAATAGAACGGTGATGATTTCTTTTTATCGCTTGCCGTTACCTATTTCCGTTCCGGTAACTGCCCGGCTAACGGTTTGGTAACTGAACAACCTCAATATTCCGTTGCCATTTGCTTTTTCACTACTTGGCAAAATACTGAAACCATGCTCATTTCAAACGGATTACGTTTTATCTTCATCTGTTCGCTTTCGCTTGCTTTGCCTTGTATATTCCACCTTGCAAGACATACATTTGCCACGACAACCACACTTGCTAAAGGTGTGCCCATTGAAACAGTCAGCAAGATGTTGGGACACACCAATATAGAAACGACACAGATATACGCCCGCATTACCAATAACAAAATCAGTAACGATATGCAGGGGCTTGACAAGAAGTTTGTCGGCATTGAAAAAATTTACAAAGAAGTATCAATGAAATAGTTGTATAGGGGATTTATCGCAATTAGTGATAAGTCCCTTTATGCTTTTAATTATTCACCATTAAATAGTAACATTATGGATTTACAAATCATTCAGAGCAAGATTTATGAAATCAGGGGTTGCCGGGTTATGCTCGATAGTGACCTTGCGGCACTTTATCAGGTGGAAACAAAAGCCTTGAAACAGGCTGTCAAACGTAATATTGAACGTTTTCCAAGTGATTTTATGTTTGAACTGACAAAGGAAGAAGTAGAATGTTTAAGGTCACAAATTGTGACCTTAAAGAATAATCCCGATGAAACGGAAGAAGAAACCAGTTCAAAACGTGGCAAACATACTAAATATTTGCCCTATGTTTTCACGCAGGAGGGGGTAGCCGCCCTGTCCGGTGTGCTACGCAGCCCTATTGCCATACAGGTGAATATTTCCATCATGCGGGCATTTGTAGCCTTACGTCAAATGATAACAGGTTATCAAGAATTACTAAAGCGTATTGAAGAACTGGAAGAAAGTACGGATGCACAATTCAGCGAAGTGTACCAAGCACTTACCCAGTTATTAAGCAAACCCGAACCGAAGCCACGCAAACCGATAGGATATAGAACCTATGATGAATAACTGTTTAAGGTATTCGGTTGTCTAAGGGGTGTCACCAGTGATACCCCTTTTTCAGTTCCCTAAAATAATGTATCCCAATCACAAATTTTAGCAAAGTTACAGCCCGGCAGGGACAAATACCAAATCCGAGCCGTTCCGGTTTTCTAAAAAATCTCCACACCTACGGGTCGTGTTTTTTGAAAAGATATGGTTGAAGTCCCCGCCAAACTGTGGGTGTCCGGCAAAATTTCTTATTGTTTAATTTAAAATTCAGTAGTCATGAAAACAACAGAATTTACCATGCCGGAAATCACTATCTCTTATAAAGACAATGTAAAAGCATCCGAAAGGGTGAAAATACTCTCATCCGAAACGTCCTACTCTTACCTGAAACCGTTCTATATCGAATGTATGGAACACCACGAAGAAAGTTATGTAATGTTCCTCAACCGTGCTAACAAGGCTTTAGGCGTTTCCCTTATCTCTAAAGGCGGCATGGCTGAAACTGTAATGGACGTGAAAATCATCCTGCAAACCGCCCTGAAAGTCCATGCTTCGGGCATAATCCTCTCACATAACCACCCATCGGGTAACCTACGTCCGAGTGAACCGGACAAACAAATCACCTCAAAAATAAAAGAAGCCTGCAAGGTCTTGGATTTACACTTGTTAGACCATATCATCCTGACAGAAGAAAGCTATTATAGCTTTGCAGACGAGGGGCTTATCTAAGCCCTTTTTTTTGTTACTGGCAACAAAAACACAATATCCTACTTTTAAAATAAAACCATTTTCCCTATTTCTCTTATTGTAAATCTTCCTCTTAGGCAGTCCCCAGCCGGAGCAGTCATTATCGTATCACATAGGCAAAGGTATTTCCGTGTTCTTCAGGGCTTTGCAAGGTCAAGCCCTAAAGGGTTTAAATAAAAATCGTCCTGCTGTACTTCGTCCAGAGAGTATTTTTCTTTAAAACCTTGCAAAGCCTAAACACTACCCTTTAAAGCCTATATGAAACGAAAACGACCGCCCTGACCGGAAACGCATAAAAAAAAAAGTCAGATTTACGAGAAACAGGAAAAAAGGTTATGAAACTTCAACTCCCTTACCTCTCAAATCCGCATAAATTTAAAAATACAGAAGTCATGGAAGCAGTAACATTATCAGAAGCAAGAGTTTATGTAGGTACTTACAACAAGTATAACAACGGTTCACTTTTCGGCAAGTGGTTAGACCTTTCCGACTATTCGGATAAGGACGAGTTTTTGGAAGCCTGCCGGGAACTCCACAAGGACGAAGAAGATCCGGAACTAATGTTTCAGGACATCGAGAACATACCCGAAGCCCTGATTTCCGAAAGTTGGCTTTCTGATAAGTTCTTTGAGCTACGGGATGCCATCGAAAAACTAAGCGAAACCGAGCAGGAAGCGTTTTTCGTATGGTGCGACCATCACAACAGCGATATAAGCGAAGAAGATGCGGACGACCTTGTTTCTTCCTTTGAGGACGAATATCAGGGAGAATATAAAGACGAGGAAGATTACGCCTATGAAATCGTAGAGGAATGTTACGACCTGCCGGAGTTCGCAAAAACCTACTTTGATTATTCGGCTTTTGCCCGTGACCTGTTTATGACTGATTACTGGATGGATAACGGTTTTGTTTTCCGTTGTGCCTGATTACTAACCGGGTGGAGCAATCCACCCATAACACACCAAGACAATGAAAGTATATAATAAGATAACGACTTTTTTACGATGGTTTATACTTGCTTTTATCATCTATCAGGCAGCCACCAGCACCGCCGGAATGTGGATAGCCCTAACCATAGGCTTTTTTATTATCCGGTTCGTTCTCCGGCTGTTTATCTCTGCCGTTTACCTGTTTTGTATGGCTTTTATTTTCATTGTGTTGCTTTCACTTTTGATTATCTGACAACTCATTATAAATTATACCAATATGGAAACTTTAAACAAAAACGGGGTAAGCATTACCCAAACACCGGGAGAAGAAAAATATGTAAAATGCTGTTTAGGCGCATTCAGGGGACAGATTTATTTCCAGTATGATTATCGCCATACAGACATGGAACTGTTCAGCACAGTGGCTAAAACGCTTGACGAATGCCGCAAACAGCGGGATGGATGGTTGAGAACTCAAAAGTAAAAAGGAAATCCGGCAGGAAAATCCAGCGGGACTACTTTCTTTCATGAGCCTGAGCGGAAAAGAAAGTAGCAAAGAAACCTTGCACCCACTCAATATAATTGCCCGTAAGTGAAGAAAGGTCATTCTTTAGCCCAAGACCGCCCAGTCCATTTCCTCCTAATTTTATCATATCATCATCTAAGCCAAAAAACAATGGAAAATATCACCAACACCTTAATATCTGTCTCTTATACACATCTCCGAGCCCACGAGACCGATCAGTATCT
>ENA-OWYH01000208-OWYH01000208.1-human-gut-metagenome-genome-assembly--contig:-NODE-208-length-28701-cov-12.550653_pt1 | contig 28701 bp, 25 predicted proteins | sample MGYA00249746_ERZ652078 | MGnify/ENA primary metagenome ERZ652078 (study PRJEB26925, sample SAMN05827095) | human gut metagenome | biome: ENVO:2100002; feature: ENVO:00000062; material: ENVO:00002003... | reverse complement strand
CGAGATACTGATCGGTCTCGTGGGCTCGGAGATGTGTATAAGAGACAGCAATTAATCGTTTAATTCTAAAAGCAACAATGTATGATGAAGATTACTGACCTGTCGAAATGCAAGAATTTCTACTGCCCGCCCGAGGTGCAGTTCATTGAATTGCGAATCGAACGCGGATTTGCCGAAAGCAGTTATTCCGCCACAGAAACCTGGCCAGGTGAAAATTTGGAAACCGATGACTACGGAGAATTTTAATTAAATGCACTAATATGAAAAAATATCGTTTTATTATATGTGGCCTTGTAGTTTGGGGGTTGTGCTCTCTGTCAAGTTCTTGTACGAAAGATTCTTCGACGGAACCCCCCTTCTCAGGGAAAACCGTGACACTCACCGTAACAGCGGAAAAAGAGACTACCCGGACTTATGTTGATGAGAATAACAAAATTCATTGGAGCGAAACGGGCGAACGGATAGGCGTCTTCTATGCTAAAGAGTCTGATGCGGGTGTTCTCCGTTATGCAACCACTGCCGACGACTATACGGTGAAAGATAACGGGGCAGCTGTATTCTCTCTGATGGCTGACAGCGAGTATGCGGGTTATTTCTGGGCGTTCTATCCGGGAATGGAAACTTCGGCGGGAATAACGCTCACGGAGGTCCCACTTGTCATTCCGGCACAGCAGACGCCGACCGAAACGAGTTTCGACCCGCAGGCTGATCTGTTGATTAGCAAATATGTCGTAACAGCCGTTGATAATACGGTCAATTTTTCGTTCCATCGTGTCGTTGCCTTCGCAAAAATGAGGCTGCAAGGGGTCGCTCCCGGCGAAAAGATCTCCTCGATCACTCTTGTCGCTCCGGGCACGAAATTGGCCGGCAGCTGCACGGCTAATCTGCTCAACGGTTCGGTGAACTACGCTCCGGCGGATGATTCCGCTGCGGAGACGCTTACTTTGGCTATGAACGGTCGTGAGGCTTCAGGTGAAGATTTGGTGTGGTTTTCTGTTATGCCGGCCGATCTTAGTGGTAAAAAGTTGACGGTAGAGGTTGTAACCGAGACCAATATCTATCGGAAAGAAATAGATTTTACCAATAAAACCTTGAAATTCGAGGCAGCTCGTGTGTCTGAATTCATCATTTCCGGTTTGACACCTGTTAAACGCGACGTTTACAAGTTGATGACACGGACTTCAGAGTTGAAATTTGGCGATAAGATCGTTATTGGTAGGAATAATTTCTCTGGAGAAACCAGATTGATGAGTAAGAATAAATTTTCAACATCTTTGGAGCCTCGCTGGTATGCGTCTACGGATGAACTGGTCGTTGTAGATGAGAGTTTGCAAATCATGGATTTATCTTCCGATACACAAATTATTACACTTAAAGAAGGGTATGACCGGACGACATTTTCTATGGAAACGGCGGAGGGGTATCTGAATGCTGGGGTGAATACTGAAGATGAATTGATGATGGATGTGCAGTCCGATGTAACTAAGGCTGCTTCTTGGACAATCTCATGTGATGGAGGGATTGCGCGTATTTATTCGGCAGACAAGACTACGCGTGCACTCAGTGGTAGTAGCAGTACGAGTTATTTCAACTTGACCACCTCGCCTGGTAATGTCTATATCTATTATTGTTCGATGGGAGGCTCTTCAGCTCCCTTGACCGCACTACCCACGCCGACCGGGCTTTCGGCAACGGCATCTGGTAAAACCGTGACGGTCGCTTGGAATCCGGTCGACGGAGCGGCTTCGTACGACGTAACTTGCGGGACGGAGGTGAAACAAGGTGTATTGGAGGCGACTGTTGAATTTGAAATGGCGGAATACGCAGTGCAATACAATGTTTCGGTAATTGCCAATCCTGCCGATCCCGAAACGAATACGAGTTCTTTGGCCGCGACGACGACCGTAAGCACCGAGGCTGATCCCAATGCGGGACAAGTGGCAAATACGGCCCTGTTTGACTTCGCAACGATGGCAGCAAGCCCGGAGAAACCGGACTCTCCGGATGGAGTCATGACGGAAGACGGCTGTCTTATGATACTGACCAGAGGATCTTGGCAATCGGAAGGTTTGGGAGTATTCCTCGGCTCTGGCAAAACAATAAGCATCGAAGGGCAGAATGGAAAGCAGATCACCCAAATTGTTATGACGCCCGGTACAGGCAAGGATATCAAGATAGGCTCTTGGAGCACAGATCTGTACGAGGGCATTTACGATGAAAGCAGTTATACTTGGAAACAAGGGGAGGGGCCTGCCAGATATGTTGAGTTTGAGACATCAGCAGCATCTACGATTGCCCGAATCGAAGTGACCTATGAATAACAGGAAGGTCGAGGGAGATAGATTTTTTAATTTAGGCATCTACATATAACTTTATACCAAGAATTTAGAGATAGAAAAATCCCCTTGTTGTGACTTATTTACAGCAAGGGGATTACATAATTATTTAGTTCAACGAAATAAGATTGATGTTTTTATTTTCGTTTTTTGCAACATTATCGATAACAACTTCATCTTTTCTGTGATAGTCCCAACAACATTGGCGCTGTCCGAATATCTGAAACCGGCGAATATGATATTAGGGCTTTCTGAATTTGCCGAAATGTCTTGTATCTTATATTCTAAAACTTGAAATTGAGACTCTTGATAATCTTTCATTGCTATTTTAGAGAAAGTTGTGTTTTGTAAGAATACCATGCTTTGCTTGTACGTAGATTGTCAATAGATATTTGTCTTTCCAATACGATGCACTTTTCTCCGTCAAATTCTAAATTTCCATTTGTCACCATTGTATTGCGTGCATAATGATGTAGAAATTCCCAATAAGTATTATCATTCGGTATTGTACAAATTTCCCTTTCTTTCAACTCATTGTTGCCGATAGTTTCATACTTGATAATCTCTTTGTCTCGAACAGAATATAAATCACTGTTGAAAACAAAGGTATAAAAGTATCTGTAATCAATATCGCTTTTACGCCATTTTCTGGATGATTTTGGCCCGTAAAATCGTATTTCGATAGTGTTTTTGGCATATTACAGGCATTTGTCTCTTATTCAACAGAAGCGCTGCCCCTCTCCACACCTTTGTCACATCCGGGAAGAGCCACGAGCTGTTTATTGAAACCGACATAGTCTCGCGCTCTTTGGGACCCCTCCGTGTAGTACATGTGTATTTTGCTGTTGGATTTCATAATTATTTGTATTATGGTGTATTTATTTGTTTTTTACTGTTTGATATTTTGCCCTTTCCATATACGGAGCCTCGACCGTGGCGATGATACTCCAATCTACACCCGTGATTTGGACCGCGATCCGGTCGAAAGTCGTCTTCGGGGGAAGATTTCGGATGTCGGTAATTACCAGCGGATAAGTTTTCGGCTTCGGTTTCGGTTCGGGCAACGGGGTCGTGGGATCCCGTGCCCCTTCATTTTCCTGGGTGTCGTTGCATCCGGCTGTCAGGAGTACCGGGGCCAGCAGTGCGAGTAATAGGGAGCAGAGGCTTATTTTTCGGTGCGGGATGATTCTGGTTATCATAGGTGTAGGTCTTTCTTGGTTGTCTGAAGCGGCGGTTCGTGCGGATTTCGGTCAGCCGGGTTCTGTGCGGTGCCGATTCCGGGAGTAACCATAAGGCATACCATCGGAAGTGTCGGCGATATAGATGGCTTATGGCTCTTGCAGATCGGCGAACCAGTAGGTGTAGGTTTTCTCCGTGCCGTCGTCGAGACGTATGTCGTAACTTCGGGAGAAAGGACTCCCCAGCCGGAACCGGACGGGCGTGCGGAAAATCGGGCCGTCGTAACAGAAGGTGTGGTATTCTCCGTTTTCGCCGTTGGGATCCGTCCCCGCAGGCAGGGAGGCGATGAAATCGGAGTCGATGGTCCGCCCGATGGCTGCGGCTCCCAGTCCGTCGGCCATGGTCGTTACTACGACGGTTTGCAGGCCCGAGGCCAGGAAATCGTGCATCACGGTTTCGGAGCTGCGGCCCCAAAGGGGTTCGACGACTTCGATGCCGTGCGGAGCGAGTTGCTGTTCCCGGTATTTGCGAACGTCGTGCAGGAAGATGTCGCCGAAGATGAAGTGCGTTACACCTTGTGCTTTGAAATGCGCGACGGCTTGCGACATAGCTGTCTGATAATCCTCCATATCGCCTTTGGGCGTGAGATCAACCGCATGGAGGGGAATGCCGATGCTTGCGGCCTGTGCCTGTAAAAGGGGAAAAGGGATCCCGTGCATGGTCGAGCGTCGGGTGTCGTGATTGACGGTCGTCAGCAGGGCGACGATTTCGTAGTGCTGCGATTCGATGGCATGCCACAGTGCATGGGCGGAATCCTTGCCGCCGCTCCAGTTAAAAACAGCCTTCGTACGTTCCATACGGCAAAATTAGTCGATCGGAGGAGATTTCGTGTATCTTTTAGGGATAAATCGGAGTGTGTGATAATGATTGTCATGATAAAATGATGAATTTCACCGTCTTTTGGAGATTCTCCCAAGACGATATTTGAATAGGACGTGCCGTGAAATACTGCTTTGTACCGTTTTCATATAAATTTTCTGCAGAGGGACGTCGATTTGCGCTTTCGGTTTGGTTGTGGTATGGACTTATTTGCGACTTTTTCTGCGTTCCGGATAAAAAAGTCCGTGCAACTATTTTTTAATTCCCGAAAGAGTGCTATATTTGCACCCGATTTCGCGTTCGATTTCGATCGCCGAGAACGTTCTTTGAGAGGAGTGATAAAATAAAATGATCAAATTTTTGGTTGTTAATTTTATTTTCCCTACTTTTGCAATCCAAATTGGTCTATATGCCGATGTAGCTCAGTTGGCCAGAGCAGCTGATTTGTAATCAGCTGGTCGGGGGTTCGAATCCCTCCATCGGCTCCAAAAAACCTTGCGGAGCCGACACGGTGGAGTTGAGCGAAAGCGGTTTAGAAACATAAGGGAAGTTACCAGAGTGGCCAAATGGGGCAGACTGTAAATCTGCTGGCTTACGCCTTCGGTGGTTCGAATCCATCACTTCCCACTCAAAAAGAGCGCCGAACGGGTTGCCTGTATTTCCGAGTCGATCGGGAAGGGGAAACTCCTTGCGGTGCGTTTTTGCGGAAGTAGCTCAGTTGATAGAGCATTAGCCTTCCAAGCTAAGGGTCGCGAGTTTGAGCCTCGTCTTCCGCTCCAGAAATGCAGTTGACGCGTGATGCAAACCTCTTTGAGGAGAGGTATTGCGTCGCTCGTCACTCTTGCGAAACGACAGACGTTTTGAAGAGCAGAATTTTTATAAAATCTTAATACTTTTATACTATGGCAAAAGAAAAATTCGACCGTTCCAAACCGCATGTGAACATCGGTACTATCGGTCACGTTGATCACGGTAAGACGACTCTTACTGCAGCGATCACCACCGTTCTGGCTAAAAAAGGCCTTTCTGAGCTTCGTTCGTTCGATTCTATCGACAACGCTCCCGAGGAGAAAGAGCGTGGTATTACGATCAACACTTCGCACGTTGAGTACCAGACTGCAAATCGTCACTATGCACACGTTGACTGCCCGGGTCACGCCGACTATGTGAAGAACATGGTTACCGGTGCCGCACAGATGGACGGTGCGATTCTGGTTGTTGCCGCAACCGACGGTCCGATGCCTCAGACCAACGAGCACGTGCTGCTGGCTCGCCAGGTGAACGTACCGAAGATCGTTGTGTTCCTGAACAAATGCGATATGGTGGACGATCCCGAGATGCTCGACCTGGTCGAGATGGAGGTTCGTGATCTGCTGAGCAAATACGACTACGATGGCGACAACGCTCCTATCATCCGTGGTTCCGCACTGGGTGGTCTGAACGGCGAGGCTAAGTGGGAAGACAAGATCATGGAGCTGATGGATGCGGTTGATAACTATATTCCGATTCCGCAGCGCGAGAACGAGAAGCCGTTCCTGATGCCTGTCGAGGACGTATTCTCGATCACCGGCCGTGGTACCGTGGTTACGGGCCGTATCGAAACCGGTGTTATCCACGTAGGTGATCCCGTTGAGATCATCGGTCTGGAGGAGAAGACGCTGACTTCGACTTGTACGGGTGTGGAGATGTTCCGCAAGTTGCTCGATGAGGGCGAGGCCGGTGACAACGTAGGTCTGCTGCTCCGCGGTATCGACAAGAAAGAGGTTAAGCGCGGTATGGTTGTCGCTAAACCGGGTTCTATCACTCCGCACACCAAGTTCCAGGCTGAGGTTTATATCCTGAAGAAGGAAGAGGGGGGCCGTCACACGCCGTTCCACAACAAATACCGTCCCCAGTTCTATCTGCGTACGATGGACGTAACCGGTGAGGTTACTCTTCCCGAAGGCGTAGATATGGTGATGCCGGGCGACCACGTAACGATCACCGTTGAGTTGATCTACCCGGTTGCACTCAACGAAGGTCTGCGTTTCGCAATCCGCGAGGGTGGCCGTACGGTAGGTGCAGGTCAGATTCTGAAGATTCTCGCCTAATCCCAGGGATATTTCAGTAGTGCAGGGATTGACTTGCACTACTTTTTAGGAGCATAGTTCAAGGGTAGAATAGCGGTCTCCAAAACCGTTGATGGGAGTTCGAATCTCTCTGCTCCTGCTAAAATAAAGTAAGAAGAATATGTTCAATTACGTAAAAGAATCTTATAACGAATTGGTTCATAAAGTGACCTGGCCGACGTTCGCACAGTTGCAGAACTCGACGGTAGTGGTGATGGTCGCTTCGTTGATCTTCGCCATCGTGATTTTGGCGATGGACATTTCGTTTGAGAACATTATGGAGGCTATCTACAGGACCCTGGCTAAGCTCGGTCGTTAATTGTTTTTGTGACCATGAGCGAAACAGCGAAACAGTGGTATGTAGTTCGTACGATCGGAGGCAAGGAGAATAAGGTAAAAGAGTACATCGAATCCGAAATCCGCCACAGCCACCTGGAAGAGTATATTTCGCAGGTGCTGATTCCGACCGAAAAAGTCTATACGATCCGTAACGGTAAGAAGGTTTCCAAAGAGAAGGTTTCTTATCCGGGATATGTATTGATTGAAGCCGCCTTTGTCGGTCAGATCCCTATTATCATTCGTAATATTCCCAACGTGCTCGGTTTTTTGGGTGACACCAAGGAGGACAGCCGCAAGATGATCGCTACGCCCCTGCGTCCGCAGGAGGTCAGCCGCATCCTGGGGCGTGTCGATGAATTGAGTTCGATGGAGGAAGAAAACGAAATACCATTCTTTGTCGGCGAAACCATCAAAGTTACAGATGGTCCTTTTTCAAGCTTCCAAGGTACCATTGAGGCCGTCGACAACGAGCGCAAGAAACTCACGGTATCGGTGAAGATATTCGGGCGCAAAACTCCTATGGAGTTGAGTTTCACACAAGTTGAAAAAGAATAATTAACCAAGGAAAACTATGGCAAAAGAGGTTGCTGCATTTATCAAATTGCAGATCAAAGGTGGTGCTGCCAATCCTTCTCCCCCGGTGGGACCAGCATTGGGTTCAAAAGGAGTCAATATTATGGACTTCTGCAAGCAGTTCAATGCCAGAACACAAGACAAGGCGGGAAAAGTTCTTCCGGTCATCATCACGGTTTACAGCGACAAGTCGTTTGACTTCATCGTAAAACAGCCGCCTGTAGCCATTCAACTCAAGGAGGCAGCCAAAGCTAAATCGGGTTCCGCACAGCCCAACCGCGACAAGGTCGGTCAGGTGACGTGGGATCAGGTGCGTGAGATCGCTCAGGACAAGATGTCCGATATGAACTGTTTCACGATCGAGGCTGCTATGCGTATGATCGCTGGTACTGCGCGCAGTATGGGTATCAACGTCGTTGGAGAATTTCCTAACAAGTAATTGCAATTACAAGAATGAGTAAGTTGACAAAAAATCAAAAAATTGCCTACGCGAAGGTCGAGCCCGAAAAGGCTTACAAGCTTACGGAGGCCGCAGCTCTTCTGAAGGAGATTACTTTTACGAAATTTGATGCTTCGGTGGATGTTGATGTGCGTCTGGGCGTGGATCCGCGTAAGGCCAACCAGATGGTGAGAGGCGTTGTGACTCTTCCTCATGGTACGGGTAAGCAGGTACGGGTTCTCGTGCTCTGTACTCCGGAAAAAGAGGCCGAAGCGCAGGCTGCCGGTGCCGACTACGTAGGTTTGGATGAATACGTCGAGAAGATCAAGTCCGGTTGGACGGATATCGATGTGATCATCTGTACGCCGAACGTGATGGGTAAGGTGGGTGCGCTGGGTCGTATTCTGGGTCCCCGCGGCCTGATGCCGAACCCCAAGACCGGCACGGTTACGATGGAAGTTGGAAAGGCTGTAAGTGAGGTAAAATCGGGTAAGATCGACTTCAAAGTGGACAAGTTCGGTATTATCCACACTTCAGTTGGTAAGATTTCGTTCTCTGCGGAGCAGATTGCCGATAACGTGAATACGGTGCTCAGCATGATTATGAAATTGAAACCGGCTGCAGCGAAAGGTTCTTATGTTAAGAGTATTTTCCTCTCGACGACTATGAGCCCTGGCTTGCAGATCGATGCTAAATCAGTAGAAACTAAATAAGAGGGAGGATTTAAGAGATGACGAAGGAAGAAAAATTGGTTGTCATTGACAGCCTCGCCGAGCAGCTCAACGAGTATCCTCACTTTTACATTACGAACATCGAGGCTTTGAATGCTGAGCAGACTGCGTCGTTGCGTCGCAAGTGCTTCGAAAGCGACATCAAGCTGGTGGTCGTAAAGAACACGCTTCTTGCCAAAGCGCTGGAGCGGGTGGAGAAAGCGGATGCTGATTTGGTGAAAGTATTGGAGGGTTCGACCTCGGTAATGTTCGCCCACACGGGCAAGACGCCTGCGGTGCTGATCAAGGAGTTCCGCAAGACTTCCGACAAGCCGGTACTGAAAGCGGCGTACGTGGAAGGCTGCGTGTATGTAGGCGACAACCAGTTGGACACTCTGTGCAACATTAAGAGCCGGGAGGAGCTTATCGGCGATATCATCGCCCTGCTGCAATCTCCTGCGAAGAATGTTATCTCTGCATTGCAGTCTAATGCAGGCCAAAAGATTGCGGGTATCGTAAAGACGCTCGAAGAAAGAAATTAACAAACAAGAATTCAAACAAAATTTAATAAGATTGAACTTATGGCAGATGTAAAAAAATTAGCTGAAGAATTGGTAAATTTGACAGTTAAGGAGGTAAACGAGTTGGCTACGATCCTCAAAGAGGAGTACGGCATTGAACCCGCAGCTGCAGCCGTTGCTGTTGCAGCGCCTGCTGCCGCCGCCGGAGAGGCTGCTGCCGCTGAGAAGAGCGCATTCGACGTGATTCTGAAGAACGCTGGCCAGTCGAAGCTCCAGGTTATCAAAGTTGTGAAGGATATCGCAGGCCTGTCGCTGGGCGATGCCAAGGCTTTGGTTGATGCTGCTCCGAAAGCAATCAAGGAGGGTGTTTCCAAGGAGGAGGCCGAGTCGATCAAGGCTCAGCTCGAAGAGGCAGGTGCTGAAGTTGAGGTTAAGTAGTTTCTACTTAAAAGTTTCAGGACAAACTCAGGGTATAGGGCTTACGCTGCTGTAAGCTCTATGCCTTTTCTGGTCTAAAGATTAGAAGTGCCGACAGGAGCTGTGTCTGGTCTTTGGAAGTTTGGATGCTCTCAGGGTGTAATCTGTTTACACTGGGGGCATTAGCGGGATTAGAAGAGGTCCGCTGCGGGGGCTTCCCCCGGAATACTTAAACCTTCAACTTTAATTTGGATTTTACCGATGTCCACGACAAAAACACAACAAAGAGTTAGCTTTTCGACAGTCAAGAACCGGGTGCCTTATCCCGACTTGCTGGAGGTACAGCTTAAATCGTTCCGGGATTTTTTCCAGATGGACACCACGGCCGAGAATCGTAAGAACGAGGGGCTGTATAAGGTGTTTCAGGAGAATTTTCCCATTACCGATACCAGAAACAATTTCGTTCTGGAGTTCATCGACTACTATATCGACCCGCCCCGCTATTCGATCGAAGAGTGTCTGGAACGCGGCCTGACTTATAGTGTTCCCTTAAAAGCCAAATTGAAACTATATTGTACCGATGACGAGCACGAAGATTTCGGCGTGGTCGTGCAGGATGTCTATTTCGGTACGATTCCCTATATGACCGAACGTGGTACGTTCGTCATCAACGGTGCCGAGCGCGTCATCGTTTCGCAGCTCCACCGCTCGCCGGGCGTGTTCTTCGGACAGAGCATGCACACCAACGGTACGAAGCTCTATTCAGCTCGTATCATCCCGTTCAAGGGATCGTGGATCGAGTTCGCTACCGACATCAACAACGTGATGTACGCGTACATCGACCGTAAGAAAAAGTTGCCCGTTACGACCCTGCTGCGTGCCATCGGTTTCGAAGCCGATCAGCAGATCCTCGAGATTTTCGATCTCGCGGACGAAGTGAAAGTGACCAAAGCCGCTCTGAAGAAGGCCGTCGGCCGCAAGCTGGCCGCCAGGGTTCTTTCGACCTGGGTCGAGGATTTCGTGGACGAGGATACGGGCGAGGTGGTTTCGATCGAACGTAACAACGTGATCGTTGACCGAGAAACGGTGCTCCAGGAAGAGCATATCGACCAGATTATCGAGAGCGGTGCCAAGACGATTCTGCTGCATAAGGAGAATCTGTCGGGTATCGATTTCTCTATTATATACAATACTTTACAGAAAGATCCGTGTAACTCCGAAAAAGAAGCCGTGGTGTATATCTATCGCCAGTTGCGTGCTTCGGAGCCGCCCGACGAGGCTACGGCCCGCGACGTGATCGAGAAGCTCTTCTTCTCGGACAAGCGTTACGACCTGGGCGATGTCGGCCGTTATCGGATCAACAAGAAGCTCGATTTGGACATCGATCCGGCGATCCGCACGCTGACGCGCGAGGACATCATCGCCATCATCAAGTACCTGATCCAGCTCATCAACTCGAAAGCCGAGGTGGACGATATCGACCACCTCTCGAACCGTCGTGTCCGCACGGTGGGCGAGCAGCTTTCCAACCAGTTCTCGGTAGGTTTCGTGCGTATGGCACGTACCATCCGCGAGCGTATGAACGTGCGTGACAACGAAGTCTTCACGCCGGTCGATCTGATCAACGCCAAGACGCTCTCTTCGGTGATCAATTCGTTCTTCGGTACTTCGCAGCTTTCGCAGTTCATGGACCAGATCAACCCGCTGGCCGAAATCACGCACAAGCGCCGTCTGTCGGCCCTCGGTCCCGGCGGTCTTTCGCGTGACCGTGCCGGTTTCGAAGTCCGCGACGTGCACTACACGCATTACGGCCGTCTTTGCCCGATCGAGTCTCCCGAAGGCCCGAACATCGGTTTGATTTCGTCGCTCTGCGTCTATGCCAAGATCTCCGACATGGGATTCATCGAGACTCCTTACCGTACCGTGACCAACGGACAGGTGGATCTCAACAATGCCGATATCAAATATTATTCGGCCGAAGAGGAGGAGGGGCAGGTGGTCGCCCAGTCGAATGTTCCGATCGACGACGAGGGCCATTTCCTGCAGCCCGACCGCATCAAGGCCCGTGAAGGCGCCGATTTCCCCGTTGTGACGGCCCAGGAGGTGACGCTCATGGACGTAGCTCCGAACCAGATCGCGTCGATCGCGGCAAGTCTGATCCCCTTCCTGGAGCACGACGATGCGAACCGTGCCCTCATGGGATCGAACATGATGCGCCAGGCCGTGCCGCTGGTGACCTGCGAGTCGCCGATCGTCGGTACGGGTATCGAAAAGGATATGATCTCCGACAGCCGCATCCAGATCATCGCCGAGGGCGACGGTGAGGTGGTATTTGCGGATGCAACCAAGATTCAGATCAAATACCAGCGGACGGAAGAGGAGGTGATCTGCTCGTTCGAGCCGGAAATTACGACTTATGAACTGCCTCGCTACCGTCGTACGAACCAGAATACGTCGATCACGTTGAAACCGGCCGTTCTGACGGGTGACAAGGTGACCAAAGGCCAGATCCTGACCGAAGGTTATTCGACGCAGAAGGGCGAGTTGGCGTTGGGGCGTAACCTGAAGGTGGCTTTCATGCCTTGGAAGGGTTACAACTTCGAGGATGCCATCGTGATTTCGGAGCGTATCCAGCGCGAGGACATTTTCACTTCGGTCCATGTCGATGAGTACATCATGGAGGTCCGCGACACCAAGCGCGGCGTCGAGGAGCTGACCTCGGATATTCCGAACGTGAGCGAGGACGCTACCAAGGATCTGGATGCCAACGGTATTATCCGTATAGGTGCTAACGTGCATCCGGGGGACATCCTGATCGGTAAGATCACTCCGAAAGGCGAGAGCGATCCTTCGCCCGAGGAGAAGCTGCTCCGTGCGATCTTCGGCGACAAGGCCGGCGACGTGAAGGACGCTTCGCTCAAGGCGCAGCCGTCGTTGCACGGTGTGGTGATCGACACGAAGCTTTACAGCCGTGCCGGCAAGGAGAACAAGCGTGCGGGAAAGAGCTCGGAGAAGCTGCAGATTGAGAAGCTCGACGAGAAGTTCGCAGCCCAGGTCGCCGACCTGACCAAGCAGCTCGTAAACAAACTTTATACGCTGCTTCAGGGCAAGACGACTACGGGTATCACCGATTACTTCGGTGTGGAACTCTATCCTGCCGGAACGAAATTCACCCAGAAGCTGCTCGATGAGCTCTCCCGCAAAGTCACCGACGAGAAGTCGGGCGTTGCAATGGGGTACCTGAACCTGGGGACCTGCAAGTGGACGGGCGACAGCCACCTCGATGCGCTGGTAGAGAAGACGATCAACAACTATACGATCGAATGGAAGAAGGCCGATGCCGCGATCAAGCGTGAGAAATACAACCTCACCAACGGCGACGAACTTCCCCAGACGGGCGTGATCCAGATGGCCAAGGTCTATATCGCCAAGAAGCGCAAGCTGAAGGTGGGCGACAAGATGGCGGGACGCCACGGCAACAAGGGTATCGTGGCCCGTGTCGTGCGCGACGAGGATATGCCGTTCCTCGAGGACGGTACGATCGTCGATATCTGCCTGAACCCGCTGGGTGTGCCTTCGCGTATGAACCTCGGTCAGATTTACGAAACCGTGCTCGGCTGGGCCGGCAAGGAGCTGGGACTGAAGTTCGCGACGCCTATTTTCGACGGTGCTTCGCTCGACCAGATCAATGAATATACGGCGAAGGCGGGTATTCCGCGCAGCGGACGTACTTACCTGTACGACGGCGGTACGGGCGAGAAGTTCGACCAGCCGGCTACGGTGGGTGTGATCTACATGCTCAAGCTCGGCCACATGATCGACGACAAGATGCACGCCCGTTCGATCGGTCCCTATTCGCTTATCACGCAACAGCCGCTCGGCGGTAAGGCGCAGTTCGGCGGTCAGCGTTTCGGTGAGATGGAGGTTTGGGCGCTCGAAGGATTCGGCGCCGCCAATATCCTGCAGGAGATCCTGACCATCAAGTCGGATGACGTGATGGGTCGTGCCAAGGCTTACGAGGCCATCGTCAAAGGCGACAACCTGCCCAAGCCGGGTATTCCCGAGGCAATGAACGTGTTGCTGCACGAGTTGCGCGGTCTGGCCCTTTCGGTCAAGCTGGAGTAAGGGAAGGTAGGTAGTAGTATATAGAGGATAAGAAAAAAGCATTGCATTATGTCATTCAATAAAGACAATAAAGTGAATAACGGTTACAGCTCCATTTCGATCGGACTGGCTTCGCCGGAAGAGATTCTGGCGCAGTCGAGCGGCGAGGTGCTGAAGCCCGAAACCATTAACTATCGTACCTACAAGCCTGAACGCGACGGTCTTTTCTGCGAGCGTATCTTCGGTCCCGTGAAAGACTACGAGTGCCATTGCGGCAAGTACAAGCGTATCCGTTACAAGGGCATCGTCTGCGACCGTTGCGGCGTGGAGGTGACCGAGAAAAAGGTGCGCCGCGAGCGCATGGGCCACATTTCGCTGGTGGTGCCGGTGGTGCATATCTGGTATTTCCGCTCCCTGCCCTCGAAGATCGGCTATCTGCTGGGTATCCCTTCCAAGAAGCTGGAGGCGATCATCTATTACGAGCGCTATGTGGTAATCAACGCCGGTGCTGCCGCCGAGCAGGGTGTGGAACGGTTGCAGACCCTTTCGGAGAAAGAGTATCTGGACATCGTGGGCGCGCTGCCGAAGGGCAACCAGTCGCTCGATGACAGCGATCCCAACAAGTTCGTGGCCCAGATGGGTGCCGAGGCGATCTATACGTTGCTTCAGCAGGTCGATCTGGATTCCATGTCCTATGCCCTGCGTCACAAGGCTTCGACGGAAACCTCGCAGCAGCGCAAGAGCGAGGCGCTCAAATGCCTGAATGTGATCGAGATGTTCCGTGCTTCGGAAGGCCGGAACAAACCCGAGTGGATGGTGCTGAAGGTGCTGCCGGTGATTCCTCCCGAGCTGCGCCCGCTGGTGCCGCTGGACGGCGGACGTTTCGCTACGTCGGATCTGAACGACCTCTACCGTCGCGTCATCATCCGTAACAACCGTCTGAAGCGTCTGATCGAGATCAAGGCTCCGGAGGTGATTCTGCGCAACGAGAAACGTATGTTGCAGGAGGCGGTCGATTCGCTGTTCGACAACTCGCGCAAGAGCAACGCCGTGAAGAACGAAAGCAACCGTGCCCTCAAGTCGCTGTCCGACTCGCTCAAGGGCAAGCAGGGTCGCTTCCGTCAGAACCTGTTGGGTAAGCGTGTCGATTATTCGGCCCGTTCGGTCATCGTCGTCGGTCCTGAACTGAAGATGCACGAGATGGGTATTCCGAAGGATATGGCGGCCGAACTCTACAAGCCGTTCGTAATCCGCAAACTCATCGAGCGCGGTATCGTCAAGACGGTGAAATCGGCCAAGAAGATCATCGACCGGAAAGACCCCGTTATCTGGGGTATTCTGGAGAACGTCATCAAGGGGCATCCGGTGCTGATGAACCGTGCCCCGACGTTGCACCGTCTGGGTATCCAGGCCTTTCAGCCCAAATTGATCGAGGGCAAGGCCATGCAGCTGCACCCGTTGGCTTGTACGGCGTTCAACGCCGACTTCGACGGTGACCAGATGGCCGTGCATCTGCCGCTGGGCAATGCCGCCATTCTGGAGGCCCAGCTGCTCATGCTCGGTTCGCACAACGTCCTGAACCCCGCGAACGGCGCTCCTATCACCGTGCCTTCGCAGGACATGGTTCTCGGTCTGTACTATATCACCAAGCCCCGCAAGGGCGTCAAAGGCGAAGGCCTTACTTTCTATGGTCCCGAGGAGGCGATCATCGCTTACAACGAGAAGCGGGCCGATCTGCATGCGCAGGTGAAATGTATGGTCAGCGACGTGGACGAGAACGGCAACAAGGTGCGGGTACTGAAGGAAACGACTATCGGCCGCATCCTGTTCAACCAGGTGGTGCCCGAAGAGGTCGGTTATATCAATGAGGTGCTTACCAAGCGTTCGCTGCGCGACATTATCGCCGTGGTGATGAAGAAGGCGGGTGCCGACAAGGTGGCTGCATTCCTCGACGATATCAAGGCGATGGGGTACCAGATGGCCTTCCAGGGCGGTCTGTCGTTCAACCTCGATGCCGTTATTATTCCCGAGGAGAAGGAGAAACTGGTCCAGGAGGGATACGAGCGTGCCGACGAGGTGATCGAATCCTACAACATGGGTCTTATCACCAACAACGAACGCTACAACCAGATCATCGACATCTGGACCAATATCAATACGAAACTCACCAAGACGGTGATCGACACCCTGATCAAGGATGACGACGGTTTCAACCCGGTCTATATGATGCTGGACTCCGGAGCCCGCGGTTCGAAGGAGCAGATCCGTCAGCTTTCGGGTATGCGCGGTCTGATGGCCAAGCCGCAGAAGTCTGGTGTCGAGGGCGGTCAGCAAGTTATCGAAAACCCGATTCTCTCGAACTTCAAGGAGGGTCTTTCGGTGCTCGAATACTTCATCTCTACGCACGGTGCCCGTAAGGGTTTGGCCGATACGGCGCTGAAAACGGCCGATGCCGGTTACCTGACGCGCCGTCTGGTGGACGTTGCGCAGGATGTAATCATCAACGAGGAGGATTGCGGTACGCTGCGCGGTTTGACGGCTACGGCCATCAAGCGCAACGACGACGTGGTGCAGACGCTCTACGATCGCATCCTGGGCCGCACGGCTCTGAACGATGTGATTCACCCGCTCACGGGCGAGGTGCTCTGCAAGGCCGGTGAGGAGATCACGGAGTCGATTGCCGAGGCCATCGAGAAATCGCCGCTGGAGTCCGTCGAAATCCGTTCGGTGCTTACCTGCGAATCGCGTCGCGGCGTTTGTGCGAAGTGCTACGGACGCAACCTGGCTACGGCCCGCATGGTACAGCGTGGCGAAGTGGTTGGCGTCATCGCGGCACAGTCCATCGGTGAGCCGGGTACGCAGCTGACCCTCCGTACGTTCCACGTCGGCGGTGTGGCGGCCGGTACGGCTGTCGAGACCAATGTGGTTTCGAAATACGAAGGTCGTCTGGAGATCGACGAGCTTCGCACCGTGAAGGGCAAGAACCCGCAGGGCGAAGCCGTGGACATCGTCATTTCGCGTCAGTCGGAGTTCCGCATCGTGGATCCCAAGACCGAAATCGTGCTTTATACGCACAACCTGCCTTACGGTTCGATGCTCTATATGAGCGACGGTGCCGAAGTCAAGAAGGGCGACATGATCTGCGAGTGGGATCCGTACAACGCGGTAATCATCTCCGAGCATGAGGGTAAAGCTGTTTATGACAGTGTTATCGAGGGTGTTACTTACCGTGACGAGCGCGATGAGCAGACCGGTCTTTCGGAGAAGGTAATCATCGAATCCAAGGATAAGACCAAGAACCCCGTGATCAAGGTGATCAACAAGGAGGGCGAAGAGGTCAAATCCTACAACTTGCCGGTGTCGGCCCACGTGGTTGTCAAGGACAATGCGAAGATCAAGGCCGGCGATATCCTGATCAAGATCCCGCGTGCCGTCGGCAAGTCGGGCGGCGATATCACCGGTGGTCTGCCGCGTGTTACGGAGTTGTTCGAGGCCCGCAACCCGTCCAATCCGGCCATCGTTTCGGAGATCGACGGCGAGGTGACCTTCGGCAAGATCAAGCGCGGTAACCGTGAGATCATCATCACGTCAAAAGAAGGTGACGTACGCCGTTACCTGGTGCCGCTGTCGCGTCAGATCATCGTTCAGGAGAACGACTACGTGAAGGCCGGCGGTGCGCTTTCGGACGGTGCCATTACCCCGAGCGATATTCTCAATATCCTGGGTCTGACGAAGGTGCAGGAGTACATCGTCAATGAGGTGCAGGAGGTGTACCGTATGCAGGGCGTGAAGATCAACGACAAGCATTTCGAGGTGATCGTACGCCAGATGATGTCGAAAGTCAAGATCGAAGATCCGGGTGATACCCGCTTCTTCGAGGATCAGATCGTCGATAAATGGGAGTTTATGGACGTGAACGACGAGCTTTATGACAAGGTGGTCGTAACGGATGCCGGCGACTCTACGGCCGTACAGCCGGGGCAGATTATCTCGATGCGCAAGTTGCGTGATGAGAATTCGAGCCTCAAGCGTCGTGACCTGAATCTCGTCAAGGAGCGTGATATCGTTCCTGCGACTTCCACGCAGATTCTGCAGGGTATTACCCGTGCCGCATTGCAGACTTCGAGCTTCATTTCGGCCGCTTCCTTCCAGGAGACGACCAAGGTGCTGAACGAAGCTGCGATCCAGGGCAAGGTCGATCCGTTGGAGAACCTGAAGGAGAACGTGATTTGCGGCCACCTGATTCCCGGTGGTACCGGTATGCGGGAGTACGACAATCTGGTCGTAGGATTGAAGGAGGATCTGGAGGCGATTCAGGCTGCCAAGTAATAGATAATTTTTATCATAATCGAACGGGAGCGGACGGAAAGTCTGCTCCCGTTTTTTATGGGGTTTTGTCACCTGCTTCCGGAAGATGGCGGACTTCGTTGCGGAGTTTTTTGGTCGCTTCGCAGTTCAAGCCATGTCGGGCGAATAACCGGGACACCGAATTGTTCTGGCTCGTTTTTGTGGCTGCAATGGAAGAAACCGGATCGAACGAAACTATTTCGGATGTCGATATGATCGGTGGTATGCCGTTGAAAGCTGGCTTTCGATCGGATTATATGGGGAGCAATATGCAAACAGGACGACCGGGTAGGTCGTCCTGAAGAGAAGATAGTAGCTCCACCGCGACTCGAACGCGAATTTGAAGTTTAGGAAACTTCCGTTCTATCCCTTGAACTATGGAGCCTTGTAAAGCTGTCCGGCTTCTTCCCGAAGTCGTTTCGGCCGGGAGGAATCGTTGGCTTTCGATCGGGAAGCGTGTGTCGTGCCGGAGATCCCGATAAACAGAAACAGTGCGTACCGGGAAAGTACGCACTGCAAATATAGTGATTTTTACGGGAAATCGGGGCGGTTTTAGAATTTCAGGTTCACTCCGATAGCGAAAGTGTGCGCCGACAGGGAATAGTTGCCCGAAAAAGGCTGGATCGCCTTGTCGTTTGCCGTGGTATGAGCCTGGATTTTCGCTTGCTCCGGGGCCATTCCGCCTGCGATGAGCTGCCCGTATGTCTGTGCATAGACCGCTTTGTAAGTGAGTGAATTGTAGTAGTCGCACGATCCCGTCCGCTCCGGGTCTGCCGAGGTGATATATCCGTATGCCAGATCGATCGATACGTTTTTGCAGGGGTTGATCGTCACGCCGGCCGTGTAGGATACTTTGGTCATCGAAGGGGTTTCGGGGTTGAGGAAATCGCTCCGTACGGGGCTTTCATCTACGTACATACCCAGGCGTGCCGTGACGAATTTGCAGGCGTGGTATTGGACGCCGATACGGGTGGCCACCGTGTTCTTATAGTTCTTGATGCTCGTCGGCAGATCGTAAACCGATGCCCCGGTCGTCGGGTCGGTAATATCTACGTGGAGCGATTTATAGGCGCTCCACAGGACGTATTGGATGTCGAAAGCCATTTCCCACTTCGGGGTCGGTCGGAAGCCCACGCCCCAAGCGAGGTTGGCCGGCAGCGGGAGTTCCGTTTCGACGCAAGCGCTGCTCAAGTCGGGAATCATTCCCGTTGCCTGGAGGACCTGCCCGATTTCGGGAGAGGCATACAGGAGGTTGGCCGTGCCGCTTGCCACTTTCATCTTCACTTTCGAACGATAGGAGAAACCAAGGGTCCATTCCGGGGTGATGTCCCACAGGATACCTACGTTTACGCCGATCGCAGTTTTGGCGTCGCCTTTGATCCGGGCGGATACCAGGGAGCGATCTCCTGCCTGGGTGAACAGTTCGGCGTATTGTCCCTGCCCTGCGGCGGTCAGCAATCCGGCGATCGTATTGTTCGTCGCTTCGCCGACGGGGAACATGGAGCGCGACAGGTCGAACGTACCCCAGGTGATCGTCATGCCGACACCTACCGAGAGTTTATCCCAGAATTTGTAGGAGATCGTCGGCTGCAATGTATAGGCTTGCAGGTCGATGCTTTGGATCAGATGTGCTCCGACCCAGTTGTCGCCCCAGTTCATAGACGAGCCGTAAGGGGTATAAAATCCCAGGCCGACGGCCAGATTTTTGGTGGCTTTGTAGTTGAAATAGGCGTAGAGCGGCGTCGAAATCTTGTTGTCCGAGTGGGCTTGGATCTGCGGATTGCCCCGGTAGTCGTTGTTCGACAGGTACGTTGCATTGGATTTGATGCCCGTGATGCCGACCGAGAAGGAGAATCGGGAGGTTTGGAAGGCGGTTCCCGCCGGGTTGAAGTAGATCGACTCGGAATTGAGTTTCATACCTGTTCCCACGTGTCCCATTCCCAACTGTTTTGCACTCAAGGTATTGACTTGGTAGCCTTCGGCGCAGACCGCCGTTGCGAACAGCAGGGCCGAGATCGTTAGTAGCAGTTGCTTCATAATCAAAGTTTTAGTTGATAATTTGAAAAATATATTGATTTCTGTGGTAAGTTTATGCGCTCGGACGAGTTTCGGAGCGATTCTCATCCATGCTTTCAAAAATGCTTGTCTTAAAACGGAGCAAAAGTACGAAAACAAAGTCGAGTAGGAAAATATTTTGTTCGTAATTTCTTAAAAAGTGGACTAAAATGGATATAATTGGTCAGAATTGGATTCGATTCGAAAATAACAGGAAAGTAAAATACCGTTGTTCGAGATCAGATTTCATTGTTTCAGGACGTTTTTTTGATCGGGGGACTTGGAATTACCCGGAGGAAAGATTTGGCAGAATCGAAAATCCGTTATACTTTTGCACTCGGAGAGATGGCAGAGTGGTCGATTGCGGCGGTCTTGAAAACCGTTGAGCTGCGAGGCTCCGGGGGTTCGAATCCCTCTCTCTCCGCAATAAATGTTGGAAATCAGCAAATTACAAAACAAACACCCAATTTTACACCCAATAATGTAAAATTGGGTGTTTTTGTATTATTTAAGAAAACTGCCGAGCGACTATGCATTGATCAGTGATTCTTTCCATTTCCAATTACCTTATAAAGCCTAAAACAATATCATACACAAAGCTATGTCGCTGCGCTCTGCTGCAAAACGAGCAATCGCCAATGGTAAATTACTGCAACTGTGATACACAATCAATACATATGTTTGTTATCATAACGGCTATTTCCTTTTGCTGAATTTCTCTTTTGCATATTCATAAGATTCGAGGATATATGGCTTCAATGATTCAAAAGTCGTTTCGGATGGGCTCAAAGCGCAAATCCAACCCATCCACGCATAGACAGGATGCGGCATAATGACATTCTTTGCAGTAAAGTTATATGGCATACCCACAATACTACCTTTGCATGGACGTTTGGGTAATTCTCCGAACAAAGTGCGGAATGTCTGTTTTCGGACACCTATATTTACTCGCCAGGCTCCCACACGGTCTAGTTGGGAAGCTCGGTCATTGTCACCATCCTTTTCTTTGATTGTCAAGACATATACGCCACGTTTCAGTACGCTACTGGGATTATAGAAAATACCACGCTCGCCCCAGCTACGAACTTCGACAACTCCTTCAAGGTTGTCAAGGCAATATTTCAGAATGTTATCAGGTGTAACAGCCATATTGTAATCATGATTCTTTAATTAACCGGTACATCAAGGCAATATCCTCTGATGCCATTTGAAACTTTGATTTTTCGATAAGGAGGTTTTGACCTGTCATTATATAAGAAGGCAGGATGCGCCATCCTTTATAAAAAATCTCAGTATTACGCAACTTGTAAGTAGATATACTTGGAACGGCATTTTTCCCAGTTGCTTTTTTGCTTATCATATTAAAAGCTTTTTTCGCCACATCACCCATTAGCATGACAACCTGAAGATTGGGAAACAGCTCAAGCTCCTTTTCAAGATACGGCAGACTTTCTTCAATGCTTTCTTTTGAAACAGCGTATTCCGATTTAGGCGTCTTGACGGCATTGGTAATGTAAATGCCGAGGTTCAATATTTCATAGATACTATTTACCTCTATCCCCGCTTTGCGGAACAGAGGGATTGTGGTCGACATATATGCGGAGTCAGACTTTCCATAGAAATCATCGTCAGAATCAACTGGGACAACTTCGTTTATCATGATAGCCCGTATCTTTCCAGGCTCGATATTGATGTCATTAAACCGCAGAAATTCTGTATCACCACAAAGTTGTTGCAGTTGCGATTTTATACTCATGATTCACCTGATGTTAAACGAATTTAGCCGTTTTCAAAGAGTCCTTCAAAAATCATAGCAGATTCCTCCGACAAACGCCGTGTCGCAGCTATACTTTGAGCCAACACAACTCCTTTTGAATTGATTCGTAATGGCTTCTCTTTACTCTTCGGATAACCGAATCTAAGAAGTTGCACAACCTCATCAGGAATGAGGCGCGGTTGGATAACACTGCCATTTTCTCCCCATACTGCCCATTCGGCACAGCAGTTAAACGGTTCCTGATGCTTGTAATGGGGTTTGTCGACGGGAATAATCATCGTGAGATTCTCAGGCACACTCCGGAGACTCTTATAAGAAGTGTCTTTTGCACAAAAAAATGTGTCGGATGTCTTAACGACAACGCCTTCAGGAATAAGGGATCGGTAATGGGCTCCAAGTTCTCTTACACAATAGTCGAAGGCTCTTTCCTTATGAGTCACTTCCAGTCGTGCCATTACGTAGAGATGCCTGTCGAGCAGGGTGACCGGAAATACGACATCACCCGCTTTTATAGATGCTATTGATGGCATCCTTGAGTGGATGCTGCCAAACACTACTTTTATAGGCCCTGTGTCATTTGATTTTCTTAGTTCGTCCAACCAGTCCTGAGGCCAGTAAACAGTATAATATGCCATAATATGATGTTACTTGTTTCTATTCAAGAAAACGGCAGCCAGCTCGGGGCTGTTCAGCGTCATAGCCGACGAGTCTTCGAGGTTTTCAGCATCTTCATCGTCAGATATCGAGATGAACCATGTGATTTCTTCGGTGCGTTCTCCTGATATTTCGGAATCTTTGACCTGCTTCATCGCTGAAATCATCGCACTGAAGAAGAAAGCTTCACCCGGCAAAGTATTGTGGTTTTCCCACAGAGTTTTGCTGAGCTTCACCAGTTCGCTGTCATGCCCGTCGGAATACCCCCATTCATCAGGATGCCATTTGCATTCATCATCAGGCTCTTCGTCTTCACTTTCAAGGTACTCCAGGGTGTTCACTGCAAGAAATAGCGAGCAGCAATCCCTGTCGGTGACCAGAGCGACTGTGTAAATGCGCTCATCGTCGATGCGTCCAAGAATTTCGCGCAGGTCAGCAGCAACCGCATCCCTGATCATTACAGCCACATTCTGCCAGAACTGGGCTACGGGAGTGGCCGGTTCTTCTTTTTTCCGCTCGTCGGCTTCATAGTCCGGTGAGTTGATGTAGCCGATATACTTTTTGGCTTCTTCCGAACCGAGTTTTACAGCATCCTCAAAATACTGGTATCCCAACTCAATATCAGCCTCGGTGCCACGTCCGAAGGCATACGCCACGCCGAGTGCTGTGAGCAACCTGACAGTTATTGAGTCCCATAGGTGGTCGACACCTTCGCCGGCTTCATGGAGATAGTCGAACGCCACATCGTCGTCCTGCACTGTTCCCAGCCCCTCCTGATAGCAGATGCCGAGATAGGCGGCACACTGCGCTTTGGTAACCTCAGAGCACTTCGGATTCCAGTAGGCCTTTTCAAACCAGTCCACGGCCTGGGCATAGTCCTGCTCTAAGTCGCTACAGCCTTCAAAATGGTAATATCCCATCTCGAACTGCCCTTGAGCAAGACCTCCGTTGGCTGCCATTTCAAAGAGCTGACAGGCAAGGCTTATATTTTCATCCACCTCCTCGCCGGCCTCATAGATGTGTCCGGCATTGTATGCGCCCTGAGGGTCGCCCTTGCGGGCCGCTTCGACATAACGCAGCAGACCGGCGTATGCATCACCCTTCTCCTTGCGAAGATAATAGCCGTAGTTAGTGCAGATTATCGGTGAAATGTCTGCCAGCATCCGATAGTATCTCTCATAGACATCCAGGCTAATGTCGCCAAGACCTAATTTTCGTATGTCGCAGTAATTGCCCCATCCGGCACAAAGTCCGCCGTCGAAGCTACGTTCGTACCACACCTTTGCTATCGGCCACGCCCATGCGTTATAATCTCTTTCATCTTTGAATTGCTTGGCATAGTCGGGCTCTACACGCAGATAGTCGCCCCAGAAATAAACGTTGGCGACCATGTAGCAGCAGAAAGCGTCGCCACGCTCAGCCTGACCGAGAATCTCCTCAAACGCTTCCTTAAACGAGGCAAACGGCATTGCCCTTTCCACCGAGGGTGTGAGGTTTGCGCTTCGCACAGCACACAGAACACCGGTGGCACTGCCCATCATAGCACTCTTCTGCATGAGCTTCGATGCGTTGGCATCGTCAACTGTGAAGCCTGCCTGTGCCCACACATACTCCTCGCCCATGAAACAGCGGGCAATGAATGCTAGAGCATCGGCATCGCCCTGTTGCGCTGCCTGCATGAGCATCGCATAGCCCTGACGTATCTTCTCACGGTCGAAACTCGACCAAATCAGTTTGACAGCCGTTTTCACCGGCTTGCTATATTTACCTTTCATCTTTTTCTTCGTCTAAAAATCTGAACATCAGTCTTTCAAAGTGGTTGTTGACATCAAATTGCTCCCAGCCGGCAATAGGCTCAGGCAATCCATCCACATCAATCAGATCCCAAAGCCAGCTTCGCAATAGTCTGAAATCCGACATTTTTCCTCTATAGCCTATTGGAGTCTGTTCTGTCCATCTGACATATTCAACTTTGTATGCCTGCTCAGGACCTGTATCCTTGTCGCATCGACGTATCTCGACGTACCCGCCGTTATCTTTAGCAAAGCAATAAAGCATACTTCGCGATTTGCCCTCTATGATATTTTCCAATGCACCGATCACATCGGCACAACTGAAATATCGGAAATCCTCATTATCCACTGTCAGTTTGTCGGCATCTTTTTCTTCATCCTCAGAATAGATTTTCTGACAATGCCAATCGGTCATGTCGGGGAGCGATGCGGTGCGGAAAAAAGCGCACATAATATTAGCGGCCTCGTCACAATATACGTCAGACCGCCACATACGGAATAAATATCCTTTAACCCTTAAACACACAGCAATACTGCAATCTTTAAAGTAGTCAATAGAATAAGCCTCGGCATGTCTGACCAATACCACCGGCACACATTTTTCAAGGTATACCGCCACATTGTCCTCTATGTCGTCTATGGCATCACGGATTTTCTCCTCGGTCACATTGGATGTGCGCCTGGTTCCATTCTCTGTCCCCAGCACATATTGCGGCTTGCGGGCTTTAATTCCCGGGAATATACTGCGTGATTCGTTGCTCATTTTCAATTAGCTGTTTTTATGTTCATCAGTCAGTCTGATGCTTTCGATTGATATGTAGGGCATGATTTAATTCTTTGCAATTACCCACTTGTCATTCTTGGATTCTCTTTCTGCACAATGGCCCAGAGGTAAATCTTTCAGGTTGACGATAGTCGGGTCTAAATCCAATACATACTTTAATGAAACTATCCTTGCATCGCTTTCGTTATGTTCTTTACCACAAAGGAATTGCCATGCTCCGTCATCCGCATCGTGAGAAACAAATAATATTTTTTCTCTACCATCCAAAATATGACTGCATATGAAAACAGCCGTATTTGGAGCGTCTGAAAACGGGAAAATATCATTACCCTTATTGGAACTGTTTATATGCTTGCTTATAGCCATTGCAGTCCAACCTATTGCAAGATATACTGTTGCATAGACGATAAACCATAATTCATATATATCAAAGAAAATCCACGTGCCGGCAAGAAACGCTAAGGCTGACACCAATGGAAGGTTCCACATTTTCTTTATGTCTTTCCCGCAGCGATAACCAAGAATCGCAGAATAAATTGGATTAACAATGAAGAAAAGCATCATGCACAGTGCCATTCCGGAACATTCAGACGCAAGCCCGGCAACAGCAAAAGGCAATGCAAACATCACAATGATGGTGACTGACAGCCAAATAATTATAGTTCTTTTATTCTCCATTAGTATAATACTTATTTTAGGGTGTCGGAAAGGCTCGGTTCTACAAACATTGTCGGAGTAAACTCCACAATCTGATAGTCGGCAATGCCATTGATATTAAACGGATCTTGCGCGATGATTGAATCCACTATCGCACGATTTTCAGCTTTCATCATTATCACGCCACCGACACGGGGTGTCTGCGGCCCGGAAGCGATGAAATCTCCGACTGCATAGTGTTTGGTGAGATATTCACGATGTGCGGCGAGAAACTTATCAACCTCGCTTAACGGCTTTCTATATGTAAGTATTGCGATAAACATAATGATATGATTATTTGAGAAGATTGTTTTTTTGAAAAGGTTCTCTTTCCGTCTCAGGAACAATCTATTACAATGGCTCTCTTCATTCAATCGAGAAAAGGTTGCAGAAGCCCTGTTTGTTGAACTGATAGTACATTTCGATTCGTTCCTGTGTATCGTTTTCGAGCAACGTAAGTAACTCTTTTGCAAATTCAAGGGTCGCAGAACCATTGGCAGTCACTATGTTGCCATCGCTTACGGCTTGCGCGTGGATATACCCTTCGGGATTAGTGTAGTTCTCTCCACCCCAAATTTTCAGTTGATCCAGGCCATTGCCGGTATGTTTCACCGCATTGAGGAAACCATGCTTTGCCATAAACGATGCTGTATTGCATATCGCACCTACAATCTTTCCTTTTTCAACAGCTTTTTCGACAATTGGCACAACCCGTTCAGCAACAGGCGTGCTCCACCCGAAACCACCAATCAGCACCAGCGCAGCATAATCATCGGGCATCGTTTCAAACGAATAATCAGGTAAAGTCCGGAAGCCGCCGATGGATTTCACCGGCTCCATTGTCGGGGCGACAGCCTTATTGACATATTTCGGATTCTCTTTCAGCGCGAACTCATCGGAGGCTATAGCCTGTGAAAGATATACAATCTCATGCGCTGCGTAATCCGGCAAAAGGATATATAGAATTTCGTTACTTATAATATCGTTTTTCCAGCGTTTGAGATGTGGGAAGAACTGGCGCATCTGCTCCTTCATCTGCTCAACCGTAAGATTCTGACCCGATTGGCGGTTTATCTCGTCGGTAAACTGTGCGCAGTGGTCAATCATCTGCTCCATTGTCATATCCTGCGCGAACTTGCCGTCTTTGTAGCAGTAGATGCAGTAATCCTCATTGCGGCTACCATCGGCATTTATTCCTTTGTTGTCGTCGGTCAGCGGCATTCCACAGCTCTGACAGAATTTCATTTCCATTGTCGTTTTTCCTTTTTTGCCCCACAGCCCAATGGAGCGGGTTACTAAATGCAGAAGCGCGGACTACCTATGTCAATCTAACTTGACGGCCCTGAGAAAGCCTATGATGCAGATACAACGATAGCAGCCCACGCTATATGCGTGAGAACCACTATGCTATCTCTTGCATCAAATTTGAAAGGCTCTCAGGTTTTCAAGTTACAAGATGAGCATAACGCTTCTTTTTCTTATGTCTTGGAAAGAGTTGCCCCTATCCGAATGCAAAATTAGTTATTTTATTGATGTTTTGCATTATATAGAGCGGAATTATAGCTTGAATCCTCTATTTTTTCTTGGCTCTTCTGCTGACTGTCGTAAACTTTGCCGTAATTTATTCCACTGTTCTTTGAACCATTCGTCTATCGACTGCTTTTTTATGGTCAGTATCAGTTTGCTATCATCGGTTGGATTCTTTTCCACCTTGAAAATATCATTCTTGATGTCAAACTTACGTCTGTGTTCTTCGGAATAAATCCTACCATTGCATCTGATAGCCTCTTTCTTTGTAAGAAGGCTCTCTATCATTTCTTTTGTGAAGCCGATGGCAGCGCACAATTTTTCCATTCTCAGCATCTCCCTGAGCATCGGAAACCACTTGAAAGCCTTTTCAAGCAAGGTATTCAGCCGTGATATTTCCTTGTCTTTGGCTTCAAGTTCCCGATTATGTATTCCTTGCAGGTTGCGTATCTGCTTGCCGTGCTGTTCCTGCATACGCTGCATTTGGGCTTTCAAGTCATCAATTTCCTTGTCCCGTTTGGCAATTTCCTGACGCAATTCTTCATTGGCTTGTTCCAAATCTTTCAATTTCCCACTGCCGAAAAGAGAACCGACACCGCTTGCTATGGCAGTAGCTGCATCAGTGGCTGCGCTTTTGAGTTTGTCGGTACGTATTTCCGATTTTACTTGTCTGAGTTCTTGTTCAGCAAGATCTATTTGTTCTTCTTTGTGACGTTTTGCAGCATCCATGCGTTGCAGTTCGGCTTTCTGCTTCTCAATAATGAAATCGTTACGCTCCAGATGCTCCTTGCCAGTAACAGCCTTTGACTGCCCACGCTCCATCAGGAGAATGTCGGATGCCAAACTCTGCATTTCCGTCATATCCTCGTCATTGAGTTTGCGGCTCTTGCCTGTGTCATGGTTCATCCAGTCGAAAACGATATGTGCATGGTAATTCGGCTTGAACCACTTTTCACCGACTTGGAAACTCTCCCTATCCCCGGCTTCGGGTTGTCCACTAAGCCAGTGTCCCTCGTCCTTGTGCAGGAAGATTTGCAGCGGTGTGATACCCCAGCGTCTTTGACATTCCTCACCGAATTTACGCACGTCTGCCAGTGTCGTATCCGGTCTGATGAGTAATACTCCCTCACGGATTGGTGAGCATCCAGCTACTTTTATAATCTTCCCATTCTTTCCCTTGCGTTCACGCTCCTTTTCCTGCATCGCTCGTCCGGTCTTTTCCTTTACCATCCGTTTGATGTTTTTATAGTGCGTCTGCAGGTTAGGACTGCCGAAGCCCGGGTTTATCCACTGCTCGTTATTGGAAGTCAGTTCGTGTACGATGTAGATTTGAGACTTGCCGATATTGCGCATATATTCGGCAGTTCTTCGGTTATGAGCCCCACTTGATGTAACTCTGCAGGGCTTGATATGTATGCTTGATTTTGTTGCCATATTCTTAAATTTTGATTCGGATTGTTGAT
>ENA-OWYH01000129-OWYH01000129.1-human-gut-metagenome-genome-assembly--contig:-NODE-129-length-38221-cov-18.738511_pt1 | contig 38221 bp, 38 predicted proteins | sample MGYA00249746_ERZ652078 | MGnify/ENA primary metagenome ERZ652078 (study PRJEB26925, sample SAMN05827095) | human gut metagenome | biome: ENVO:2100002; feature: ENVO:00000062; material: ENVO:00002003... | reverse complement strand
TCAAGAAAAAGTGTCAACCAACGCTGCTTACTTTTTGAAAGCGGGTGCAAAGGTAGGACTTTATAACATACAAGCCAAATATATAAGGGGATTTTTTCGCGTTTTCCTTAAACATTTTTATAAAACGCTGATTGACAAACGTGTTGAAGAACATATTTTTAAAAGAGGATGAAAAGTCAGACAAAAGGAACACATTATAATATATGCGCATGCGCGAGAAAGAAAACAGCGGAAGGCTGAAAGCATCCGCTATGAAAAGAGAAGTCTTGCTTCTCCTGAGATTTCCATTATTTTTCCTGCAAGGAGACAACACTTTCAGTGCCTAAGATTAAACTGTTCCACCATGGAGTAAATTCTGTTCCACCGGGGAGAAAATTTTGTTCCACCATGGTGGTACGAAACTTACCCCATGATGGAACGAATTAAAGATAGAACCTTTTCTCTTTAGCACCGTAGGAAGACCGAAAAACAAATTCATCAATCATTAAAAAACCAACTGTGACATTACGAAATGAAAAAGAGAGCGTTCGATTTTTGACAAGACGAAAAACGGAAATGGCGTATGCTATCCGTTCCTAAAGAAGCACGTTCCGACACCTTATAATAATAAAACAGTAAAAGTGCTCCCCGAAAGTTCTTTGTTTCTAAACTCTCGGGGGCACTTCACATTCTGGAAACAACCTCATTGATGCGGTCTGCCCGTATGACTTTCTAATCGAGTATCAGTAATAGTCCTTCTTGCAATGCTCCTTGACGTATTCCAACGGAACGCATTCATCCTTCCGTCGCCCGTCCAGATAGCTTACCATTACTTCCGGAGGTTTCTCCTCGTGAGGTACAATACCCAGTACTTTGGCATAACGCAGCCGCAAGGGTTCACCGTCGGAATCATACTCTTGCACCCAAACACGGTCGTCTATGTTCAATTCCATATCTATTGTTTTCATGATATGTTCGTTTTTTTACGGGGAAAACACAGTTAGTTGTCGGGCAACAGCCTTATGCCGCCCCCAAGTGAGGTTTCACCTTCCGGAATTAACGTAAAAAGTCCGATCATCACATTGGTAATAGCCACATTAAATCCACTTACAATAACCGTTACTTCTCCTGAGCCTATGCCTGAGAAGCTACTGTTTACTCCCGGATATGTATTGCCATCATACACCAAAGTCATATAAGCATTAAGTGCATATACAGTCGCTAGCGTAGGCGTTCTAACCGTCCACTTTTTACCCGGAGGCGCACTGATGGTGAACAAATAAGACCCATTGGCTTCCGAAGCGTTCTTCGCATATGCCTTAGCAGGCGAAATGGCGGTTTTTGGCAGTTGCGTTTCCGTTTCCGTCTCCCACAATTCCACCGTAGGTTCTTCCAACTCAACCGGCTTAAGACCGAGTATTTGTTGCAGATTCATCTGTACTCTATAGTGGTAAATGTAGTTATGTTCCCAGTTTATCATAGGTATTTTGACGGAAACAACCTTACCCGTAATATTATTGGCAGCATCTCCGGCTTCGGTAGCAACGATGTCACAGGTAATTTCAAAGGTTGCTGCTCCATCCGGAATTTCCTGGGGTAATTGCATGAAGAGCTCACTATCCGAGTTCAGAAGGATTTCGGTAGTAGAAAGCGGAATGTTGAGTTCGCCTGTGACGACGGCATAGCCGGAACCTGGAATAGTGGTCTGCGCACTCCAGGGTGAAGCACCGGTATCGGAAGTATTCAGATTCAGACTGCCGGTATTGTGAATGCCGGTCAACTTTACCCCACGGACAGTAACCGTGTAGTAGCCCGAATAATCCCGATCGGTAGAAGCCGATATACGGATTTGAGACAAGGCATGACGAAAGTTGAACATCACCTTCCTTTTTTCTTCCCACACCAGGTTTTTGCTACCGGTGTCGGGAATGGAATAAAGCAGGTCTATCTGCCCCGAAGCCTCTGTAGCCGTGGCAACCCCCGTCAGCACTCCTTCGCTAAACAGATAGCCCGCATTATAAGGGCTGTAAGCAAGAAACGTGTGGTTAATGCCCTCTTCCCAATACCTGGCGGGAGAATATACCCATTCGCCGCCCTGCCGGGTTACTTCGACATTATCCATGAACAATTCTTTCGCAACTCCATCTGTCCATGGGTCCGTACCGTGCCGGTAGGCTATGACCCCAAAGTCGTCTCCTTCTGCAAAGTCAGTTTTGGCGACAGCACGTGTGGGAGTTCCCTTACCCACAAAGGTCTCGAAAGAAAGGGCTTTGAAAGAGGGACGATCGACTTCTTCTTCCGTAGAATAGCTCGACAGTAAAGCTATCAGGCTGAGAGTGATTAATAACTGCTTCTTCATTATACTTATATCTTCATTTTAATCTGGTTGTACTGCAAAAGCAGTAGTGGAGGTTATCGGCCATTCTTCACTGCATGTCCGAATAACGGACAGTTTAAGGCTCGGGCGTATTTCCGGCCAACTCCGTATCATTTACAGTAGCATCCCAAGGCTCGATTGTCATATTGTTATCATCGAACTCGATAGCCTTTTGTTTCAATGCCTGCGGCATACTGATACCCAACTTATAATGATAAATCTTATTGACTTCCCACGTCTGTGCAGCAGTTGTATTGATAAGCACGCTGACTTCCTTGGTAGGAGTACCAGTCTCTTTCAGCGCCGTATAAGACAAGGTTACGGTAAATCTGACATTGCCCACGGTTTTTTGAGGCAACAGCATCAGCACACCGTCAGTTGCATCGGATACGAGCTTGTAGTCGGCCGAAGATGCAGCCACAGCATCACCCAAAGCGACTTCTGCATCGGGCATCACCATGTATCCCGCCTTATTTTCGCCGGAAAGATTGGTCCAAACCAATACTCCGGCACCAGCAGTACGACCTACTATGTCAATGTCCCCTGTGGTATAAAATCCGGCAACGGCTTCATCGTTGCCAGCAGCCAGGGCCTCGACCTTTATGGATTTTACTTTCACATCGCTTGCATCTGCCTCTGCCACTTCCGTAAGCCCTACGGAATACTTTATCTGCGAAAGTGCATGACGGAAAGCAAAAACCTGCTTGGCGGGGTCGGGTGTGGACGCTTCGTCCCACTTATCGTTTTTCAACGCGTCTGCCACCATGAAATCTACCTGGTTGGCAACCTCATCCTGTACTGTGTACGAAAATACTCCGGATGCCAATGTAGCGGTAGCTTCTCCCGGTGCGCTTGCAAAGAATGTATGGGCTTTACCGTTTTTCCAATAAGCCTGCGGAGAGTATGTCCAGTTTCCTCCGGTCTTGGTTATTACCGCGCCTTCCAGATTGGGGATACCGGTAGCAGTAGCATCATAGGTTGTACCTGTCATCTGGCTGTCTGTATAAAATCCCCATACCTTTATGGACTGCCCGTCGGCAAATTTGTTTCCGGTAACCGGCACTCCTCTGGTAGACGCCTTGCCTACGTAAGTTTCAAATCCGATAGCCCTGCTATCCGAAAGCTCTATAAGCTCGCTATTGGAGCAACTTGTCAAAACTGCGGCCGCTACGGCAGCCATCATCATAATCTTTTTCATATTCTTTATCTGTTAATTATAAAATCGCCACTCTGCTATTCCGGGATGAAGTGGCTGTTCCCGTTTTATCTGCGAGAATGATTACTGTTATTCATCATGCGTCTCTCTGTTTTTGTTTTCTGCTGTTATTTATTCCGGTCATTCACTTTTATATATCCGACAATTGAGTATCATAAAATAATCTCTATTTCTTCGCCCCAGTTGCTAAGTCCGGCATCGAAGCCACCGCCGGACGAATCGGGTATCACTACTTCGGGCAATTGCACCTCTTCCACGACAATGGGTATCACGATTTCAGGCTCAATAGCGCTGAAGTCTATCTGGTCGGAGATTTCAAATTCATAATTGACAACAGAGTGGTCGCGCATCACGAACTCCAACTGGACGAGATGCTGTACCTGCTCTTCCTGCGGAGTTCCATCCGGCGAACGGACCAGCCCGAAAACGTTGATTTCGCGGCTCAGAAAAGTGTCGGACTGCTTGCCCATATCGAAAATGGCAGTACCTGTATCATCCGTACACTCGCCCGTAGAGAGGTAAATGCCCCGCGCCACCCCCGAGAGCGATGCGCGACAGGAAACAGCTCCCTCAAGTCCTTGTACCTTTACGGTAAGTACCACCCGCAGAACACGGCTGCATGGATAGGCATAAATGGTGTCGGACCGGTTTCTGTCGAAAGCCTCTACCGTTTCCACAGAACTGTAAGTAGCAAAGAAGCGGTCGGGTTCGGATATCAGCAGTTCACTACGGGTGTGCAGGTTGGCATTCGAAGCTGCAGAATAGTAGATATTTCTGTTAGTGGTGGCACGGGTGCTATAAGGGGTACGCGTACGGGCATCCAGATAGGCTTCCGCCGTGTACATATTGTCCATGCCGCGCAATTGTATCCTTTCGGTATCACTGTTGAAAAGCAGGAAGTTGTATATGCCGTTCTGCACGGTAACATCCCCGCCATAGGTGTCGCGGTAATAAGTATAGTTGGCGCCGGACTGTTCCTGACGTGCTTGCTGCACCGCATACATGGAAATGCGTACGCCTTCGGGCAGCGAGGTCTGCAACTCTGCGGGGACGGAGTCCCACACCACAGCGACATGAAGGTTTTCATGCGGGTGGTCGTAACACAGGTCATTACGGTCGCAACCGGAAAGCAGTATCAGGTATGTGGCAAGTACACTCATAACTATTTTCATTACTATTCTATTTTCGGTTTCCGTTTAAACCGGTTTAGTGGCCAAACCAAGGAAACTTTTGCTTTTGTCGGGCCGAAATAGGAATATCGTTGTGTCTTCTCGTAAACATAGCATCCTCTGTCCCAGTGGTATTGTCGGTATTCGGTCATCATATAACCTACTCCCAAAGAAAATTCCATGCGCAGCCGCTTGCCCAAGGGAAACATATAGCCGTAGGTCAGTCCGCCGGCTATGAAGAATTCGCCCTGAATGCCGTGAGTGGGACGTGCCATGAACTCATAGAGTCCTGTGCCCACATAGAAACCGCTGAAGTGACCACGGAAATTCTCTTTGGAGGCAAACCAGTAACGAAGTTCCGGACTGACGGCGGCAAGTCGGTAATACTTATGCTTGCTGCGGTTGCTCCACCAGGCGTATTGCCAATCAAGGTTAAGGGACAGACGGCGTTTAAAGTAAAATTCGGCTTCGGCGTTAATCAGCAGGGCAGCCGCATAGAGCAGATTGGTCTTAAGGGCAAAACGAGACGGAACAGGTGACGCCGATGCCTGCCGCATACCAACGGAAGACACTATGGGAGCGTATTGCATAAGGGTACAGGCAGGCAACGGATATACGGTAGTTGGCATGAACGGCGGAACAGCAAGGGCTGAAAGATGCACAAGGGTATCGGAAAGCCGTACAGGTGCCGTTTTCATTGCAACAGAAGCCACTCCACCCACCTCGGACAACGTGTCTGCAAGGGATACGACTACGTGTACAGAGACGGTGACATATTCGCCGCATTCGGCATGATTTCGGGTGATAAAGCAATCTTCCTTAAGTCCCCGACGTACTATGAGTTCGGATTTCACACGGTTGGAACGTAGTTTGGCAGTAGCAAGATTGGCCTTATGCGTGGGTAATGAATTACAGTATCCATTTACGATAAGAAACATACGTTGATTGAGAATTTCTTCTTTGTGCCGTCCGACAAAAGCCAACAGATATTCCAATTGAGGTTCATTGCTCTTGTAAGGTACGAAAAACATATCCCGGCGAAGGCAGAAACGGAACACACATACACTATCTATCTTCTCTTGAGCTACAAGGGGAAGTATTTGTAAGGCAAATAAAGAGAATATGACAGATGCTCTCAACATAAAAACGATATTTAGATAAATAATCTCTACCATCAGAAACGTTTGACGGGCAACCGTTTGGCAGTTACTTACCAAGTAACAATCAATTGTTACTCCATGCAAGTCGGAGAAGCGTCTCCGGTTTGCATGATTCAGAGAAAAAACGCCCTTTTCAAAGCAATAAAGGTTACAAAGAGTCGCTCCGCTTTTAGTTGGAAAAAAAACGGATAAATCATTTCATGTACTGCTTAAAATAAACCAGAGAAATTTTTTATTTAATCAATCATTATTGTGTTTTTCTGCAATCGACGGAAGATTTTATTTAATTTTTATTTGCATGTATGTGAAAAATATAAGATATTTGCAACCTATACTAACCATTACTTGGTAAGTAATTATTTCCCAATGCCGTGTTTTACAGTTTATTATAGCTCTGTGTATTTTCCCATTTACATTTTCTAACAGAAGAAATCAACTTGCGGTTAGCCTTATCTATCCGTTCGTTCTCAAAAGGTTTCAAGTATGTCTCCGTAACCCGGACGGAAGAGTGCCCTAAAGACTGACATATAATACCCACAGGTATACCCATATAAAATGCCAGGGTAGCCCACGTATGACGCGCCGTGTAGGAGCTCACCTTGAAACCGGGCAATAGCAGGCACATCAGCTTGCCCAAGGATTTGTTGAAACGGTGTAAAGCATCCTGATAATGCCGGTGCAACTCCCATGCACTGCACACTCCTGCATCCAGTATGGGGAACAGGTAAGGCGATTGGGAGGTCTTGTCACGAAATTCATTTATCAGCGGTATCGCTTCGCGGGGAATATGCACAGTCATCTGCTTGCCCGTCTTATGACGGCGGTAAACAATCGTATCGCCCTTCATGTCTTTCTTACGCAAGTAGGCCAAGTCTATGAAAGGCATACCGCGAAACAGAAACATCAGTACGAAATACGCAAGAATTCTTTTCTGTTCTTCGGAAATCGGGACAGCTTCCGCATACATCAGCCGCTTCATCTGCTGCTCCGTCAATGCCCGTTTGATATGAGACTCGACCTTGGTATAAACATCATCAAACAACTTGGGGTTATAGTCCCCGCTACCCAAAGGCATCCAACGGTTATAGACTGCCTGCAATGTACGCATGTAAGTGGAAACGGTGTTCAGGCTCAGTTTCCGCTGCACCATCAACCAACTTTCATACTCCTTCAAACGTCCGGGGGTAAAAACTTCCTGCATCGGCAACTTTACATCTCTGCCACCGGAAAACCGGATAAAAGAACGCAGCGTACTGATATAGGTATGCACTGCCGGGTACTTTTTGCCCGCCATTAAATCATCGATTACTTTCATCATGTAACACGATAATTCGGCTGTTCCTTCATCTTCTGCCATTTTTTTTCTTTTCATAACTCATTTTTTTAATTATATATATACAATAATACTATCCTAGAACGAATTAACAATCGTAATGTTTATAAAGAGAAAGCAAAGGAAGCGAAGAAATAAAAAGCACTTGTGTGACAAACAGAAAAATCATACGACAGATAGGGAAAATATCAACCTAATTATTTATCTTTGTTAGCTTGAAAAGTTAGCATACCCAAAAAACAATAAGACAATGAAAGATTTCTTGAAATTTACGCTCGCCACCGTAACCGGTATCGTTATATCGAGCGTTGTGTTGTTTTTCATCAGTATTCTCGTAGTTTTCAGTATGGTTTCATCCTCGGAATCGGAAACGCAAGTACGTAAGAACTCCGTCATGATGCTGGACTTGAACGGTACACTGGCCGAACGCAGCCAGGAAAACCCACTGGACCTTATTATGAAAGATGATTACAGGACATACGGACTGGACGATATTCTCTCTTCCATTAAGAAAGCAAAAGAGAACGAGGATATCAAAGGTATTTATATTCAGGCTACTTCACTGGGAGCGGGTTTCGCCTCGCTGGAAGAGATTCGCAATGCTCTGAAAGACTTCAAGGAATCGGGTAAGTTTGTCGTAGCCTACGGTGATGCCTATACGCAGGGGTTATACTACCTGTCCAGCGTGGCCGATAAAGTCCTGCTGAACCCGCAAGGTATGCTCGAATGGCGGGGACTGGCAGCTACTCCCATGTTCTTCAAGGATTTACTGGAGAAAGTTGGTGTGGAGATGCAGGTGTTTAAGGTGGGTACATACAAATCGGCAGTAGAGCCGTTTATCTCTACCGAAATGAGTGCAGCCAACCGCGAGCAGATAAATGTATACCTGTCTTCCATCTGGGGACAGATTACGAGCGCCGTTGCCGAATCGCGCAACCTCTCCGTAGAGGCATTGAACAAGGAAGCCGACCGCATGCTGATGTTCTACCCCGCAGAGGAAAGCGTGAAGAACGGACTGGTGGACACCTTAATATATAAGAATGATGTACGCGACTACCTGAAAAACCTGGCAGGCATCGACAAGGACGACAACATGCCGGTGCTGGGCATTCAGGACATGATAAACGTGAAGAAGAACGTACCCAGAGACAAGAGCGGAAACGTAATTGCCGTATATTATGCGTATGGTGAGATCGACGGCGGTTCGTCCGCCTCTACCGATGAGGGTATCAACTCCGAAAAGGTTATCAAAGACCTGCGTAAGCTGAAAGATAATGAAAATGTAAAAGCCGTAGTGCTGCGTGTGAACTCTCCGGGTGGCAGCGCATACGGTTCCGAACAGATATGGTACGCCGTAAACCAACTGAAAAAGGAGAAACCGGTAATCGTATCCATGGGCGATTATGCCGCATCGGGCGGTTACTACATCTCCTGCAATGCCGATACCATCGTTGCCGAACCTACCACACTGACCGGCTCTATCGGCATCTTCGGAATGATGCCCAACGCCAAAGGGCTGACGGAGAAACTGGGTGTGAACTTCGACGTAGTAAAGACCAACCCGTATGCCGACTTCGGCAACCTGACCCGCCCCATGAACGACGGTGAAAAGGGATTGATGCAGATGTACGTCAACAACGGCTACGAACTCTTCCTGACCCGCTGCTCCGACGGACGCGGCATCAGTATGGAAGAACTGGACAAGATAGCGCAAGGCCGTGTGTGGACCGGAAGCACTGCCAAAGAACTGGGACTGGTGGACGAATTGGGCGGCCTGGACAAGGCGTTGGAGATTGCCATTGCAAAAGCAGGCGTAGACGCTTACACCGTAATGAGTTATCCGAAGAAAGAGGGTTTCCTGGAAAGCCTGATGAATACGAATCCCGGAAATTATATCAAGGGTCGCATGCTGAACGGCAAAATGAGCGATATGTACCGTCAGTTCAGCATCATCGAGAACTTTGACAAGATAGACCGCATACAGGCACGCGTACCATTTGAACTGAACATACAATAAATTTAAATGAAAGATGCATCCGTAAAAATACATCATTGGCTATATCCCTTGTCCTGGCTCTACGGGACAGGGGTGTGCTTGCGAAACAAACTCTTTGACTGGGGCTGGCTCCGGTCAAGGAGTTTTGACGTTCCTGTGATATGTGTAGGCAACATCGCCGTAGGTGGAACGGGCAAGACGCCGCATACGGAGTATCTGATAAAGTTATTGCAGAATGAGGGCATAAACGTAGCCACACTGAGCCGCGGATACAAACGGAAGAGCAAAGGTTACATACTGGCAACCGCCGAAAGCAGCGTACAGAAAATCGGCGATGAGCCCTATCAGATAAAGAGCAAGTTTCCGGATATACGGGTAGCGGTAGATGAAAACCGCTGTCACGGCATCGAGCAGTTGCTTACATTGAAGAGTCCCGCCGTGGATGCAGTGTTACTGGACGATGCCTTCCAGCATCGCCATGTAAAGGCAGGAATGAATATCCTGCTGACCGACTACCACCGGTTGCTGTGTGACGACGCCCTGTTGCCTGCCGGAAGACTGCGCGAACCCGCCTGCGGGAAAAACCGCGCCCAGATAGTCATTGTAACGAAGTGTCCGGATGATATCAAGCCGATAGATTTCAACATCATCACCAAGAGGTTGAACCTGTATCCGTACCAGCAATTGTATTTCTCCAGATTCCGCTATGGCTCGCTGATGCCACTGTTCCCCGAAAAGGCAAAAGGCAGAATTACCTGCACCGGAGACGAACAGGTGCTACTCGTTACGGGTATCGCCTCTCCCGCCCCACTGGTGGAAGAAGTGAAATCCTACACCCCCAGCGTCAGCCTGCTGGAGTTTGGCGACCACCATGACTTCGGCGAGAAAGACTTGCTGCTCATCGAGAAACAATTTAACCAGTTGAAGGGAGACAACAGGCTGATTATCACGACAGAGAAAGATGCTACCCGACTGAAGAACCATCCCAACCTGAACGAAACGCTGAAGCCGTACATTTATGTGCTTCCCATCGAAATAGAGTTTTTACAAAATCAACAATATATATTTAACCAAAACATTATTGGCTATGTTAGAACGTATTCAAGAAACCGCAGCTTATCTGAAAGGTAAGATGCACACGCATCCTGAGACAGCAATTATCCTCGGAACCGGACTTGGCAGCCTTGCAGGTGAGATTACCGAGAAGTATGAAATAAAGTATGAGGATATTCCCAACTTCCCCGTTTCTACGGTAGAGGGACACAGCGGCAAACTGATTTTCGGCAAGCTGGGTAATAAGGATATTATGGCCATGCAAGGACGCTTCCACTTCTATGAGGGATATTCCATGAAGGAAGTGACCTTCCCGGTACGTGTAATGCGAGAACTGGGTATCAAAACCTTGTTTGTTTCTAATGCCAGCGGCGGTACGAATCCCGATTTTGAAATCGGCGACCTGATGATTATCACCGATCACATCAATTTCTTCCCCGAACATCCGCTGCACGGCAGGAATATTCCGTATGGTCCGCGCTTCCCGGACATGAGCGAAGCGTACGATAAAGAGCTTATCCGCAAGGCGGATGCAATTGCCGCTGAAAAGGGTATCAAGGTGCAGCACGGTGTGTACATCGGCACGCAAGGGCCTACGTTTGAAACTCCGGCGGAATACAAGATGTTCCGTATCCTGGGTGCGGATGCGGTAGGTATGTCTACCGTTCCCGAAGTAATCGTAGCGAACCACTGCGGTATCAAAGTGTTCGGCGTATCGGTTATCACGGACTTAGGTGTGGAAGGCAAGATTGTAGAAGTTTCCCACGAAGAAGTGCAGAAAGCTGCGGATGCCGCACAGCCGAAGATGACGGAGATTATGAGGGAGTTGATTAACAGAGCGTAAGTAAATAAATGGTTGAAAGTTGATAGTCGGGAGTTGAAAGTTGCCGTGCAGTGTAAGTACGCAGTAACTATTCGCTTTTAACTATCAACTTTAACCTTTCAACTAATTAAGATGAGAACAGAAATAGCAACTCTCGGTGAGTTCGGCCTCATCCGCCACCTGACCGAGAGTATCGAATTAAAAAACGAATCAAGCCGGTACGGCATCGGGGATGATGCCGCCGTCCTCTCCTACCCGGCGGACAAAGAAGTGCTGGTAACCACCGATTTGTTACTGGAAGGCGTACATTTCGATTTGACGTATGTACCTTTGAAACATTTGGGATATAAATCGGCCGTAGTAAATTTTTCCGATATATATGCCATGAACGGTACACCCCGGCAAATCACCGTTTCGCTGGGACTGTCCAAACGTTTCAGCGTAGAGGATATGGAAGAGTTGTATGCCGGCATCCGCCTTGCCTGTGAGGAATATGGAGTGGATATTGTAGGCGGTGATACCTCTTCTTCCTATACGGGACTCACAATCAGCATCACTTGTATCGGTGAAGGTGAGAAAGGAAAGGTCGTTTATCGCAACGGCGCCAAAGAGACTGACCTTATCTGCGTTTCCGGCGACTTAGGTGCAGCCTATATGGGTTTGCAACTGCTGGAACGTGAGAAGAGCGTCCTTAAAGGGGGTGACAAAGATTTACAACCTGATTTCGCTGGCAAAGAGTATCTGCTGGAACGGCAACTGAAACCGGAAGCCCGCCGCGACATTATTCAGAAGTTGGCTAAAGAAGGTATTCAGCCTACTTCCATGATGGATGTTTCCGACGGCCTATCCTCGGAGTTACTGCATATCTGCACGCAAAGCAAGGTCGGTTGCCGCATCTATGAGGAGCATATTCCCATCGACTACCAAACGGCCGTCATGGCAGAGGAGTTTAACATGAACCTGACGACTTGCGCCCTCAACGGCGGCGAGGATTACGAACTGCTGTTTACCGTGCCCATTGCCGACCATGAAAAGGTTTCCGAAATGGAAGGCATTAAGTTGATAGGCCATATCACTAAGCCGGAACTGGGTTGTGCTCTCATCAGCCGCGACGGACAGGAATTTGAACTGAAGGCACAAGGCTGGAATCCGCTTAAAGAGGAATCTGCCGCTCAGCAGGAAGAGGTTGAATAGACAAAATGCCTCAAAACCGGGGAAAAGAGGATATCAAATAGAAATCCGAAAATGACAAAACCTCAAGAATAAAATAAAAGAAGAAGGCATAAATAACGGATTTATTCCATACTCTTCTAAAAAAATATACGCTGATAATTAACTATATAGAGAATTATCAGCGTTTTTTATTTCCTAACCTCTTGCATAGTCCAAAACTTTCACTACCTTTGCAACCGCAAAAGAGATAAAAATGGTGCCATAGCTCAGTTGGTAGAGCAAAGGACTGAAAATCCTTGTGTCCCCGGTTCGATTCCTGGTGGCACCACTTTGAAGAAAAGCAAAAAGAAGCAAACTCCTGATTTCCAAAAGGAATCGGGAGTTTTTGTTTTCCCGCAGGACGCAAAAAAGTGCGGAATATGACCGCTTCCGGTGTTCCAAGAGGTGGAGCAGAAAAGGTGGAGCGAAAATCTCCACCGAATCGGATTCTTTCTCACTGATTTGCAATATTTTGCGTATCAAGAAAATGTGGATGGTTTCCTACTTTTGTCCAACAAAAAACTGTAGGAAAAATGAAAAGAAACTCGTTCAATGTGCTTTTCTTCATCAAGAAAGCCAAACTGCTGAAAAACGGAGAAGCCTCCGTGTGTATGCGCATCACCGTAAACGGTGCGCGAGTGGAAACCAACATCCGCAAGAGCATCGACCCTGCTTCGTGGAACCAGGCAAAGGAATGCGCCCGTGGAAAAAGCCGCAAGGCGTGCGACCTGAACGCCTATATCGAAAATGCGAGAATCAAGCTCCACCAAATCTTCAATAAATTGGAGGAACAACGGCAACCCATTACCGCACGTCTGTTGCAGGGAAAGTTCTTCGGGCAGGACAAAGAGCCGGAAGAAGTCCGCACCCTCATCGGTACGATGCAGGAACACAATGACCAATGCCATGCGCTTGTCGGAAAGGACTATGCACTGATTACCGTCCGCCGTTATGAAAGCTGCAAACGCTATCTCACAGAACTCATCAAACAGAAGTACGGGAAGGAGGATTTACCGCTGACGGAAGTCAATGGCGAGTTAGTTCGTGCTTTTGAGTTCTATCTCAAAACGGAAAAGTCCTGCCAACAGAACACCGTTATCCGTTACATGAAATGCCTGAAGAAAATCACCAATCTTGCCTTGGCCAATGAATGGATTGCCAAAGACCCGTTTGTCGGCGTCAAGTTCCATGAGAAGGAAGTTGTACGCGAGTTCCTGACTATGGATGAATTGCTCACCATCTATCACAAGGATTTCCCATTGGAGCGCATCCGAATCGTGCGTGATGTTTTCATCTTTGCAGTTATACCGGGTTGGCGTTCATTGATGTGCAGCAACTTTCTCCCGAACATATTGTAGAGGACGCAAGTGGCAACCTGTGGATTCGCAAGACACGGCAAAAAACGAAGAACATGTGCAACATCCCTTTGCTTGACATTCCTTTGGAAATTCTCCGTAAGTATGCCGACCATCCCATTTGCCAAAAGAAAAGGGTATTGCTACCTGTTCCCTGCAATCAGAAGATGAACAGTTACTTAAAAGAGATTGCCGACTTATGTCTGATAAAAAAGAACTTAACCACACACGCCGCGCGGCACTCGTATGCAACCTCGGTCTGCCTCGCCAATGGTGTGAGCATAGAGAATGTAGCTAAGATGCTTGGTCACTCCAATATAAAAATGACACAACACTATGCACGTGTACTAGACAGTTCCATTCTGCGTGATATGAGCAATGTACGGAATGTACTTTCTAATGCAAGGTAAGAGTTATGGACAGGGGAATTATTACAATCAGTGAAAACGGGGCGGTCACGATGCCGACCGCTCCCGTTTGGATGACGCAGCAGGAAATGTGCGATGCGTTCAATGTGTTCGGCTGTTATGTCCGCAAGGCTGTACACTCCATCTACAAAAACATGGAACTGCTGGAAAGCGAAACGATGCGTCATGTCAGGCAGGACGGCAGGATTTGCTATGATGTGTACAGCCTTGAACTGGTGATAGCCGTTTCCTTTAAGTTGCGAAGCCGGGAGAGTATGGCTTTCAGGCGTTTCATCATGGGCTGGTTGGCTATGAAAAACAGACAGCCCATTAACCTTTTCTTTTCGCTCTCCCCGTCACATGGTAAGGGAGCGGAAAATTGAATCGGACTCAAACGGCGTATGAGCTACCCTCAGACGGCGTGTAAGGCTGCCTCTTACACCGTTTGAGGGTAGCTCCGTTTTACATGGGATTTCCGCCAGCCTATCTGAACGCTTCCCGGTAATTGTCGGCAAGCATCCGCTCGATGTCCGATTCCCTGTACAGAATCTTGCCGCCCAACTGGTAATAGGCGATTACGCCGTTGTTGCGGTAGTCCTGCAAGGTGCGGCGGCTCACTTTCAACCGTGCCGACACCTCCCTGTCCGTCAGGAAGCGTTCACCGCCCAATGTCGGACGGCTGTTTGCCATGAAGCTCTCGATACCGTCCAGCAGACGGTCAAGGCTGTCGCCGAACCCGGTGACAAGCGCATGGTTCTTGGTAATCATTTTACTCATGTCGTTGCGGATTTAGGTTTGTTCCCCACAGGCTTGACGATGCGCAGCACATCCTCCGGCCGGTAAAACACCTTGTGGTTTATCTGCGAATAAGCCAGCGTGCCGTTGTCACGTAGTGCCTGTAAGGTGCGTGGACTGATGTTCAACCGCTGGCAGACCTCTTGATTGTCCAGCCATCGGTTTAATGATTTGCCGCCCTGCTTGGCAAGGATCTCGTTCACACGGTCTGAGAAACGGCAGAACTTCGCCGACATTTCCTCAAACGCCTCTTTCTGAAAAATCAATACTTCCATTGTCGATACTGTTTTTAAGGTTTATACTCGGTTTTGGGAGCAAAGTAAATGGACATTGTGCATCAAACAATGGGTTGGCACTATGGTGGCAGCTTGTGGCATTTTATATGCCTCATCTTCTACATTTCGGAAATCTTGCTCTATTTAGTAAGTAAAGTAAGAACATAGCCGGGAAAGTCTATCGTCTTGCGCTTTCGTGAAAGTACTTAATGTTACAGTAGCATTTTATTTGTACAAATGTTATCTGTTATTTTAGTACTCTATATTGTCCAGGTGTCATACCTGTTTTTTGCTTAAAATATTTACCAAAAAAGGATTGATTGGGGAAATTCAATTTATAAGCAATCTCTTGTACATCCATTTTTGATGATTTGAGCAAAACTTTTGCCTCTAATATTACATATTCTGCAATCCATTCTCCTGCATTTTTTCCGCTAACATCTTTTACTATAGATGACAAGTATTTTGGAGTTATGCACATTTTGGATGCATAAAACGAAATGCTTCTTTCTTTTTTAAAGTATTGAGTAACGAGTGATATGAAATTGCTAAAATACTCTTGTTTTCTTGAATTTGGGATTTCTTCTATTTTATGACAGCTAAAAATACCGCTTATTTCATAGAATAACACTTTCAATAAGTTTTGGGCAATTTCCTTTCGATATGGTGCATCTGCCAGCTTTACTCTTTTTTTGAGCAAAGAATAATACTCTATTAACCTTTCCAACTCATCATTGCTAAGTGTGGTACAAGGGTGTTTGATGACATAAAAGAAGAAAGTTACTATACTTTCTACTTCGTTTAGAACATCATCTATAAATGATGGAGATATAACGATGAATAATCCTTTGAAATTGTCACTGCGCTCATGATACTGTATGATATGTTCTGACATGAGTACAACCAACTGGCTACGGATAATATTGTATTCCTTAAGGTTTATACTTATCCTCGTTTGCCCTTCAAGACATATGGCTATGACGGCAGGTTCAATTCTTGTTGGATAGCGGAACTGAGAGATGTCGCGAAGATTGTCAGATATGGCAAATTCATTTCCTATAAAGTCGAATTCGTCACGACCATTGGCTGTTTCGATATTGATTCTTCTCATATGCATAACTCTTACAAATTTTCCTTTTAGAACAAAATTAAAAATAATTATTCGTATAAAGCGATATACTCAGATATTTTTTCGACTATCAGAACATTATCATCGGGAAAAGGGGCTAAGCTAAATCAATTCTTATTGCGAATTTTGCAATCAAATAAAAACAAAAGAATAATGAAGAATTTATTAACTCTATTTGAAGTATGTGCAATCTTGTTGAATACAAGCTGTTCTGACAAGGGAAAAACTAATGATGCCGACAAAGATATAGGCATTCTTGTGCAAACAACCATTATCCGTGAGCAAGCCATGCCCTCAGTTTATGATTATGTAGGTACCATAGAAGAAATAAATGGTGTAATGTTGAGTTTTGAAGTAGGTGGCAACATTAAAAGTATGATGGCCAATTCTGGTCAAAAAATAAAACGCGGTGAACTTTTAGCATCATTGGAACCTTCTGAAATGCGCCATGCTTACGAAGCGTCATGTGCTGTATTAACACAGGCGGAAGACGCTTATAAACGGTATGGAGAACTTTACAGAAAAGGAAGTCTGCCCGAAATACAATGGGTGGAAATAGAGAATAAGTATAAACAGGCTGTTTCGGCCGAGAAAATGGCACGGAAGAAATTGGAAGATTGTGAACTTTATGCTCCATTTGATGGAGTAATTGCCGAGAAAAGAGCGGATATAGGAATGAATGTACTGCCAAGCCAACCTGTATTCAAATTGGTCAATGTTCAAAATGTAAAAGTAAAAATAGCTGTGCCGGAGAAGGAAATTTCATCCATTAAGTTAGGACAGTCTATTCTTTTTACCGTAGATGCATTAAATAATCGTTCATTTGAGTGTGTAGTAACGGAAAAAGGGGTTATGGCCGACCCTATATCACATACATACGAAGTAAAAGGAGAAGTGTCTAATACGGATGGTACGCTTATGCCGGGTATGGTCTGTCAAGTTGCATTAAGCTCACATGATAAAGAGATTTGCATTATTGTGCCCATTCACGCAATCCAAGTCAAAGAAAACGGCGAAAAGTTTGTATGGCTTGAAAATGACGGGACAGCTAAAATCTGTCCTGTAGAAACGGGTGTATTATGTGGTGATGGAGTGATTATAAGTCAAGGACTTCATAATGGAGACAAAGTAATTGTTAATGGCTATCAGAAAATTAGTGAGGGCATGAAAGTTTTTGAACCATGAAAAAGACAGGTGTTATAGAAGGTGCGATGCATTATCATAAGATAGTGCTGTTAATAGTGGGCATATTAGTATTTATAGGCATGTATGGACTGTACAAAATGCCTAAGCAAGAATTTCCTACATTCACTATCCGACAAGGAGCAGTAGTAGCCGTTTATCCCGACGCAACATCTTATGAAATGGAAGAGCGAGTGGCAAAACCATTAGAAAATTTTATATTTTCTTATAAAGAAGTCAACAAGAAAAAGACGTACTCGCAAAGCCAAGATGGAGTTGTCATTGTTCTGATAGAATTGAATGATAACATAAAAGATAAAGATGCTTTTTGGTCAAAATTTAAGCATGGTTTGGCCGCATTTAAGACACAGTTACCATCCGGAGTCATCGCTTTGCAAGCAAAAGACGATGTGGGTGATACTTCTTCTATATTAATAACATTGGAAAGTGAACAAAAGACATACAGGGAATTAGAAAAATATCTCGAAGAATTAAAAAATAGATTACGCAGGATTGATGCGGTTTCAAACCTCCGTAGCTTCGGATTGCAAAACGAGCAAATAACCGTGTATTTGGATCAGAATAAAATGGCTCAATATGGGATAGGCTCGTTTTCTTTGTTGGCCAATTTGTTCGCACAAGGTTTTACAACCATGAGCGGGAACATCGACAACAGCCGTTTGGTAGCTCCTATCCATGTGACCGATTCTTATAATAGTGAATACGAGGTCGGTGAACAAATTGTATATTCTGACCCGAAAGGACATATCATCAGGCTGAAAGACATAGCCCGTATTGTCCGTGAATATCCCGACATGGATAGTTATATTAAGAATAATGGTAAGAAATGTATCCTTCTTTCCATAGAAATGCAAGATGGAAGCAATATTGTGGAAATGGGGAAATCCGTTAATAAAGTATTGGAAGACTATAAGCAGGAATTGCCCAAGGACGTACAGATGTTCAGTATCACAGACCAGAGCGAAGTCGTAAATGATTCCGTAAACAACTTCTTGCGTGAACTTTTGATTGCGGTCATTTCTGTTATCATTGTTGTAATATTACTGATGCCTTTCCGTGTTGCGTGTGTATCAGCCATATCTATTCCCATCACTATTTTCTGTGCACTTGCATTATTTTACCTTTTCGGGATAGAATTGAATACAGTGACATTGGCGGCTCTCTTAGTAACCTTAGGTATGGTCGTGGATGATTCCATAGTCATTATTGACAATTATATGGAAAAGTTAGGTCAAGGTATGACACGTTGGCAAGCAACTATAGCTGCACCAAAAGAGTTCTTCATGTCCGTAATGTCTGCAACATTGGCCATAAGCATTACATTTTTCCCATTCCTCTTCACCATGCATGGAATGCAATTAGATTTTATTCTATCTTTCCCGTGGGCCATATCTATTATTTTAGGAATATCTCTATTAGTGGCATTGCTTCTTACTCCGTGGCTGCAATACAGTTTTATACATAAAAGCGTAAAGACAGAGAATAAAAAAAGAAAGACCCCACTTGATTTTTTGCAAGAGGGATATGGGTGGTTACTCACCAAATGTTTTGCGCATCCATATATTACTTTATCTACTGGAGGATTATTGGTCATGGTTGGCGGAGCAATTTTTTTCCTTCTTCCGCAACGCCTGATGCCCGTCGCTGACCGGAATCAATTTGCCGTAGAGTTCTATCTTCCTAAAGGGGCATCCATAGAGCAGACTGCGATTGTTGCTGACAGCATGGAGCATATATTGCGCAAAGACAACCGCGTTATTTCGGTCACTTCCTTCATAGGGCAAGGCTCTCCGCGTTTTCACGCCACATACGCACCACAGCTGGGAGGAACAAATTTTGCCCAATTCATCGTCAATACGAAAGGCAACAACGAGACAGAAGATATATTGGACGAATATGCTGACAAGTATGCGGATTTCTTCACCAATGCCCGTGTAAGGTTTAAGCAGTTAGATTACAGCGATGCAGCGTATCCGATAGAAATCCGTTTGACAGGAGACAATCTGGATTCACTGCGTCAAGCCGCCGATACGGTGATGAAATATATGAACAGAAATACAAATCTCAAATTGGTGCGTACAAATTATGAAGAGCCATTACCGGGAGTCACCATACGTCCGAAGCAAGATGAATGTAGTCGTTTGGGAATGAATAGAGCTTTGTTACAAACGAATCTTGCCATTCACTTCGATAAAGGCATCCCTTTGACAACCATGTGGGAAGGAGATTATCCTGTTGGTGTCATACTAAAATCAGACAGGGATAAAGAATTTAATTTTAGCGATTTGCAGAATGAATATATCCCGGTAATGGGTGGTACGACCTCAGTCCCTTTACGGCAGTTGGCTGATATCGAACCGGATTGGACTCAAGGGACAATCGTAAGAAGAAACGGCGTGCGCACTCTATCTGTTGTGGCAGAGCCAAAACAAGGATGTAATGCTACCCAACTTACCCACGAAGTGCTTGACGAACTACAGAGGACTGAACTTCCACAAGATGTAACCATGAGTTTAGGAGGAATGGCAGAAAAGGATGCGGAAATACTACCAATGGTTGCAGCAGGACTGGTGGCATCCATTTTGATAATTTTCTTTATTTTACTTTACCACTTTAAGAAAATAGGGATGGCTGTTCTCAACTTGTCTTCGATTGCCTTGTGCATTTTTGGAGCAGCCATTGGAATGAAAATTATGGGTTTTGAAGTGAGTTTGACATCTGTTTTAGGCATTGTCAGTCTGATGGGTATTTTAGTGCGCAATGGCATTATCATGCTTGATTATGCCGAGGAATTGCGCAACAAGGAAAACATGACAGTCCGTGAAGCGGCTTACCATGCCGGTCTCCGACGGATGCGTCCTATCTTTCTGACTTCCGCTGCGGCATCTGTAGGCGTGTTGCCGATGATTATGGAACGGAGTGCGTTATGGGCACCAATGGGAACTGTGATATTCTTCGGAACATTAATTTCAATGATATTAATTTCTACCATTCTGCCAATAGCCTATTGGCTTGTATTCAAGAAACAAAATAATAATAGTTTTATATCAGCATAACAATGAAACATTCAATTATACTCATCGGTTTGTGGTGTATGGTAGCTTTTAATGCGTTTCCACAACATATACTCACCATTGATGACTGCCATAAATTGGCCTTATCAAACAATTATTCGCTTAAAATATCCCAAAACAATGTGATGGCCGCTAAAGAAGAACAGCATCAAGCATTCACCAACTATTTTCCTGTTGTAAGTGCTACGGGAGTAGCTTTTCAAGCGGACAAAGGTATGGCGAAACTTTCCGTAACGCCGGATATGAGTTTGAACATGTTGAAAAATGGCAGGGCAGGCAGCATTACTGCCGTACAACCGGTATTTACAGGAGGACAAATTGCTAATGGCAACCGTCTGGCAAAACTCGGTGTGGAAGTAAACCGTTTGAAAAAGGAGCAGACCGAGAAAGAAATAGCCTTGACTGTCGAGCAATATTTTTGGCAGGTAGTTGCATTACAAGAAAAGTTGAAAACAATCCAGTCTGTGGACACAATGCTAAACAGTTTATGCCATGATGTGACAATTGCTGTTTCTGCTGGAATTGTCAATAGAAACGATTTGTTGCAGGTACAGTTAAAGAAAAGCTCCATTGCAGTAGATAGTATAAACATAGGAAACAACATAGAGTTGGGAAAAATGTTATTGGCGCAATATATCGGACTTGAATATTATGACTTTGATTTGTCTTATGATATGGCCTACAACCTTCCTGCCCGTATGCCGGATAGCCTCTATTTTCCTCCCCTTTCTGCACTTCCTCAAACAACAGAATATACTCTGCTTCAAAAAAATGTTGAAGCAAACAAACTAAAAGTGCGAATGGCGATTGGCAAGAATTTGCCAAAGATTAGTGTGGGCGCGGGATATATGTACCATAATTTCTTAGACACAGACCGTTCTTTCGGCATGATATTCGCATCTGTGGCTATTCCCATTTCGAGTTGGTGGGGAGGAAGCCATGAAATAAGGAAACAGAAGATTCAAGCAATAAATGCGGAATACAGGATGCAAGACCAATCTCAAAAACTCCTAATTAGAATCCAACAAGCATGGAATGATTTGGAAAATGCGTACAAACAATTGAGCATAAATTATGCTTCAATAGAACAGGCTAAAGAAAACCTCCGTTTGAATACTGATTATTATCATGCAGGTACGGTTAAGATCAATGATTTATTAGAAGCCCAATCCTTATACCAACAAAGTCTTGACAAATATACAGATGCTTATTGTGCTTATCGAATAAAAACCGTTGAGTACATGCAAGTTACAGGTAAAAAATAATAAATTGTTAATTATGAATAAGAATAAAATCGGAGAAAATGCCGGCATCGTCTGGCGTGCGCTACATAACAATAAGTGTTCTTGGGAAGAACTTGTAAAGGTCACAGAATTAAACCCGCTGGAGCTGGCAGCCGCTATCGGTTGGCTGGCGAGGGAGGATAAAATCCGTTTCTCGCTGGAACGGGGCATCATGTACTTCGAAGTGTATCATGAATGTTATTATTGACCGGAAGGCAAGCATGACGCGACAGAATTTACGAATGAGAATCCTTTTCGGGTACATCATCTTAATGGCGGTCATTAGCAGCATGGCCGCTATCTTGATGCATGAGCGCAAACGAATGTGGGAGATTGAATCGGAAAGTGTCGAGATATGTAGGATACGTCAGGACATAAATATGGTCCATTTATATATTACAGGACTTTCCCTGTCGGGTGAAAGTGTTATCGGTTGGAAAGAGGCGGACTATCTGCGCTACCATGCACAACGGTTGCAAACGGACAGCCTGTTACAGTCATTGAAATCTTATTGTAATGATTTTGTCCACCCGGAACAGATAGATAGCCTGCGTTTTATGTTACAAAGCAAGGAGGAACATCTGCGACACATCATGTCAGTATTTGAACGGCAGGAAGAAGCCGACAGCCTTTTGGTGAACCACCTGCCAGAAGTGGCGAAACGTGCAACCCGTGTACGCACCATACAACAGAAGAAAAAAGGCATCGCAGGCTTCTTTGGAAGCAAAAAGACCGTGCAGGTACTTCCGTCAGCCCAAGAACTGCACGAGTTCAGCGACAGCCTGATTGCCCTGCAACGGAAACAAGAGGCAGAAATGGACGCATACGCCGATAGTCTGCGTACACGCAACCGGACATTGAACACCCAATTGAACCATCTCGTTAGTGACCTTGACAGGAAAGCACAAACAGCTTTTCAGCAACGGGAACAGAAAATAGTAAAAGCACAACGTCTTTCCGTCCGTTTGTACACAATTACCATATCGACAGCTATCATTCTTTTGTTCTTGTCTTATCTCACTATCCATAGGGAACTGAAACGCAATGCGGACGAGAAAAGGAAACGTGAAGAACTTATCGGCAAATTACAGGATAGCAACGCCAAGAACGAGGAACTTATACGCCTGCGGCGCAACCTCATACAGAACGTAAGTCACGAACTACGTACACCTCTGACTGCCATCATCGGAAATGCGGAACTTCTGTTGAACGATGACAACAGGGACAGCCGTGTGCATCATGCGGAAACGATAAAGGCTTCGGCAGGACGCATGGCATCCATGCTGAACAGTCTTCTGGACTATTTCCGGCTCGACAGCAGGAAAGTAACAATCCTGTCCCAACCATTCAAACTAAGTCTGATAGCGGACACTCTCGAAACGGAGTTTGCCACGCAAGCCAAGTCGAAGCATCTGACTTTGGCAGTCCGCAACTATGCAAGTGAAGTAGTGAACGGAGACAAGAACCGCATTTTGAGCATTGGCGGCAACCTGCTTTCCAATGCCGTCAAATTCACGGACAATGGTACCGTCACACTGACAACCCGATACAAAGACGGCGTGTTTACGCTGACGGTGGAGGATACGGGCACGGGCATCAGTAATGGACAAAAAGAACGGATATTCGATCCCTTTGAACGGTTGGGCAATGCCGCCACGCAGGACGGTTTCGGATTGGGGCTTTCCATCGTGAAACAGCTTGCGGAACTGATGGACGGGCATATATCGGTGGAAAGTGAAAAGGGCAAAGGCAGCAGGTTCATTGTCAGCCTGCCGTTGGTCGTAACAGATGGAATTACCGCCAATACAAGAACATCCGTTGAGCCAAACAGCTTATCCGTGTCCGGCTGTTCCATACTGGTGATAGACAATGACCTTGTGACGCTCGGCATGATACGGGATATGCTTGTGCAACACGGTGCAAGCTGTGATACTTGCCTAACGGCGGAAGAACTGACAGATAAGGTGAGGGGCAAGGATTATGACCTGCTGATAACCGATTTGAAGATGCCGGAGGTGAACGGCTACGAGGTGCTGGAACTGCTACGCACATCCGACATAGGCAATTCCCATACCATCCCTATTGTGGCGGCAACAGCGGCAGGCTTCATCACGGAGGAAGAACTGAAATCGGTGGGTTTCACCGCCATGCTCGGCAAACCGTTTTCCATCAATGAATTGCTAAACGTGGTAAGCAAATGTGCCGATAAGGAGAACAGGCAACAGCCCGACTTCTCGGCTTTGCTCGCCTTCGGCTACAAACGGCACACGCTGGAACGGCTGATAGCAGAAACGGAGAAAGAAATGAACGAAGTACGCAAGGCTGCGAAAAATAAGAACATGAGAGCATTGGACGACTTGGTACATCACCTTAGAAGCTCGTGGATGCTGATGAAAGCCGAACAACCGTTGCAGGAATTATATGCCGTAATTCACAGCGATAATCCAACGGATGGAGAAATAGTCCACGCCGTTGATGCGGTATTGGCACAAGGCAAACTGATTGTGGACTTGGCAAGAAAGGAGATGGAACGATGGGAAGAATAATCGTTGTGGAGGACAACCTTACTTTTTCCGGCTATGTATGCAGGCTGTTGGAAAGTAAGGGATTTCAGACCATCAGTGCATCCACCTGCAACGGAGCACGCAAACTGTTCGCCAAGATGTGCGAGGACGACATCGTACTCGCCGACCTGCGGTTGAACGATGGTGATGGCATCCTGTTGTTGGAGGAACTTCGCAAACAAAGGAAACGCAATCCTTACATCGTCATGACCGATTATGACGAAGTGCCCACTGCCGTCCGGTCGATGAAGTCGGGTGCGGAGGACTATATCCCTAAAAAGTTGTTGGAAATGAGCCTGCCTCCACTCCTGAAAACCTTACGTGAAAGGATGGAACGGCACGAACCCCCCATTTATGAACGGCAGAGCGCGGCTTTCCGTGAGATAGACCGCAAGATAAAATTAGTCGCGCCGACAAGCATGAGCGTACTGGTATTGGGCGAAAACGGCACGGGCAAGGAGCACGTTGCGGAGAAAATACATGCGATGAGCAAACGGTCGGGCAAGCCTTTGTGGCGGTGGACTGCGGCTTGTTGTCAAAAGAACTTGCCGCATCAGCCCTGTTCGGACACGAGAAAGGCGCATTTACGGGCGCGGAAAACAAGCGGAAAGGCTATTGGGAGGAAGCCGACGGAGGCACGCTGTTCCTTGACGAGATAGGCAACCTGCCGTTAGAAGTGCAACAGATGATGCTGCGTGCATTGGAAAGCAAACGGTATAGACCCATCGGAAGTAGCAAGGAAAAGGCAGCGGATGTGCGTATTATCGCCGCCACCAACGAGGACTTGCAGGCCGCCATCGCCGAAAAGTGTTTCCGTCAGGACTTGTTACATAGGATTAAGGAATATACGTTGAACATACCTCCGCTTCGTGAATGCCGTGAGGACATCATGCCGCTGGCGGACTTCTTCCTTGAACTTGCCAACGAGGAGTTCGGCAAGCAAGTGAAAGGCTTTAATGCGGAAGCAAGGAAACGGATGCTTGCCTATTCGTGGAGCGGCAACGTAAGGGAGCTGAAAGGTACGGTACGCTCGGCAGTGCTGTTCACTGACGGGGATATGATAACGGCTGACAAATTGGAATTTGAAGAACTCATGTTGTCCGGCAAAACATCATTGTCCTTGAAAAACGAAGAAGCGGAAAAGAAACAGATAATCCGTGCTTTGGAACAGGCGAAAGGCAACCGCAAGTTGGCCGCGGTATTGCTCGGCATCGGACGTACCACACTGTACAATAAGATAAGATTGTATAGCATAAAGTACAATGAATAGACCAAGAACACCGCAAGGTTTGAACAGGTTGTCTGACTTCGGAGAGGCAACCCAGCGGCAAGGCTTACGAAAGTAACCCGCAAGGTATGTTTTGAGTAATTCAAAACATACCTTGCTATTACAAAGAAATCCTTGACGAACAGGGGGATATCACAGCGAAACTTGTCAAGAATGCCGTGAACAGCATCGGACAACACAAGCGAAAGTTGTTGGAGCTGTATCGTGAGTATATGGAAGATTTTGCCAAACGTGTGGGAATCAACCGTGCACCAAGCACTCTGAGAAGCCATAAGACATCTTATTGCAATCTTCAGAATTTTATCCGTGAGCATTATGGCATTGAGGACATCCCTCTCAAACAATTGGATTATGCGTTCATCGAAAAGTATGACAATTTCTTGCGTGTGGAAAAGGGATTTTCAGGCATAACCATAGAGAACCACATCATCATGTTGAAAACGATGACAAGGACAGCAATGGCACAAGGTACAATCCAATACAATCCGTTCGCTTCGTTCTCGCCAGAAAAGGCGTTGAGGAAGCACCGCCATCTGACAACGGACGAACTGCAGAGGCTGATGAACACGCCTATCCGGGAAAAGTTCCTGTGTTTTGTCCGCGACCTGTTTGTCTTTAGCACGTTCACTGGCATCGCATATGCGGATATGTGCAATCTGAATGTTTCTAATTTGGACACGGACAATCAAGGAAATCTTTAGATACGGTTCAAACGTCAAAAGACAAAAAGTGAGTGTAACATACTTCTCCTTGATGTTCCACGGAGTATCTTGAAAAAATACGTGTGTGAACGGAAAAGTGACAAACTTTTTAATATGCCTTGCCGTTCCGCCCTGACCAACAACATGCCGAAACTGGACAAGCTCTGCGGCATAGAACGTCGGCTTACCTACCATGCCGCAAGGCATAATTTCGGAACCCTTATCACTCTTTCTCAGGGAGCCCCGCTGGAAACCGTGTGCCAGATGATGGGACACAAGAACATAAGCACCACGCAAATCTATGCCCGTCTGACTCATCAGAAAGTGGACGAGGACATGAAGAAACTGACCAGACGCATCGGGACCAAATTCCGTATGCCCGAATGGAACAAGGATAAGGAAAACATCAAAAACATACATTATGGACAGGGGAATAATCACAATCAGTGAAAACGGGGCGGTCACGATACCGACCACTCCCGTCTGGATGACACAGCAAGAAATGTGCGATGCATTCAATGTATTCGGCTGCGACATCCGCAAGGCTATACGTGTCATCTATAAGAACATGGAGTTGTTGGAAGAAGATACGATGCGTCATGTCAGGCAGAACGGCAGGATTTGCTATGACGTGTACAGCCTTGAAATGGTGGTCACCATAGCCTTCAAACTGCGGACTAAGGAATGTATGGCTTTCAGACGGTTCATCATGGAAAAACTCTGTTCAACCAATAGAGAGAATTCCGTCCATTTGTTTTTTTCGCTATCTGATACCCATCTACGATGCATGTGTTAGGGCGAAGTAAGCAAAACAACCATTCCATAAAGAGTAAGCCGATGGCGGCAGGATAACTGCCCGACCATCGGCTTACTCTGTTCTTGCACATGTCAAATTAAATCACGTTTCCAAGCGGTAGGCGTTGCGGTACCCGCTCATCACCATCTTCTCAATGTCTGACTCCTTGTACAGAATCTTGCCGCCCAACTGGTAGTAGGCAATCATCCCGTTGTTGCGGTAATCTTGCAAGGTGCGGCGGCTCACCTTGAGCCATGCCGACACCTCCTTGTCCGTCAGGAACTGTTCGTTACTTGGCGAAGCCTTGCAGCTTGCGCCCATTCTCTCAATGCCTTGAAGCAGGGCATCCAGCTTTCCGATAAAGCCGACTACCAATTCTTGGTCGGCAAAAATCAACTCATTCATAAATTGCAGTATTTACAACGGATTTAGTGGTACATTAAACTCTACTTATTAAATTGTCCTGCCACGCCATGCGGCATCCTTGTGCCTATCCTCCACGAGCCGGACAATACTTTGAACGTCCTCCGGCTTATAGAAAATCTTATGCCCAATCTGGGAGTAAGCCAGCGTCCCGTTGTCGCGGAGCGTCTGCAAGGTGCGCGGACTGATGCGCAACTGCTGGCAGACATCCTGGTTGTCCATCCAACTGCTGAGCCTTTTCCCTTCCCTCTTGCCGATAATTTCATTCACCCGGTCGGACAAGAGGTTGAGCTTGCCGACCATTTCCTCATACTTTTCTTTCGAGATAATTACTACATTCATTGTATATATTCTTTTTTGCGTTAATAATCCGTTTCGCCTGCAAAGTAAAACCTGTGTCTGCATTAAACAATGGCTTTGCAATGAGGCGGAAGCTTGTGGCAGCAAGTGGCAGAGAGTGGCGTTGTCCGCCTACCTGCAACGGCTGTTCCAAGCGTCCGTGATGCAAAGGAAAGCGAAGTCCGGCATAATCCAATCACTTCTTATTTGCGTGGCAGCATTTGGCGTCGGTGTGGCAGCTCGTGGCGTTCTTCAATTTTCAAAGCTGCTGTCAAGATAGCCAATATCACCCCGGGCTTCATCCTACATCAAGTCCGGCCTCATGGTGGATGAAGTCCGACCTTATCCTACATGACATCCAGACTGATGCCACATCCCTTACGGACTTATACTGAAGGCAAATCGGCGCAATATCCACCGCAAAGCTAATGCGTAAAATGCAAACCCGTAAAATGTTGCCACACCGAATCCAATCGTTTGACAACCTGAAATGTATCCGTTTCCTTTGCGGTCGATAATCGGTCTAACGTACGCACTGTGACCACTATTATTAAACATTAAAACCAATTTAGAATGAAAACTAAAGTAAACGAGCAAGAGATGACAGAAATGGTAAGAAACTTTATCGGCGGAACAACCGCACCTGAAATGTCGAAGCCAAAACCTCAGCCAGTCGGCACGCAGGAACAGACAAGCGAGGCAGTACAGGAAACGGCTAATGCGCCTATGTCAGAACAGACGGATGAAACTCCGCAAGTGGTACGCCGCATCAGCGGCAAGCAACGCCGGGCATCGTTGGAGGAATACAAGGAAACCTTCCTGCCCGTTCCGTCCATCGAAGACCGCAAGCCCGTGTTCCTCAGCCGCAGCACGCGCGATGCCCTCGACCGCATCGTCCGCATGTTCGGCGAGCGAAAGATGAGCGTGTCGGGGCTGGTGGAAAACATCGCCCGGCAGCATCTTGCCATCTACGGTGAGGACATCGAAGCATGGCGTAAACTCTGAGAATTAAGAGGTGGATTGACGGAAGGTAATTCAGAGTTACCCTGAACCCATCCAACGGAGTTTTGAGGGGAGCAAGTTTGTGTTTCGGGCAGACCGAAACCACTTGCTCCCACTCTTTAAATTCGTGGAAAACGCATCCCGTTGGTCTATCAAGTAATTACATTTTAATCATTATAAATCAATGGAACAGAAACGAAAATTCGACAGAAGGAACAAGGGCGGTCGCCCCAAGAAGGAGGCGGCAGACAAGCTGAAATACCGTCTCACGGTGAAGATGGCGACATCGGACTACTACACCCTGAAAGGCAAGGCTCGGAGCACAGGCATATCTGCCGGGGAATTCCTGCGCGAGTGTATGAGAAGCTGTCATGTAAAGGAACGGCTCACGCCGGAACATACGGATTATGTCCGCAAGCTGTGCGGTATGGCGAACAACCTGAACCAGCTTGCGCACAAGGCAAATGCCGCAGGCTTCGTCACGGTGATGATGGAGTGCCGCGTGCTCGTGGCACGTATCGAGGAACTGTTGAACCTTATCCTCCTATGATAGCCAAAATTGTCAAGGGTAGTAATTTCAGGGGTGTGGTGAACTACATTCTTGACAAGGAAAAGGATGCCAAAATCCTTGTCTGTGACGGCTTGTTCTCAGAAAATAAGGACAAGATAGTCATGAGTTTTGAGGCGCAGTCAGGGATGAATCCGAGGGTGACGAAGCCTGTCGGACATATTGCACTGGCATTCTCCAGAGAGGACGAACACCGCCTTACCGACCGGACAATGGCAGGATTTGCATTGGAATACTTGGAGAGGATGGGTATAAAGGACACACAGGTTCTTGTCGTGCGCCACTTTGACAAGGAGCATCCGCACGTGCATATCGCATTCAACCGCATCGCTAATGACGGCAGGACAATCAGCGACCGGAACGAGCGGATACGTAGCACACACATCTGCAAGGAACTGACACGGAAGTACGGTCTGTACGTATCCGAAGGCAAGGAAAAGGTGAAACTGCATCGGCTGAAAGAGCCGGACAAGACCAGGTACGAACTTTATTTCCTTCTTAAACCGGAAGTTTCAAGATGCAGCAACTGGCGGCAGTTAGCTGCTAATCTGGATAAACAAGGCGTGGAAATGCAATTCAAGCACAAGGGCAAGTCGGACGAGGTGCAGGGTGTCGTATTCTCCAAGAACGGCTATTCGTTCAGCGGCTCCAAGATTGACAGGCGGTTCAGCTATTCCAAGATAGATGAGGTTCTGAACACCAACAGGCAGGAAGAACAACAAAGAATGATGACGGTCAATCGAGTGTCCGAACAGCCAACACCGCAATTTGAGTCAAAAGGTAGTGATGATTTGTACAGTGGTTCCATCGGCTTGCTCATGCCGAATGCTACAAACGGTCAGGCAGATGAGAACTATTTTGAGGAACAGTTAAAACGTAAGAAAAAGAAACAACGTAAAATCAGTTTATAAACATGGATAATAACGAAGTGTATGCGCTTTTTGAGGACATCAAAAGTGGCTTAAAGAGTATAAACAGCAAGTTGGAGAATACTCCAAAAGTAAGCAACAACCAGTCAGACGGACAGCCTTCAGCAATGGATTTGGCTCCCATAAAGGATTTGCTGAATACTTCTGCCAGAGAAAACCGGGAACAGACTAAAGCCATACTGACCAAATTCGGAGAGGCGGAAGTCTACACGTCAAACCAGATTCTGAATCTGTTGCGTGACTTGAAAGAATCGTTTACTCGAAGTGCTAACGAACAGGTGAATGAACCGCAGGAACATATCCACCGCCACAGCTTCGACATCAAGTCAAGCAAGGTGTTTTCCTTTTTGGTCGGCATGGGTGTCGTTTGCAGTCTATCCATCTGGGGCAACATAGAACTTTGGCAATCCAGATGTCAGTATGCAGATGATGCGCTGAAGTTCCGTGCCATCCGCTCGTGGGGAGGATGCAGTCCCAAAGAGATTCTTTGGCTGAATGATGTATTCGACATTCACCGTGACGAAAAGTCCATTGAATGGGTACGCGGACAGGCTGACGGTTACGACAAGGATTTGAAAACCGTATCCGACAGCCTGATGCAGGAGAGTTTAAAGGTAAGACAAGTGAAAAACAATAGAAAGCAAAGTAGATGATACGTATAAGACACTTGATACGACCTCCATAGGCACAATTACAATATAAAAATGTAAGATTCTTGCTAAGACTTTGTTTTATTTTCATTGTTAATCACTAACTTTGCAAATATCATCAATCAATTATCGCAAATTTGCAATATAAGCCAAATATGAGAACAGAAAAGATAAACAGACTAAAAATAGTATTGGTAGAACAAGGGAAAACCGGGAAATGGCTTGCTGGACAGTTAGGAAAGAATGAAGCAACAGTTTCACGGTGGTGTTCCAATGTAAGCCAGCCATCTTTGGAAATGCTGATGAAGATAGCATCCATATTAGACATTGATGCGAGACGATTGATTAACAACGGAAAAGACGAATAAAGAATATGGCAAAGAAAAATATACAATCAGTAGAACCTAATATTGCAAATTTAGCCAATGGATGGCTCAAATCATATAAGTTAGATTACAAATTAGAACAAGAATCTCTTAATCCTGAGATAGATAAAGCACTTGCTGATTATTTCACCAAGAATGGTGGTAGCGGAGCTAACCGTCCTGATGCAAAACTATTGTTACAGGATGAAAAGATGAATTATTATCCTGTCCTGATTGAATATAAAGGTTATAAGGACAAATTAGAAAAACTTGATGCTTCCGGGCATGTTGAAAATAAGACTTCAAAAAATGAACCTAATTTCAAAAATATAAACTCGTATGCTGTAAATGGTGCTGTCCATTACGCAAATGCCATTCTACATCTTACAAGTTATACTGATATTATCGCTATTGGAATTACAGGCTACAAAGATGAATTTGGCAAATTACAACATCAGATAGGTGTTTATTATGTTTCCAAAAGTAATTTTGGAATGGGACAAAAAGTCGGAGATTATTCCGACTTATCCTTTTTAGCACCCAAGAATTTTGACGATTTTATTAAGACGGTAGAATCCTTGAATCTTACCCAAGAAGAAATTGAGAAAATCAAAGAGCAGCGGGAAAGAGAAATATCAATTAGCCTGACTCGACTTAACAACGATATCTATCAGAATGAAAAAGGTTTAGGAGAAAATGACCGTATTTATTTGGTTGCGGCTTCCATTATTGCCACTCTTGGCATTCCGGGTAAAGTTGCACCTCTTGAGAAGTCTGATTTAAAATCCTCCACTGAAAAAGGTAATACCGACGGAGATATTATAGTAAGAAAAATAAAAGCATTCTTAAATGAAAGGAACTTGCCTGAAGGTAAAAAGCAACTCATTATAAGAACTTTAGAGAACACTCTTACAACTGATAATATCAATAAAGTAGAAAATGGAGAAAGTCAATTAAAAAGGGTATTTACCAAAATTATTGATGATTTAGGCATTTACTATAAGATTGGGCTTACAACCGATTTTACCGGAAAACTTTTTAATGAAATGTACGGTTGGCTTGGCTTTTCGCAAGATAAGCTAAACGATGTGGTACTTACCCCTGCGTATGTAGCCAAACTGTTGGTAAGGCTCGCACGTGTAAATAAAGATTCCTATGTTTGGGATTTTGCCACAGGTTCGGCAGGATTACTGGTAGCTGCCATGAATGAAATGCTCATTGATGCAAAAAACAATATAAAATCGCCTGACGAATTGACTAAAAAAGAATTAGAGATTAAAGCCAAACAGTTGTTAGGAATAGAATTGCTTCCCAGTGTTTATATGTTGGCAATCTTGAATATGATTTTGATGGGCGACGGCAGTTCCAATATATTAAACGAAGATTCTCTTAAGGACTTTGACGGAAATTACGGATATAGCGACAAACAAGACAAATTTCCTGCTGATGCATTTGTTCTTAATCCGCCTTATTCAGCCAACGGAAATGGCATGAACTTCGTAGAAAAAGCTCTCGGCATGATGAACAGAGGTTATGCTGCAATAATCATACAAGGCTCTGCTGGAACAGGTAAAGCAACTGAATACAATAAAAGAATATTAAAACGAAACGCTCTTTTGGCAAGTATAAAAATGCCAATTGATTTGTTTGTGGGAAAATCAAGTGTGCAGACGTATATTTATGTTTTCCGTGTAAACGAAGCACACAAGAAAGATGATATTGTAAAATTTATTGACTTTTCAAATGACGGTTATACACGTACAAACCGTAAAAAAGCAAGCTGTAACTTACGCGACACAGACCATGCCAAAGAACGTTATGACGAAGTGGTAAATCTTGTGCGCTTCGGAAAAGGAAAACTTCATTATCTTACGGAAAAGGAATATTACGAAGGAACAATAGACCCCAAAAGTGGAAAAGATTGGAATCAAACTGCACCTATTGATACCAAACCTACTTTACAAGACTTTAAGAAGACTGTAAGCGATTATCTTGCATGGGAAGTGTCAAATTTGCTTAAACACCAAAACTCACAGGAGGACGGCTTGGGAAAATAGATTCCCCACTCAACAAGATGTTGCAAGAAGTTGAGTGGGGTGAATTTAAAGTAAGTGATTTGTTTGATATACAAAACACAAATAGCTTTAATACCGATGTTCTTGTCCCCGGAAATGAATATGATTATGTTACACGTACATCCCTTAATCAAGGCGTTTTGCAAGAAACAGGTTTTGTAAATTTAGAAAACATTAATTCTGCCGGGACTTGGAGTTTAGGACTTTTACAAATGGATTTCTTTTACCGTCAGAAACCTTGGTATGCCGGACAATTTGTTAGAAAAATCATTCCAAAGATTGAATTGACAGAGAAGTCTATTTTATTTTTCACAGCATTACTAAATAAGTTGAAGAAAAGACTATTATCAGTTCTAGTAAGAGATGTAGATAATATATTCTTAACATCTGCCATAAGTTTACCTATTAAGAATAATGATATTGATTTTTCTTTTATAGATAAGTTCATAGCGGAGCTGGAAGCGGAGCGTTTGGCGGAGCTGGAAGCGGAGCGTTTGGCGGAGCTGGAAGCTTATTTATCAATAACAGGATTGAAAGACTATGAACTTACCGAAGAAGAACAGAAAGCATTGAAAGATTATGACAAGATAGAATGGACTGAATATAATCTTGAAAAACTGTTTGGAAAATCCACACGTGGTAAACGTTTAAAAAGCGAAGATAGGTTACCTGGTGACTTGCCATTTGTTACAGCAGGCGAAGCAGAAGAAGGCGTATCAGCATTTATTGGTAATGATGTAACCGTCTTTAGTGAAAATACAACAACCATCGATATGTTTGGTTCTGCTAAGTATAGAAATTATAAATATGGTGGTGATGACCATGTAGCCATTGTACACACAGAAAATGTACCCAAGTATGCAGCTATCTTTATTACGTCTGCCATACACAAGGTATCGCATTGTGGCAAATTTGATTATTCAAAAAACTTTTATGCAAAGGATGCAGATGAACTATATATTAGTTTACCATCTGTCAATGGTAGTATTAACTTTAAAATAATGGAGATAATAAGTTCTGCCATCCATAAATTAGTAATAAAAGATGTGGTTCTACATGCGGACAAAAAAATTGAAGCAACAAAAGAAATAATAAATAAGAAATAACATTATGGATAATTCTATTAAACAAAATATAGCAGAATGCCATAATATAGTGAATCATATTCGTGGTTCGATATATAATGGAAATTGTAATCGTTGCTTTCAGTGTAGAGAATTGAGTAATTTATATAATTCACTTAGTAAATTATCGAGAAGCATCAAGTCAAATTTACCTGTTGAAGAACTATTTATACAAAAATACTTACCAACATTGGTTGGGACACCTAAAATGAGGCTTGATAATTTAGGGGCCATTGAAGTTATTATCAACATGATAATGACAAAATATGATTCTAAAAATGTAAGTCAAAAGAAAATATTTATCAGCCATTCTTCTAACGACAAAGCTATTGTGCAGCTATTTGTGGATGATATTTTACAATTAGGAATAGGATTAAAACCAGAGCAAATATTTTGCACCTCTATTGAAGATATGGGTATTAAAAATGGAGAAGATATTAGGAATCACATTCATAATAACATAAAGAATGCGGATTATTCTTTCTTACTTATATCGGACAACTATAAGAGCAGTGAGATTTGTCTAAATGAAATGGGAGCAGTTTGGGCATACAATAATAACGTTAAATTATACCTGTTACCTAATACAAGTTTTGATAGTATTGGCTGGTTATGCAATACAAGAATAGCTGAAAAAATAGACAACCCAATTGTCTTAGATTATTTACACGAACAATTGCAACAATATTATTCTTTACAAAATTCATCTATTACAAGTTGGAGTAGACAGAGAGAAAAATTTCGTCAAGACATCAAATTAATTTAATCATAATACTATATGTTTCAAGCAAATATATATAAAATAATGATAGGTGCTCCTTCTGATATAAAAGAAGAAGTTAATATTATAATAAATACAATTTACCATTGGAATAATATTAATGCAGAAAAACAAAAAGCTGTACTATTACCATTACATTGGTCTATCAGTGCATATCCAGCAACAGGTTTGCATCCACAAAAAGTAATTAATCAGCAAGTAGTAAATAAAAGCGATTTGTTAATTTGTGTATTTGGAGCAAAGTTGGGTACTCCAACTGAAGATTATGCAAGTGGAAGTGTTGAAGAGATAGAAGAGCATTTAAAAGCAGGAAAACCTGTAATGATATTTTTCAAGCAGGCTGTAAATATAAATAAAATCAATATTGAACAAATTTCTCGTTTACAGGATTTTAAAAGGGAGATTGGACAAAAAGCTCTATATGCTGATTATAATAGTATTGATGAATTTAAACGAATCTTGGAAGATAAACTTTCTTTATGTATAAATGATAATTTCATCAAAGAAAAAATTGTCATAAACGAATTAGAATGGAATGAAGTTAAGGATGATACTTCCCATGAAAAGTTGTCTGACTATGATAAAGCACGGTTAAAGTCATGGACTTCTGTTGATAATCCTGATTTTTTTCAAGCCCATTTTATGGGAGGGAAATGCGTATATGGTTTAGGAGCATCAAATCAGTATGAAATCAAGAATGGTCGAGAAAAGATAGAATGGGATTCTTTTTTTGAAAAACTTCTAAATCTTGGACTTATTAGAATTAGAAGTTATGATAAACATGGTTATCCTGTTTATCAACTCAAAGAAGCTGCATATCAATATGTTGAATCGCATAATTTGTAATTTCATGCAAACCGAATCCCAAAACATAGAGTTCAAAGAATCTTGGCGTGACGAATATCTGAAATGGATATGCGGCTTTGCCAATGCGCAAGGTGGTATGCTATACATCGGCATAAAAGACAATGGCGAGGTATGCGGTGTACAAGATGCAAAAAAGCTGATGGAAGACATTCCCAACAAGGTACGTGATATGCTTGGTATCTTGGTAGAGGTTAATCTGAAAGAGAAAGACGAGAAACAATATCTGGAAATTGCGACAGAAGCATATCCTTATCCTATCAGTTTTCGAGGCAAGTATTACCAACGAAGTGGCGCAACCAATCAGGAACTGAAAGGTGCTGCACTCGACCGTTTCATGCTTCGTAAGCAGGGCAAAACATGGGACGGGGTGCCCGTACCTTATCTGAAAACGGAGGATTTGGATAACGCCACATTTGATTTATTCCGCAAGTATGCCAAGCGGAGCGGACGTATGGATGATGCAGATTTGATGGATGACAATCACGGATTGTTGGAGAAGCTCCGGCTTTACGAAGGCAATTATCTGAAACGCGCTGCCGCTTTGTTGTTTCATCCCGACCCGGAACGGTACGTAACCGGAGCTTTCGTAAAGGTAGGTTTCTTTCGTGAAGGAATGGACTTGGTGTACCAAGATGAAGTACATGGCAATCTGTTCCAGCAAATCGTGAAGCTGATGGACTTGTTGTGTACCAAATACATGAAAGCCATTATTACCTACGAGGGTATTCACCGCATCGAAACATTGCCCATGCCGAGAGAAGCACTGCGTGAAGCATTACTAAATGCTTGTATCAACAAAGATTATGCAGAGCCTTCTCCCATACAAATCCGTGTATATGAGAACAAACTGGAAATTGTAAATGGAGGTGTATTGCCGGACGGATGGACAGTAGAAACATTGTTGTCTTCTCATCGCAGTTTTCCATATAACCCCGACATTGCCAATACCTTCTTTCGTTCCGGTGAGATTGAGGCATGGGGACGTGGTATTGAGCGTATCATTATAGCTTGTAAGAAAGACGGATTTTCCACACCTGAGTTCCGCTATGACGCTTCGGGCATTTGGACTATATTCAATTTTGAGTATCCTGAAAGGGCAACTATCCAAGACGACCAGAGGACTACCCAAAAGACTACCCGAAAGACTACCCAAAAGGGTATGCAAAACCTAACAGAACAACAGCAAGCTATACTTTCATTCTTAAAAGAACACCCAGAAGCAACTCGAAAAGAGATAAGCGAGAGTCTTTCTAACATTACAGAGGATGGCGTAAAGTACAATCTTTCCCGACTTCAAGAATTTGGCTTACTGAAACGTATAGGAGGCAGGAAACAAGGATATTGGCAGATTATAGAATAAAGAACTATGGACGATTGGGAAGAATTAGAAAGTTGGCATGAGGATTTAAGGACATAGGAACGCTTTCAAGATGAACTTGAAAAGATAAATGAAGAAAATCTATACGAAATGCGGGATTTTCAGAATAGAAAACTATCTTTGCAACAGGAAACCTCCACGAGACCTTGTGCAAAACAAAGCAATCCAAAGGTGGAGCAATAGTGGGAGATTACTTCTTTAGCTAAAAGATATATCAAAGATATTCAGCTACTTATCGTTAGATTACGATTCCTGGTGGCACCACTTTTAAAAATGATGTAATCCTTGAATTTCATTGAAATTCAAGGATTTTTCGTTAATGGCCTTACCAAATCCTTTTAACTATGATTGACTCACAGTATATCTTTCCGGCAACACTTTCTGCCCTGACAATTCTGGCAACGGTACTGAATTTTACAGCACATTTTTCGAATGGTGAGTATCTTTCGTGGAAAGCATTCAACAGAATATCACTTGCTACATATTCCGGAGCATACCCGTTCACTTTCCGGCAGCTTATTAGGGTATAAAA
>ENA-OWYH01000037-OWYH01000037.1-human-gut-metagenome-genome-assembly--contig:-NODE-37-length-75144-cov-11.234535_pt1 | contig 75144 bp, 73 predicted proteins | sample MGYA00249746_ERZ652078 | MGnify/ENA primary metagenome ERZ652078 (study PRJEB26925, sample SAMN05827095) | human gut metagenome | biome: ENVO:2100002; feature: ENVO:00000062; material: ENVO:00002003... | reverse complement strand
GATACTGATCGGTCTCGTGGGCTCGGAGATGTGTATAAGAGACAGTCATTTGATAATATTTTAATGCTTCTATAATCGCCTTTCGTTTTTCTGGTGTTACTTGTGGCACTTTTACCTTGCTTTCACCTGTATTATAGTTTTCTCTTTCTATAATTCCAAATTCACGTTTTACTTGCGCTATATATAAATTTGTTACATGCAGGTCATATTTATTTTTTACATATTCCTGTATTTCTTTATATGTTGCTTTGCTTTCTGCACTTGTTATGTCTAATTCCGACATATCCAATCTTACCTTAATTTCGGCATCTGGAGCCTTTCGGGACAACAAAATTACAGTTTCATTTTGTGTATCATTGTCCAAACTTAGTGTAAACTCTTTTTCTATAATCGGCAACTTAAATTCTATAGATTTCAGCCACTGACCATTCTCTTTGCGTCCTTCGTAAATCTGCACATTATCCACTAACTGCGACAGGAACTCCCGTTTCTCTGCTTCGTTCATTTGAGCATACAATTTATCAAAGAACACGAGTGCCTTGTAAATGTTATCACCTGTAATCTTATCTGCCAGCAGAGAACGTTTCTTAGCCTTTGCAGATACCAGCAGTTCCTCTGCATCATCTATTTTATCATAAGTCTTGTACAAATGGTTCTCTAAATCTGTTTTTCTTCGCTGATAATGCTTATCCTCATAATCAAGAGAATCCATATCTGATAAAATAGTATCTTTATTATGATATAGCTTTCTTAATTGTATTTTATAATTTTCTATTTCCTGATCTAATGCACTAGTATCTACTTCCATATTTATTTTGTTACGGATTAAATCCGAAAATTTAGGATTACTAACCAGTTTACTAATCACCTCTGCAACAGAAGCATCCAACATTTCTTCATGCACCTGTTTTTTGTAATCACATTTATGACCTCTAGTCATATTTCTGTGTTTGCAGCCATAATAATAAAAATCCTTATAGTTACTTCCATCCTTGCGTTTCTTAATAGACTTGTTGCCATACATTCCTGCACCGCAGACAGGACATTTCAAAATTCCTGATAATAGATGAATCTTTTCTCTCTTGTCACAATTGACCTTTTCATACTTTTTAGCCTGTGCCGCCACCTTGACCTGCGCCTGCTCCCATACTTCTTCTGATACAAGAGCTTCGTGCAGACCATCTACTAACAGGTAATCGTCTTTCTTAACCTGCCTATACTCATTTCTTGTACCATGAACCTTTTCTGTCCGTCTTCTTCCATAAGAGATTTTACCACTATAAACCGGATTCTGTATAATCCTTCTGATAAGAGCAGCATCAAATAACGGATTTTTACCATTCTGTCTGGCTATCTTATGGATTCCATGATTTTCAAGATACTTTGCAATTCCATTTGCCTTTCCTGGCTTTCTGCATCCTGCCTTCCATGGTCTGAACACGAATGTTCTCACGTTCAATCTCTGCCACTGCTGACAGAACAGATATCATAAGCTTCCCGGCATCTTTGGATGAATCTATTCCGTCCTCCACACAAATCAGATTCACTCTAAAATCCTGCATTACTTGTAATGTTGCAAGTACATCTGCCGCATTTCTTCCAAATCTGGAAAGTTTAAATACAAGAACATAAGATACTCCATCTTTTCCTGACTTAATATCCTCCATCATCTGATTAAATGAAACTCTTCCCTCTATTGATTTGCCGGATTTTCCTGCATCCTCATACTCACCGGCAATTTCATATTCATTATAGTCGCAGAACGCTTTCATTTTTGTTTTCTGTGCATCCAGAGAATAGCCATCTATCTGCATGGTTGTCGAGACACGGGTGTATAAATATACTTTGATTTTCTCTTTCTTCAATTTACATATCACCTCCAGGAAGTGCCGAAACTGCCGACAGATTGATACTGACTAATGTATCCATCTGCCTGATTGCCAAATTTCTAAGCAATATAAGTCTTTCTGATTGAGATTTACCCTGCTCAATTAAAATAGCATTATAACTTTCCATATTTGCCAACACCAACAACTGATTTAAATTTGCATCATCACGCACATTCCCCTTTTTACCCGGATTATTATTTTTCCATTGCTTTGCAGTCTGACCAAATAAAGCAACATTTAAAAGATCTGCTTCACTGGCATATGTATAAGCAATCTGTTCTGGTGTTAGCTCTGGTGGAATCAAATTTTCCTTCACCGCATCTGTGTGAATACGGTAGTTCACCTTTGATAAAGCCCTGTTCAAGTTCCAGTCCAATGAAAATCGACTATTTTCATCTTGTTTTAACCTGCGGTAATCTTTCATAATATACAGTTGAAATTCCGGAGAAATCCATGTAGCAAATGCCATTGCAATATCGCTATGTGCATAAGTTCCTCCACCATATCTGCCTGCTTTTGACACTATTCCAATAGCATTAGTCTGTTCAATCCATTTGGTTGGCGTCATAACAAACCTGTTTAATCCTGCCTCACTTCTAACCGCCTCGAATTGCACACGGTTAAAATCTGGATTATGAAGTTCTTCCCAAACAGCCAAAAACTCAACTGTATTTCTGTTTCGCATCCAGTTCTGAATAACAAATCTGGGATCATTATCATTTCTATATTTTGCAATATCTGTCAACGAAATATATTCATTTTCAAAATCTTTCGTGTAAATCCCAATATCAATTCCTTTTGCGTGAATAATTTCCCTAACTATTTTATTTGCCATCTCTATTCCTCCACCATGTTCTCCATCTGTTCCAACTTCTGCAAGGCTTTCATATACGCCATCAATCTTTTATACTGCGCATCTCCAAGGCTGTGAATCTGCTTTAAAATCTTAATATCCGACCTGGTAACTTCATAATCCATATCTGCATCTTTATATTCCGGATCAATTCCTTTTCCAGTCAAAAGCTGTTCGGGAGTAATCTCCAATGCATCACATATAGACAACAGACAGTCCGCTTTGGGATTCGTCTTTTTCTTCTTCCAGTCACTGATGTTACTTGTTGCAATCCCGGTCCTTCTTGAGAGTTCCAACTGCGTTATGTTCTTCTGCTTCATCACACAAAAAATTCTTTCACTGATAATCATGATTTTTCCTCCATCAACATTCCGTACATATCCGTATTTATAAATTTATTTATCCGTCTATACGGTTATAGTATCATGCTGCAACTTTTCTTTCAATAGAGATTTTTGTATTTCTGAACTTTGTTATATTCTTCTCCTTATATAGCTCCGTGTACAACTGTCTTATTCTTTCCCTACGAAGATAAAAATCCGGATCCGGCAAATTATCCAATTCCATTGATTCTGCATACTTTGCTACCATCTCTCCGATAAAATTTGCCAAATCACTCCAGGCATCTCTTTCTTTTAAAACCACTTTATTCTTAACCATAATTAAAATCCTTTCTGACATTGTCATTGAAATCCATCGTATCCAATCCATAGTGATGTTTCCTCACTTCCTGATAGGATAAGATAGATATTATTAAAATTAGTATTGTTATTATTAGTCTTATTAGATTTTGATTTTAACTGTTCAAAACCTGTAAATACCAAAAGTCTGCATGCGTCAAAATCAAAATTCTTAATTGTGACTTCTCCATCTTTTGTATTTTGATTTTTACGGTATGGCTATTTCTCAAAACATTTTCTTAAGGTACAGCTTGTTAGGTCTTCCCAATCCCTGTCTCTTCCGTTCAAGTGCTCCCACCTTTTCCAATTCATCCAATAACTTGCATGCCTTTTGAGTTCCACAATTCAAATCCTCGCAAATATTTTTTATTGAATAATAGATAAACACCCTCCTTTGATTGTCAATCCATCCATTTTTTATATAATAAATATGAATGGCGGACCTCTACAGATGGGAAATGTTATATCACCCCTGCAGCCGATGCCAAGCCATCCATCTACAATCCTATCAAGAATTATGAGAAGCTGGTGCTGACCGCAATCAATATCGGTACTACTGCCATGAATAAGGCAAGTGAATCAAAATTAAAAGAAGCCATTATGGGCTTTGTGTCCGAATACGGTGTGCTAGGACTTATGACAGCACTTCCCACCACACCGGACTTTATTACATATGAAGCAGTCTATCTGCCGAAAAATCATTTCATCAAAGAAGAAAATATTTCGACGGAAAGATATCTGTCCTGCTTCTTCCCTTTCGATAAGATTGATTTTCGTAAGAAATGTAGCGAATCCAGTTGGAGTACAGACAGCCCGGAAATGATGGCACTTATTATGACAATGAAAAACAAGCCACAGGCAGTAATGATGAGCTTCCAAAGAGAATATGCCGAATCCTATGACTGGCTGATTGAAGTATTCCGTGACTGGGCATTTACCTTTTTCTCAAGCTTTTTGTATTATCAAGACTATGACAAACTTGATGAAAACGAACGAAGCCTCTATCGTCAGGGAATGGCTGCATTTGGCGGTGTGGCTCCCACCTATCACATTGAGCTGCGTGATCGTCCTACCTTAATTTGGGATTTCAATTCCTTATTGTTATGCATACAGATGATGTTTTCCTTTATGTTGACCGATGACGATTCCAGCCTGAAGGTATGTAAACACTGCGGCAAGGCATTTGCTGCCACAAGATCAAACATGGAATTCTGCTCTCCACAATGCAAGAATCAGTATAATGTATATAAGAGCAGGGCGAAGAAAAATAATACACCAGCACAGGAGGACTGATTGTATGAGAAATTCAAGCATAATTATGTACACAACCGAAGATGGCTTAACCAAGATAGAAACTACCTTTGATGAAGATACTGTATGGCTGTCACTAGACCAAATGACAGAGCTTTTTCAAAGAGATAAATCTACTATCTCAAGGCATATCAAAAACATATTTGAAGAATGTGAATTACAACGAAATTCAGTTGTTGCAAAATTTGCAACAACTGCCTCTGACGGAAAAACATATCAGGTAGATCACTATAACCTTGACGTCATTATCTCCGTCGGCTACCGTGTGAAATCCCACCGTGGTACACAGTTCCGTATCTGGGCTATGGGAATCTTAAAAGAATATATGAAAAAAGATTTGCCTTAGATGATGACCGATTGAAGAGACTTGGCGGAGGCAACTATTTTGACGAATTGCTTGCCCGTATCAGAGACATCAGTTCTTCCGAAAAAGTATTCTGGAGAAAGGTTCTGAAAATCTATGCAACCAGCATTGATTATGATCCCCATGCTGAAAGCTCTGTTCTGTTCTTCAAACAGGTTCAAAACAAAATGCACTGGGTTGCCCACAAGCATGCCGCCGCCGAAGTAATCTATGAGCGTGCCGATGCAGAAAAAGAAAATATGGGGCTTACCTTGATATTGCTGAGGTACACGCCCTTAACAAAGAACCAATGCCTTTGTTTGTCAGCTCTGCTGTAACTCCTGCAGTACAGTTCGCCGATATATTTGCTGGTATCGTGAGACATCGTCAAAAGGCGGGCAACTTGCCCGCCTTAAATCTTTAAATTATGCTTTGATCTTTCCAGAAGATATTTTACTTACTTTGTTTTTCATAAGTATGAATACAATTTTTACTTCTTTCCGTATCTGCGAAAACTCTTATAAATAAAAGGCAGTAATGCTATTGCCATCACTGTATACATTACCATTACAAGCGGAATTTGTCGAAATACACAATTCCCAATCTGATAAATAAGTGGGACTTTTACACTTGCCTGTACATTTGTCAAAATTGTTGGTATCAAATTGAAAAGCGTTGTATACCCAGAAAGTGCCCGTCCTATAAATGGCAATAAGCAATATAAAAAGAACGGAATGCAAACAGCGACACTAATTGTATGCATTTTAGCCGCTACTAACATAGACACTGAAGCCGCCAGCATACTGGCTATAAATCCACATACAACTGTCAATAAATAGTATTGTCCATATGACATAATGTAAATACTATATGCCTGATACATTTGATATGGTGTATTCATACCACTGGTTCCCATAATTCCAAAACAAATCACACTAAGTAATATAATTCCCATACAATAAATCATAACTGTCGTAACTACTCCTGCCAGTATTTTTGTTTTAACAGCTTTTGTACGTCCATATTTTGTAGAGAAAAATACTGCATCTGCTTTTGTCTGAAAATCATCTGCAAATATTCCAGCACAAATAAAACCAACTATGATTGCCAGAATAATAGAATACGTTTCTACATACATAATCATAGTATCCCACGAACTATAAGATTCGTATTCTACTGGTAATTTTATTTCATTGTATTTCTTTTCCAAGTATTTTTTCTGAACAGAAGTCTTTCCATATTCTTCTGCCATCTTTTCCATATTTTTATGATAAGTGTCATAGAACTCTTGTATATTTTCTTCTGTAATTTGATTCAGAACACTTTCATCATATTCTGCATCCGGTGTTAATACCGATATTATAAAACTCCTAATATCATCTATCGGTTGCAATGTCGTTCCGTAAATTGCATTTTCTTCTGAGGATTGTGTCACCGCATTTTTATTTTGTTCTATAACTTTTCCAAGTTCATCTTCTGTCAATGTACCTTTCCATGCTCGTCTGTTATCTGTAAGTTTTCTTGTTGCCATAATTCCAGTACTAGCATTTCCATTCTCATCCACATAGCGATTACTTGTAACTGCAAATCCGCTAAAAATGACAGCAAGTATCAATGCCAATCCGATTGCAAATACATTAATTTTCTTTGAAAAAATTCGTTTTAATTCTAATTTAAGCATCTTGTTTTTCCTCCGATTTTTCTCCAAAATAAAATAGAAATGCATCTTCCAGATTTTTTTCTGCAGCCACAGCATCTTCTGTTGGCTTTTCTATTGAAATAATTCTAAGCTCTGCTCCGGTTTTTGTTGTTTTTATATTTCCAACCAAATATTCATTCATATATTTGTCTATCATACTTCTCGAAACATTACATTGCCATACATTTTCTTTCATAGAAGATACTAAATCTTCCGCAGTACCTGCATAAAAAAGTTCTCCATCTTTCATTAACATAATGTTATTCGCAATGTACTCAATATCCGATACAATATGTGTAGACAAGAGCACCAAACGTTCTTCCGACAATTCACTAATTAAATTACGAAAACGTATTCTTTCATTCGGGTCTAATCCAGCGGTAGGTTCGTCCAGGACAAGAATTTGCGGATCGTTTAACATCGCCTGTGCTATTCCTACACGTCTAACCATTCCTCCAGACAAATTCTTCATTTTTCTTTTACTAAATTTTTCCATTCCTACTTGATTTAATAATTGCTTCACTTTTTTTCTGGCAAACGGCATTTTTAACCCTTTTATAGAAGAAATGTACATCATATAATCATATACGGTCAAATCTGGATAATATCCAAAATCCTGTGGTAAATATCCCAGAACTTCTCGATATTCACCTCCTAGTTTCCATATATCTTTACCATTCCATAATATTTGTCCTTCTGATGGTTGAACAATCGTACAAAGCATACGCATTAATGTGGTCTTTCCTGCTCCATTTACTCCAAGCAGTCCATAAATTCCTTTTTCCATAACACAATTCACTTTATTAACAGCATTTACTTCTCCGTATTGTTTTGTTACATTTTTAAATTCTAATTTCATACGTGTAATCCTCCAAAATTTTTTCATCAAATAGCAATGACTTCTGAACACAAAAAATAAAATATACAAAAGTCAATATCAGCATAGCCACCCATACCGGAGTTACAATTTTCTGATAAATAACATCATTTGCAACAATCATCATCCATAAACCAACCCATACCAGACAAGAAAGTACTGCTATATATTCTGATTTTTCCCATCTGCTGTACAATACACGAAAACATATACAACATGAAACATTTACCGGAAGCAAAAAATTAACCACCAAATCACTTAACGAGAGTATTGTTGTTTGATATGTAATTGCCAAAAACACCATAACGATCACCAGATCCACTACTCCAAACATTAACATTCTTGCTGTACAAATCTGACGCAGTGTGTAATAAGACGCCTGCTCAATTTCAATCGCACCATTTCTTCTGTTTTTCCAAATTTCCGGGACAATCAGAACCACAAATATTGTGGCAGATATTCCCATAATCCTCATCATATCTTTTATGTCTGACGTATAATTACTCAACCATATCCATAGACACATAAGAACACAACCTTGTAAAATCCACCATCTTTTTTTTATGAATTTTGTCTGCTCATACAAAAATTCAAAATAAGATGTTCTATGCGATTGTTTCGATAAAACCGACTCTGACAAAATATTCTGACATGCTTTTACTGTTTTGTTCTCTGCTTCAGCCCTTACATACTTTTCTTCAATCTCCTCTTTATATTCCTTTATTTGTTGCTTATAATTCTTCATCTTTTTTCACCTCCAACTCTTTCATTAAAAGTTCTTTTGCTCTTCCGATTCGATATTTTACAAGAGAAAGTTTGATATGAAGTAATTCTGCAATTTCTCTTTGCTTCAATTCCTGAAAAAAATATAAAACTGCCGTTTCTCTAATTTCTTCCGGTAACTTTCTCACTGCCTGTTCAATAGTTAATCGGACTCCTAGCTCTTCTACATGATTTTTACTACAGTCCTCTGATTTTAGCAGTTCCTCTGATGGAATATCTTTTTTCTTTTTGTAATAATTTTTAACGGTATTTCCGGCAATTGTATAAAGATAATTCTTAACTTTTCCATATTCTTTATATCTATATAAATTGGAAAAGAAACGTGTAAACACTTCTTGTGTCAAATCCTCTGCCTCATATGGATCATTGATATGTAGCAAACAATATTGATATATACTTGAGTAATTTTTTTTGACCAGTTTTTCACACGCATCTTCATCTCCTGCTCTTGCTAGATGTACTAACAAAGAATCAGTTTTGTATTCCATTCGCAAATTTGCCTCCCTCTGTTTTCTAAATAATATAACAATCCTACTATTAAAAAAGTTAGGATTTTCTTTTATTTTTATTTATATTTTTCTAAATATTCTTCCAAACATAAATTTTCTTCTTTCATTATTTTAGCGACAGTCGTTGAAACATAGCATCTACCTGTTCCTGTGTATACTCGTAGGAACCTCGGTTCGCAAGATTTTCCAACCTGCCAATGGCATCCACCGCCTTATTCATGCGGTACTCGCCAATACGGATAAACTTCTCCGCCTTTGCTGTTAAAAGATCCATTTCATTTTTGGTAACAAACTGCTGATTCTGCCTAATATAGTGACGCATTTCCCTAAAAGTACGCATAATAAATATACTCTGTTGTTCCGCTAATTTTCCACGAAGAACTGTTGCAAGCATATAAATTCCTTGCTCTGTAAATGCGTATGGTAAATATCTACGTCCGCCTTCCTGTCCAGCAAAAAAATCCTTTTTCCGTGAGGTCACAATTTGTGACCTCACGGAATCAATTTCACTATTAGATAGTCGAAACATAAAATCTTCCGGAAATCTTTCTATATTTCTTTTTACTTGTTGATTTAACTTTTTTACTTCATAGCCATAAATTTCTGCCAAATCTTTATCCAGCATTACCTGCTGTCCACGAATTATATACACTTTACTACGAATATCATCTGTAGTAATCAATTCTTTTGTTTCTTCCATTCTTCCTCCAAACAAATCGGTTGCAATTTCTATAAGCTACTTATATCGTTCCATTATCGTGAAGCTACAAATTGTGATTTCACAGGTTAATCCTCCACTATACTCTCCATCTGTTCCAACTTCTGCAAGGCTTTCATATACGCCATTACAAATTGATAATTGACTTTTTGAAAATTATTGTTCTCAAGTTTCTCTCAAAATTAGAAAAAGCCCAAACCACAAGGGTTTGAGCTTCATTTGCGTATTCACGTTTTCTGTTTTTGGATATCTCCACTGCTAAATACAGAGTATTGGTTTGATTTTGTCAAGTCTTAGTTCTTATCTATATTCTTCCGTTAAATAAAAAAGTAAATTTCACATTGGACTTAAGTAGTTATTTCAGTTTTTCATATATCTCATCAGTTACTGTTTCACACCATTCTGATGATGTTTCTTCTCCCGGTACTTCAATTGCCAGATGTGAAAACCATTCATCTGGTGCTGCTCCATGCCAGTGTTTTACTTCTGCCGGAATATTGACACAATCTCCAGGTTTCATTTCTACTGCTTCTTTTCCTTCTTCCTGATAATATCCACGTCCTGCAATGCAGATAAGAATCTGTCCTCCCCCGCTTTTTGCATGATGAATATGCCAGTTATTCCTGCAACCAGGTTCAAAAGTTACATTAAAGATTCCAACCTGTGACGTAGACACAGGAGCCAAAAAACTTTTTCCTGTAAAATATTGTGCAAATTTATCATTTGGCTCTCCAATCGGGAATATCATCTTTTTAGCATGAGCTCTCATTGCTTCATCTTCATACGAAAGATCACCTTCGTCTATACTCCAGACATCTTTTGCAATTTTCACTTTAATCACCTGTCCTTATTTTAACTTTGCTCCATCCTTAAAAGCATTTCCCACACGTTCTCCAAGTCTGTAATATCCGTGATGTACCGGATCATATGTAATTGGTGTAAACTTACTAAGATCAATTTCTCCGTCATCACCGAGATATTTCTCATCTGCACTTACATTTTTGATTTCTGCAAGATACTTGCTTTCATCAATAACTTTTACAAGTTCACACTCAAGAGTCAATGGAAGTTCATTTATGACTGGTGCATTTACATATTCACTCTTCGTTGTAGTAAAGCCTGCTTTTTGCATCTTATATTCTTCTTTATTTGCAGAAACAATTCCCACATAATCGCAGGCAACCAGATGTTCAAGATCTGCCACACCTACTGTAAAAGCCTTATTTTTTATAATATTGTCTGTTGTCTTATGGGCAGACAAATCTACAATAATCTCATTTGCACCTACAATTCCGCCCCATGCAGCGTTCATTGCATTTGCCTTTCCATTTTCATCATAGGTTCCCAGAATCATAACAGGCTGTGGATATAAAAATGGTTTTGCTCCAAAATTCTTTCTCATTGTCTTATCTCTCCTTATGGTTATTTGTTTATATCAGTATTTATCTTCCCGATCCATTCTGTAATCACATCTTCCGAAGTTTCCAGATGGTCTTTACCCATAGAATCAAACTGAATCTGCATTTCATGTGCAAAGGCAGCTCCTTTGCACTTGTCCTTCATATCTTTAATTACATGCCCCGGCCATCCACCATTTGTCATAAATGGAATCACTGTCTTTCCTGTAAAATCATTTGTTGTCAAAAATGTAAGCACTGCAGGTGCCATCGTATACCACCACGTTGGAGTTCCGATAGCAATCACATCATAATCTGCAAGATTTACAGATAATGGATTGATCTGAGGCATAAAGCCTGCCTCTACCTCTCTTTTTCCCTGTTCAACCACATCTTCATGACTGCCGCTGTATGGCTCTGCTGTTTCGATTCTTGCGATATCTGCTCCTGTCTTATTTGCCAGCTGCTCTGCAATTTTTTTTGTATTTCCATTTGACCAGGAATAATATACAACTAACATTTTCTTCATTATCTCTATTCTCCTTTACTTATTTTAGCCCCTGTAAACAGATAGATATAACCCACCATGACTACCGCCAAGAAAGCCACTATTACCCCGATGGTTATCTTTTTCCTTGTTTTCATTGCTCACCTCTTTTATTTCTTCTGTATTTTTGAACCTCCAAACACCTGCGACATCGGCATATGTGCAAGCATCTCATCAATAGATTTTACTTCATCCTGAGTCAGCTTTATATCTGCTGATTCCATATTTTCTTCCAGTCTATTTTATCTTCCTTTTCTATATTTCAAACTTTACTGTAAGTATAAGAAAAAGAGACTCCGGACAGAAGTCTCTCTTTGTTACGATTCCTCCAAATATTTTTATATTCTTTTATAATCCAAGACTGTCTATCCATGAACTGATATCTGATTCAGACGCTCCACCATGGAATCGTTCCCCTTCTTTCCAGTCACCTGTTCCTGTCATCTCTTCCAGAAGATTACCGCTGTCACCGATTCCCGAGGTCGCTGCTGTACAGAATGGGATGACTGTTTTTCCTGTAAAGTCATTCTCTTTTACAAAGTTATCTACTGGCCATGCTGCAATTCCCCACCAGATAGGATAGCCAATGTATACCGTATCATATGAATCCCAGTTATCAACTGTTGTAGACACCAGTTCCACATCTCTTAAGCTCTCATCATCATGTTCTCTTGACACCCGGCTGTCATCATCTGTCCAGTCAAGGTCATCATCTGTATATGGCTCCACAGGCTCTATTTCAAACAGATCTGCCTCTGTAATTTTTGCTATCTTTTCAGCAACATCTTTTGTATTTCCTGAAGCTGAATAATATACAACCAATGTTTTTCCATTTCCTGTTGATGTATTTCCTGTTGTATCTGTAGTGTTTTCGGAATTTGTATCAGCTTCTTCATTTCCAGACTGGTTTGTACTTGTAGACTGGCTGTCATTATTAGAAGCAGACTGGTTTGTATTGCTTGCTCCACATCCTGCCGTCAAACCGATTGCCATGATGCATGTTAAGAGTACTGCTGCTATTTTCTTTGTTTTCATCCTAAGGTTACCTCCTGTCGTATAAAATATTTGTCACGCTAATTTCTATCGGATGAAATTGGTAAATACAAAATCCGGTGCCTTTGGCATTTCAATTCCCATTTTTGTCGCAACATTTTTACAGTTAATGAAATATGCCATATTGTTTCCAAGGATCTGCATAACCTGCATTCCTTCGAGATCCTGTTTTACTTCATCCGGATTCGTCCCATGTACCATATTCCAATATCTCGATGTAATGATCGGCATCTGCATCAGACCAAAATATTTATTTACCTGGTCCCATGTGGCAGTTGTTCCGGCCCTTCTTGCTGAAATTACCACAGCGGCAGGTTTCAGGCGGAATCTGTCGCCGCCACCGTTTAAATCGGCATAAAAGACTCTGTCCATAAAGGATGTGATTGCACCGCCTGCACCACCCCAGTGTACCGGAGTTCCAAATACGAATCCGTCATAATCCCCTGCTATTTCCAGAAATTCATTCACGATATCATCCAGGATGCATTTATTTTTTTCCTGACATTTTCTGCAGGCAATACATCCTGAAATCGGCTTATTTCCAATCCAGAAAATATCTGTACTTATACCATTTTCATTTAATGCACTGGATACTTCACAAAGAGCTGTATAAGTACAGCCATTTTTGTGTGGACTGCCATTGACAAGTAATACTTTCATTGATTTTTCCTCTTATGCTTACCAGTTCTTTTTTCTTTTGAACTGTCATTATTCTTTTTTCTTTCCTCAACCATCTTCACGAACCATTCCACCATATTCGGATCCTGATGCGAGAAGAAGGAGCTTGTCTTCTTGTCCAGTTCTGCAATAGTCTTCATATCTTCATCAGAAAGTGTGAAATCAAAAACATTAAAGTTTTCTTCCATTCTCTCAATGTGTGTTGATTTCGGAATAACCACTACCCCTCTCTGAATATGCCAGCGAAGCATAACCTGTGCCGGAGTCTTCTGATATTTTTCTGCAATCTCTGCGATGACAGGATTCTCAAATGTGCCTCCTCTGCCCTCACCGAATGGTGCCCATGCTTCTAACCGGATATCATATTTGTCTGCCCATTCCTTCATCTCTTTCTGCTGATTGAAGATGTGGGTTTCCACCTGATTTACCATAGGTTTAATGCGGTTGAAGGATGCAAAATCAACCATTCTGTCTACATAAAAGTTGGAAATTCCGATTGCTCTGATTTTTCCCTCATCGTACAGATCTTCCAATGCACGGTAAGCACCGTAAGCATCTGAAAATGGCTGGTGAAGCAATACCAGATCCAGATAATCTGTCTTTAACTTTTTCATGGATTCAAGAACTGATTTCTTTGCTTCTTCATATCCATAATGTTCAACCCACACCTTTGTTGTAAGGAAGATTTCTTCTCTTGGAATGCCTGACTTTTGGATTGCATTTCCAACCTCTTCCTCATTAAAATAACTCTGTGCTGTATCAATCGCCCGATATCCAACTTTTAAAGCATCAAGCACACATCTTTCACATTCCTCTTTTGTTACCTGATATACGCCATATCCCAGTATTGGCATTTTTACACCATTATTTAATGAAATATATTCCATTGTCGTATCCTCCTTGTTTTCTTTCATTCATCTTACATTCATACTATAATACTGATAGATTCCTTTGAGAAGTTTCGATAAGTTTTTCAGTCTTAACCTTTCGGTTTATTCTGGTTCTTACTGATTGAACAGCCATCCCATAATTTCTTTGTCACGACAAAACAGATAGCCACCGCCATGCTGATAAGTGACCGGTGTTCCTTCAAAGTAATCTTTATCTTTTACATCCAGTACCACCAGTTTATCAATCTCTGATTCCGATAATCCCTGTTCTTTGTAAAGCTCATGTAGCTGCTGGTATGCCTCTTTAAAAGGTTCTGATCCATAGTATTCGTCGCTTCCCGGCGTAACATTTTTCAATTCATCTCCGGATGTATTTTTTTCTGTATTTTCTTTTTTCTCGTCTGTCTTCTGCTGTACGGTCTGTACCTGGTTTATTGTTTGTTGATTCTTCTTTTCATCCCTGCCAGGTTTTGAAAAGTAGATATATCCCATGATTACCATTGCTAAAATAACAACTCCAATAATTGTAAGTACTAATTTCCGCTTTTCCATAAATACACCACCTTCTTTCAGTATTAACCTTTAGGTTTCTACTCGCATGTATTCAATTTTTATTTTACCTTGTTAATAGCATTTATCAGCCGCTTAACCTTAATGGACGGTTTTTTCGAATGAAGAATTCCAAACGGCATAGTATAATCCCACTCTACTGGAATGATTCTGATCAGTGGATGAACACTTTCCCAGCTCTTGAATGCCAGTAATACCTCATTATTGTTTTCGCATCGGTTAAATGCTTCTACATTGTACAGATTAAAGTCTACAATATTGATTTCAGGATGATTTTTCATCATATCATCCCTTAGCATATCGCCATAATAACTCCATCCTCTTTTCATGAGCATAAGATTTTCTCCAGCCAGATCATCAAGTGTTATTTTTTCTTTTTTTGCCAGCCTGTGATGAATTGATACCGCCACACAAAATGGTTCTCTTGAAATCTCAGTGCCATCACAGCCTCTGAGTTCAAGCATTGTTTCATCAAAGATTCCAGCTATCACATCAATATTCTTTCCCATATTAGCCAGTATCTCTCTTGCATTCTCTGGTGTATTTTCAAATGTAATCAATTTAAACTTCATCTCCGGATATATTTTCTGTATCTTAGGCCAAAGTTCCACAAAAACTTCCGGTGGCGTCATCGGAGATATTCCAACACGAATGATTTCTTCATTATGATTCATTGCTTCCTGCGCCCGTATCAACGATTCTTTTGAATATTGAATCAGATATTTTGCATCCTGATAGAGCGATTTACCAGCTTCCGTAATAATAAGACCTCTGTGTGTTCTCTCAAATAATTGCAAATTTAAGCTGTTTTCCAAAGAATTTATCTGTTTAATAACCGCAGGTGCACTTATATATAATTCTTCTGCCGCTTTACTAAAACTTCCAGCTTCTACAACGCAGATAAATGTATCAAGTTGTGGATTATACATCATGTAATTCCCTCCTCTTTGTGATTTTAAATCATCTGAAATGCTTTCAGTGCCCCAATAATTGCCTCTTCTTTCTCCTTCGGACATTGTGGGTGCTTTGCTCCCTCTGACCTAGGAATATTAATTTTGTTTTCTTTTTCAATAACCTAACCTCCCAATTTATTCATTTGTCAATTTTCCCGACTGCTCAGCTAACTTCTTTTCTTCTCTCTTTACTCTACGTTCTAATTTTTTGATATCTTCCGATGCAGGCAAATTTTCTGGCTTAATCCCCCTTTGCCCCAGCATATCCCTGACTGACGTATTATTTTCAACATGCTCAACAGTAATAGCCGTCTCACCTTGTAAGTCTTTTTCTTCAACATTATAATTTGTCATTTCAGTTGCAAGGTTCTTTGCTGCAATAGTAAGTGTTGGCAAAAAATCTGCAAGCGGCCTTTTATCTTGCACTCCTAAACGTTCTTTCATTTGTTTTGTAGTGAATCCTCCAAATAAAGCCTGATCCCCCTTAGATCGGATACGTCCAAATCCAGCATCATCAACTCCACGTTCATATATATTTTGAGACAGTCGTTTTTCAGATTCTCGAAGCTTTCCTCTTGCCTCAGTTCTTTCAATATAAGAAATCCTTTCTTCTATCAATTCCTGTTTTCTTGTTTGAACTGCAAAATAGCTTTGTGCAAAAGCGATCTGTTCTTTACGAGGATCTCCGTTCTCTGCGATAAGATAACATGCATAACGTGTAAGCATATAATCTTCTACTTCTCTATTTGCGCCACTTCCCAGAATAACCATTTTACTGGCATCAGCAAAATGTTCCTCTACTACAATGCCATTATTTGCACAAGCAACTTTTGCCTTTAATAAAACATTTTCAAAATTTTGCCATTTTGAATAATCTAGCAAATGCATTAATTCACGTGCATACCAAAATTCAACTCCGTTTTCTTCATGCCTAATTTCATCAAATCTTTTCTTATAATTGATTATCATTTTCTTTTCCATATTAGACTTTCTCCTCCCACATTGAACCATTTTACTGACGTCAGTAAAATGGTCTATTCCTCTTTTTCCCTCAGTTTGTCATAATACGCTTTATACCTATAAATCGTCCTCTCACTGACATTGTTCCGCTTCGCAATTTCTACCATCGTCATACCACTCTCATATCCAACAACAAAATCATTATAAATTGCCATCCACTTGGCGTTATGTTTCTGACGACCACTTAACTTACGATTTCTGTAATACTCCAATTCCTCCCGAAGTTCTGCATTCTCTTTTTCCAACTCCGCAATTCTTTTTAATGCCTCTTCAAGTGTTACAGATTTCTCCATTATCCTGTCCTCCGTTCATGTCATTTTCGTTTTGTCTATATTATAAATATCTATGCCGCTTTAGTCAATCCGATTATGTCATGTTGCATCATTTTTTACAATAGTTTTCATACAATCGAAATACCGCTGGTATCGTTTACAGGCTAAACTTCTCCAAAAGCAATCAGCTTGTATGTTTTTTATCCAATCACGTAAAATCCATTTTATTTTTATTGCCGGTCCATATTTTAAGATCAGTGCTGTCACAACATCCACACATCTCTCAAATGCTGCATTCTCTTTTGCATCATCATAATATTTCTTTCTCATTTGTCCGCCCCTTTCTGTGCTTAAATTGCTTTGGCAGCCAATTATCGTTATCTGCTTTCAACAAGTCATACACATATATCTTATTCGGCTTTCCTAATCCCTGATGGCTTCGATAAATCAGATTATGTACCTCCAGTTCTTTCAGCATCTTGTTAATTTTCTTATTTCCCAGATGCAACAGCTTCATCATTTCTTTGATTGTAAAAATGATAAATATATCTCTTCATGATTATTTGCTCCTTCCTTAGTCCTGAAATGTGTACTTTTTGAAACTACAAAAAAAGGACTGCTAAACAGTCCCGAAATCTATGGATATTCCTTTATGGAACGTCCCGGTATTTGTGTATGCTTTTTGACACCACCTCCTTAAAAATGAGTATAAAAAAAGAAGGTGTATTTCAACCTTCTTCTACAACACTTATAAATATAAAAAATGACACCACTCTAACCCTTGATTTCTCATCATAGGTTAATAGGTGTCAATTCTTAAAGTTTTGACACAACTTATGTCTATACACGATGAAACTGTAAAAAAGAGGTGTTTTTCACCCATTTACCTACAACTTAATTTGTAGTATTTATTTTCCCCATATTACATGGTTCCAAAGATATAAAAGAATTTGAACTATAGTCATATCTAAATTCTTGATAATACAAATTACTTTTCAAATCCACATAATGAAATTCATAATAAATTGTTTCATTAAAATTGAACTTAGGATTTACTTCAACCTTTGAATTAACAGTTAAGCAATATTTCCCTTGTTCTATTATTTTTTTAGGTTCTTTCCAATCTAAGTTTATTGCATAGATTTCTATATCACATGCTGAATTTAAACCTATATTTTGAATAATAAAATGAAGTTCCAACCTATCCCAAAATTTAACATCTCTAGGACTTACTGCGACAATATACGGTCTAATCTCCGCAACCTCATCAAGTTTTCTTTGTTCATCAGCATATTGCTTCTGCTTAATCACAGCCCAACACGTACATCCACCTCCTATAATTGAACCTAAAAAACTCCCCAAAAAACCTGCCCAACTCTCATTACTAATATTAGAATGGAAAGAATTCCCGAAAATAAAAAAATCGACTATTATCGGTACACATATTGCCAAAACTATAAATGGCAGAATAATCCTCATTTTTTCTTTATTATCCATAAAACAAATCTCCTCATTATAGATTTATCATATCAAATTTCTTTTCGCAAATGATGCAGTAGTGGTACAACAAACCACTTTCTTATCCCATAAATCATCGTAATTACTGGTTTCAAAATTATTTCAAGGTATCGTGCCGTGATGTGCCCCCACCAGACAGATTTCTCTATCTAATGAGGTTCTAGTGACATATCGTCTGATTCTGCATTATCTATATTATTTTTTATACTAATCCAAAATACCTCAACGCATCCTTTATATACTCCACCTTCTCCTGTGGACACTGCTTCACTTCTGGATTTTCCTTCTTGGACTTATTATAATTCTCTCCCATATCCAGACCACACATCCGCTTCACCTGTGCAATATAAGAAGTATGCACATTCACACCATACTTGTCCTTCACATAATCCTTAATCTTCTGATAGGTAGCCTTTTCTTCTGGTGTGTAATTGCTCTCTTCATCAGGCTCCATTGTAACCTCAATCTTAGGTGTATCTTTTTTGAGGGATAATTTGACAACCGTCTCAACATGCAACGGCATCTTTGTTGGAACACACATTTTCTGCCTCGTGTTCTTCAAAAGAACACACATCTTTATCTTTCAACAAGTCATGATTATCGCTCATTTTTAAGCTCCTCCTTGTTGTCTACACAGCCTTTTCACAAAGATTCATATATCGGTCTCTGGCATATGGTATGCTTCTGTCATCCATACCCTTTAGCACAAATGTCAGCTTATACGGATCAGCTGTGCCATCCTCTTCCATATCACCGACAACGACTTTCTCCACAATACTTTCAAATACTACTCTGTCAAATTCATCAAGTACATCAGCCCCTTTAAGCTTCTGCCTGATGAGTTTCATCTTATCAGCAATATTCTTCTGTGATAATACGCAGTCAGAAAATAAATGCTTTTCTTCTTCACATTTATCCAACTTATTGCTAATCTCACTGTATTTATCGTCATAGGCTTCTTTAGAAATTTTATCATCCAGATACATATCAGTCAATTTTTTTCTCTTCTTTTCAAGCGAGGAAATCTCTTTCTCAATACGCTTCAATTTTTCTGTACTGTCGTCTTTGGATAATGTTTCTTCCACTGATGACAACACAGATTCAAGTACGTCATCAAAATTCTCTGCAAGCAACTTAAACATCTCAAGAAACGCATTTTCGATAACCACTTCATCTACGGCTTTGCTATGTGGGCAGTTTGCAATTCCCTTATTCGTTGCCGTCCGGCATTTCCATACCGGCTTTTTATGCTTTGTATCCTGATTATGGGAACGTCTGGTGAGATTAGTTCCACAGAAACCACACTGACACATACTGCTAAAAGCGTATTTTCTTGCAAACTTGATTCTCTCCGCATCTGATACATTTTCATTAGTACGATATCTGCTTTTTAAAATATCCTGAACTTTATCCCACTCTTCCTCTGAAATAATGGCTTCATGATGATTCTTCGTATAATATTTATTGGATTCACCGTGATTATCCAGACGCCTCTTTGATATCGGGTCTACTGTGTAAGTTTTTCCCATAAGCAAATCGCCCTTGTACTTTTCATTCTTAAGAATTCCCCTAACACCGCTGTCTGTCCACTTAACATTGCCCTTTTTATTGACCTTACCAAGCCTCGTAAGCTCCTTCGCAATTCTATATGCACCATATCCCTGCAGATACAAATCATAAATCAGGCGAACTGTCTCTGCTTCTGCTTCATTGATAGTTATACTCTTATCCTCCGGGTTATAATCATATCCGAGACATCCGTTAAATCCCATCAGCTCTCCTCTGGACATTTTCATCTGCACACCCATTGTCACATTCTGGGATAAAGACTCAACCTCATTCTGTGCAAGAGCAGATAAAAGTGATAACTGCATCTCACTTTCCATCTTTGATGTGTCAATATTCTCTTTTTCAAAAATTACTGTAACTCCCTTTACCTTTAGCATTCTGGTATATTGCAGTGTATCAACAAGATTTCGTGAAAATCTTGATACTGACTTCGTAATTACAATATCTATAAGACCATTCATACAATCATCAATCATCTTAAGAAACTGCTCTCTTTTCGTTGTTTTGGTTCCTGTGATACCCTCATCAGCGTATATCCCAACCATAACCCACTCTTTATTGGAATCTATCTTATCCTGATAGTACTGCTTCTGTGAATTAAAGCTCTGTATCTGCTCTTCTCCATTCGTGCTGACACGGACATATGCTGCTACTCTTTTTCTTGTAATAGTAAGTGGTTTTCCCATCTTTCTGCGGTCTCTGATAACAGGACCATCCACTTTCTTTATTACTTCTACCTGTTTTTCATCCATAGAAAACGCTCCTTCCCTAAAATCTGTCTGTATAAAATAAATTGGCAGTAACATCATTTCTGCTACTGCCTACACTATAATTCAAAATATAAATGTTAACGAATGTGCGGCTATGCTGTCATAAAAGTTATAACATCATATTCACTCATAATATGAATTCTTGTTCTACTGTAATCATCTTCGGTAATCAGTCCCTTGCGGAAAATCCACCCAAGTACAGCCAGTTTCTTGGCTAATTCTAATTCTTTTGCCATGTGTAAACACCCCCTTCTTAAAATACTAAACATATCACCTTCTTTTACCGAAATCTCAATTGTGATAATCATACCGTTGAAAGATACTTCATTTGGCTTTCTGCATATCACATGTTGTCAGTCTCACAGCTGACCTTTAGTCCCCCGAATCGCTTCGTGACCTGTGGGCTACTCCTGTTCGAGTCCGTTTCCCACCCTTGACGGAAGTGTCTTCACCCGCTCCGTTTCCTACCGGAAACATCTTCGCTGGTTCTGTTGGCATATGATAAAGCTCATTTAGTTTTCAATGTACAAAAAAGTTGTAGAACATATGTTTGTCATATGTTATAATATTTATAGCCATTTCAGATATCTTCTGCTGTCTGCTGGCTATGTTTTGTTGTGATAATGATAGTAAATTTTGAGAATGAAACACATTGACGACATGTTGACTGGAAGTTGACATAGACATGGAGAAAGTATGAAAAATCAATTGACATTTGCACATGTGACAGGTGCATTACTTGACAATAAAATAAAGACTTACCCACAGCACCGGCTTGTGCGTGACCTGTTTTCGCTCTGCCTGTTGGATGAAGCCTCTGACTATGGTGAAGCTTCAGATGATAACATCACATTCAGCCGCTGGTGTAATGGAGCAAGACCTGTTCCTGTAGATATTCTGAATGAATACAAAAATGATACCGGGCGTAATCAGATGATTACGGACTTTAAGAACAAGATTATTCCTAATCTTATAAATGTTTCTAATACCAGATATTTGTTGGAAGATATGATTAATAACAGCCGAAAAATAATTGGCATTACCAAAGCTGATGAATTAATTGCCATTGATGATAATGCCACATTTTTTACAGATGTTATGCTTTACGCCATATTATCTGACCATAACAGAAAGAACCTGTATTCACCGGAGCTTACTGACATTCTTCTAAGTAATCGTTTGCCGGCTGTTGTAAAAGAATTCATCGGAAGAAATGATGAGATAAAAGAATGTGGCAGACTGCTTGCTTCTGAATCCGTTGTTTTCATAAATGGAATCGCAGGAATAGGAAAAAGTGAACTGGCAAAATATTATGCCAGCAGGAATAAAAAGAAATATACCAATATCATCTACCTGTTTTATTCCGGCAGCCTGCGAAAAGACATTGCAGCCATGGAATTTTCAGATGATACATCAGATATGGATGAGGATGCTCTATTTGACTCACATTACCGACTGCTACGCTCCCTGCATCAGGACAGCCTTGTGATACTGGATAACTTTAATGCACTTCCTAAGGATGATGCTTTTTTCAAAGAATTTGTAAAGAATGATTTTGAATTGCTTGTCACGACACGCTGTGAAGTAAAACAATATGCTTCGATTAAGATTAAAGAGATAGCATCTGAAAAAGACCTTTTACAGCTTTTTGCTTCGCATTGTCCTTATTCGGATAATGATACTGAAACAGTTAAACAGATAATAAGAGAAGTTCATTCCCACACCCTGACTGTCGTATTATCAGCTCTTTCACTTGCAGCAGGCGGTCTTGAGCCTGATGAATTACTGCATGAATTAAAGCAGTGTGGGATTAATATCACAGATAGTGAAAATGTGGAATTATATAAAGATGGGGATTATCATGATGGGCTTATGATTGAACATTTGCGTATTCTTATGCAGATCAGCCGGCTTAACTCTTCTCAAACCGATATACTTAAGAACCTGTCAATCCTTCCGGTATCCGGCGTATATAAGAATCATTTCAGGAACTGGCTGCAGCTCGCCTCTTTGCATGATGTTAATTATCTTGCCCGATATGGTTTTATAACGGATGACATAGAGAATAAGAAAATAAACCTGCATCCTCTGATACAGGAAATCATATATGAGGAATTAAATCCTTGCATTTCCAATTGTCAGACACTTGTAAACAGTCTTCACTCAATCTGCTTGATGCATGGCTTAGAAGTCCGAAAGCCCGATAATACGATACAGGCTATGATAAGTGTTGTAGAAAACATCATCAATGATAATTCTGCCTGTTATCTGTTATTCCTTCAGGATATGTTTCCATATCTTGAAAAATACTCTGTCAGGGATTATATGTCAAAACTGGCTGACCGGATATCATGCCTTATGGAACAGGAGCATATCGATTCTGTCTGTGACAGAGCATTACTTTTAGACTATAAAGCAGAGCTTGCATACATGAGAAAGGATTATGATGTGGCTGTAAAAAAGCGTGAAAAAGCTATACACCTGCTTGAAAATGAAGATGACACTATGAACACCATGAATCAGAAACGCTATATCAATCTACTCTCAAATCTTTACAACAATCTGTCCAATGTATATCTTGCACTTAAAAAAGCTGATAAAGCGACCGAAGCCTTACACAAGGCATTTGAAATAAGAATTTCATATGCTGACACCGGCATAATTGAAACGCACGATATGCTTCAACAGATGCTTAACCTTGTAAATATGCTAATACTTGCTGGTGATTTAGAGCTTGCACGGCTTGTCCTTAATCAATATGATACTCTTGTAACAGATAACGAAGGCAACAATACTTTGGATTATGGCTGCTGCCGGCTTTCCGCCGGAATAATTGCATTAAAAGAAGGTAAACCAGTAGAAGCCGAAAAGAATCTGCTGGATGCAGAGAGTATTATCGGTGCTGCTATGGATACCGGGGATTCTGATTCAGCTTCATCTGATACTGCTGTTTCAGCATATGATAATTATGTTTCTAAGAACAACTATCTAAAATCTGTATACGGATATCTGAATAATCTATATGCCAGATGGCACAAGCCTGAGAAAGCACTGGAATATAAAGAAAAATGGCTGAATGCCAGAAATGAACAAAATAAGAATATCACACACAGAAACGCATAAACTATTAATGCCACTAAAAAAAATACTGTTTGACATCGCCAGATATCAATGGTATATTATTTGTAGTGGTTGTGCTACGGAAACTTGCGATGCCCGTAGCCGGTGGAGTTCCATGCGTGGGCTCCACTTTTTTTATGCCTGTTTCAGAAAGGAAATACTATATGGCAAAAAACTTTCTCACCTATGAGCAGCAGCTACATATTCTTGAATATGACAAGCAACTTGCTATTCCTAATCACGAATATGCCACTAAAAAACTGGAAGAACTCAGCTACTATTCTCTAATAGGTGGATACAAATCTCTTTTCAAACACGCTCCGTCAAATAAATATATTCATGGCGTTACTTTTGATGAATTAGTTTCTTTCTACTACTTTGATGAAGAGCTACGCACTTTATTTCTGAAATACATTCTTCATGTAGAACGCCATATAAAATCCATGTTTTCCTATCACTTCTGTGAAAAATATGGTGAACAGCAGTCCATGTATCTTGATATAAATAATTATAATCACACCAGAAAGAACCATCGTGAACTGCTTCGCCTGACTCATTCATTACAAAAAGTTATTGCTACACCTAGCAAATATGCCTATATTGAGCATTCAGTCAATACATATCACAATGTACCATTATGGGTTGCAACAAATGCTTTAACATTTGGGCAGATTTCCAAAATGTATCAATATGCAACTACTGATATTAGAACCAAAATCAGCAAAAACTTTCAGAATGTTTCAGAAAAACAATTGCATCAGTTTATCAACATTATAGGCAAATGCCGTAATGTATGTGCTCATGGAGAGCGTCTGTTCTCATTCAGAATAAACGAGACGATTCCTGATACTCTGCTACACAAAAAGCTTCAAATAACTCAAAACAATAATCACTATATATACGGCAAGCAGGATTTATTCGCAGTTGTAATTGCCCTACGCTACCTGATAAATAATGATGAATTCAAACTCTTTAAAACTGCTCTTTCAAAACTTATAAAAACTGTAATTAAGCAGTGTCCTCATCTTACAGAGAAACAATTGCTTGATAATATGGGGTTTCCTGCTAACTGGGATAAAATCAGCCGATACAGGAAAATATAATTTAATATCTATCCTGAGTTTATTGACATACGCATCCTGTAATGTTAATGTACATATGGTTGCGCTACGGAAACTTGCGATGCCCGTAGCCTGTGGAGTTCCATGCGTGGGCTCCACTTTTTTATTTTCCCCGAAGGTACCTTAACCTTACTACTTGTGTCAATAATTTGCATTATGAGAAGTTCCAGGATGGAACTGTAAAATGTATTGAAGATGAGATACCGTTTGAAGTGCCGGAGGGGTGGGCTTGGTGTAAGTTGAACGATATATATAATTTTATTGATTATCGGGGTGCAACACCAACTAAAATAACAAATGGAATACCTTTGGTTACTGCAAAAAATGTCAAATCTGGATATATTGATTATACAATTGATGATTATATATCAGAAGAAGAGTTTAAAGAACGGCAGCAACGTGGCATTTCAAAAAAAGGTGATATTTTATTTACAACGGAAGCTCCTTTGGGCAATGCAGCTTTAGCTGATATGGAAAAATTTAGTGCAGGGCAAAGATTAATTACGTTTCAACAATATGGTTCAAAGAATGAATTGATAAATTATGTTATGTTAATGTTTATATTGAGTGATTTTTTTCAGCAACAATTATATGTTAATAAAACTGGAAGCACTGTAGCTGGTATCAAAGCCGCAATATTAAAAACTTTATGGATACCTGTACCACCATATAACGAACAACTTAGAATTAGTAATACTTTGAAGTCTGCTATAAATTTGATTGATAGTATTTCAAAAAATAAAGAAATACTTAGCACAAGTATAAGTAATACAAAATCTAAAATTCTCGACCTTGCCATCCGTGGTAAAATTGTCCCACAAGACCCGAATGACGAGCCGGCTTCTGTTCTTCTTGAGCGTATCCGTGCTGAAAAAGAAGAACTTATCAAGCAAGGAAAAATCAAGCGTGATAAGAAGGAATCTGTCATCTTCAAAGGTGATGATAACTCTTATTATGAGAAGATTGGCAATAAAGTAAATTGCATTGATGAAGAAATTCCGTTTGAATTGTCAGAAGGTTGGGCTTTTATTCGTCTAAAGACTGCATGGGAACTCATATCTGGAAGAGATTTGTCTCCATCAGAATATAACGATAAAAATGATGGAATTCCATATATTACAGGTGCAAGCAATTTTAGAAATGGGCATATTAGCTTAGTTCGTTGGACTACCGTTCCGCAAGTTATTACTCGGAGGGGAGACTTACTTCTGACTTGCAAAGGAACTATCGGCGAAATCGCACATAATAACTTTGGCGAAGCTCACATTGCGCGTCAAATTATGGCTATTCGCAATATCTATAGCCTTAATGTTGATTTTCTGGCATTATGCATTGAATATTCAATGACGAAAATCAAACAAGCTGCCAAGGGACTTATTCCGGGAATATCTCGTGAAGATATTCTTAACTTGGTTATACCTATTCCACCAACCAAAGAGCAAGAAAATATTTGCAACAAGCTCAAAACAACTTTTTCAGCAATAGAGCATATTGAGAAGAGTCTCAATTGAGGCACTTTTCGATTATAGCTAGGTGGCTAAATGCAACATTTATAGATTTATTAATGCGTTTCTGTTCAGATATCGGAGGAACTGCGATGAGCATTTCTTTTAATGTAAGTGGCTTTAATTCCTTTTGATTTGTTGATCCTTCACCTTTCTTTTCAAGTTCGGTTTGATGTGCCTTCATGAAAGCATATAGGTAATATGAGCTGATGCAACTAAAGCTACGAATTACCGTAACATGGGAATCAGGAACAATTAAGAGACCTGTAGTATTATCGGTATTTCTATAAATTCCGACTCGTCCAAGAGTACCTGTTCCAGTTGAGTTAATTACTATATCTCCATCTTGCATATGTTCATCAGTCGGATAACGTTTTATTGTGGTCTCGTCAAGATATTGAGCCAAACTAATATCTATGCCGTTGTATTTGGTGTTGCATTTCTGAGCAAATACAATAACATTGCTGATTTCTGCATATTTTGGAGATTTCCCTCGACGAATTTCTTTAACACAGCAATTTTCTAAACGCACCCATGTCCAAGTATCTGGAATATTATATGGTATTTCTTCATCAATGCAAGACACCTCACCATCAATCTTCTCATAATAAGAGGAGTGTAAACATCTTCGATATAATATTAGAGCGAATTTCTCGCAAAAATATTATATCGGAGGTGTCTTTTTATGGAGACAAAAATAACATTTGAAGAATACTTGAGAAAGGAAAATTTGTCAGAAAATACGATAACATCGTATCTATGGACAGTGAATTATTTCAATGCGAATTACGATGTTGTTAGCAAAGAAAATCTGCTTTCCTACAAAGGGTATTTGATGGAATTCTTTAAGCCTAAAACGGTAAATCTACGTATACAGGCAATAAACAAATATTTGGAATATTTAGAAGAACAGCACTTACAGCTAAAAGCTGTAAAAGTGCAGCAAAAAAACTTCTTAGAAAATGTTATCAGCAATGCAGATTACAATTTTCTTAAGAAGCAACTCAAAAAGGATAATAATATGGAATGGTATTTTGTAGTTTGGTATTTAGCAGCTACAGGTGCAAGAGTAAGCGAGCTGATTCAAATTAAGATTGAACATATAGAAATTGGATATTTTGACCTATACACAAAAGGTGGTAAACTACGACGATTATACATACCACAAAAGTTAAAAATAGAAACTCTTGAATGGCTGGAGGAATCGCACCGTTCCTCTGGCTATTTGTTTCTTAACAGATATGGAGAAAGAATTACCACAAGAGGAATTTCTCAGCAACTTAAAAACTATGCCGAGAAATACGGACTTGATAAAAAGGTGGTTTACCCGCATTCATTCCGTCACAGATACGCAAAGAACTTCCTTGAAAAGTACAATGATATTGCTTTGCTTGCCGACCTTATGGGGCATGAGAGCATTGAGACAACACGCATTTACCTTCGCCGTACCGCCAGCGAACAGCAGGAGCTTGTAGATAAAATAGTAACCTGGTAAAAATATTAAGCCGTCCTTGAAATGAAAGAGGGCGGCTGTTTTCTAAAGTAATGCATTTGAAATCAAATCAAGATGTTTATATGCAATATGAATATGCTCGACAATTCTTGCTTGCTCTGCTAATGGAGGGATTGGAATAATCATAAGAGAAAGTGCATTAAGATATATTCCTTTTTGAGCTGTCCCTTTACTATTGTCAGTGAGCCATTTTTGAATTTGAGGAGATTGGACAATGTGCATCAAATATAAAGGATTAATTAAGCATGGTTTAATAACTGCAACGCTCCTTTGTAATGCAAAATGATTGTTGTTCTGAACTACTGCACTTCGACCAATACTGCCAACAATAGTAAGCAATACATCGCCAACTTCAATATTAGTACGTTGATTTTCAATTTTCCATTCTTCGTTTGTAATCCATCGTGATATTTCGTTCATTAAAATAGAATTATCATTTATATTTGCGGCACTTAACAAAGGGATGCCACTACCATTATTTGGTGGTGGATTATGAGAACCATCACTAATTGAAAGTGCGATTTCTCTCAGAGATGCCCAATTCCAACTATCTGGCAAATGTATTCCATAATAAGAGTTATCATCACCTTTAAAGATAACAGATTCCTTCTTATCACGCTTGATTTTGCCTTGTTTAATCAGTTCTTCTTTCTCTGTACGAATACGCTCCAATATCACAGATGCTGGTTCGTCATTCGGGTCTTGTGGAACAAGTTTACCACGGATGGCGAGGTCAAGGATTTTGTACTTACTTAAAGATACTATTTTTTGAAGTTCTTCTTTTTCAGTATCAATAGTAGATAAGAAATTGTCACAGATTTGAAATCTATCAACAATTTGTAGCTGCTGTACATATGGACATATAGGAATCAAAGTTGAAAGAATTCTTTCTAATGCCAACTTTGGCATCGCCACTTGGTGGGTTTTATTTTGAAACTGCTGTTGAACAAAATCCGTTTGCAATATTATGCAAAGGAATGACTTATTTATGGCTATATTTGTTATTTTTACAGCATTTTCGGTGAGATTCATTCCGTCCAACTTGTCTGGAATTTCTCCAACAACACCAATTGTTCCAGCTATTGTTACATACAAATCATCTTTTGCAATTGTGTAATTCTTGATTGCTGAAAATATTTCATCAGAAATATACCTCAAATTAGAAATATTGACAGAATGATTTTTCATATCAGTTACTCTGATATATGCATGGGTAGTAATCTCTTCTGAAAAACTTGCTCCTTTAGGTAACCTCTTTCCACCTTTAACCATTGCAATATCTCTAACTCGTACCCAGCACCACCCCTCCGGCACTTCAAACGGTATCTCATCTTCAATACATTTTACAGTTCCATCCTGAAACTTCTCATAATGCAAATTATCCTCACCTTTAAAGATAATTGTATCATTCTTAATATCCTTTTTCTTGAGCTTACCTTCCTTGAACATCTGCTGCTTCTGCTCTCTGATGCGTTCCAACAATACCTCTGCTGGTTCATCATTTGGATCCTGCGGAACAAGTTTGCCACGGATAGCAAGATCAAGTATTTTTTGTCTTAATGCTTTTGTATCCATTACTCCTCCACTTCTCCAATCAGTTGTTCCAATTCTGAAACTGCCTTGGCAATATTCTGAGATTTTTCTTTAATCTGATCTAATAATTCCGCAAGTGTATAATTATCTGTATCAGATTCTGTCTTCATCCATGTAATATCAAGACTTGTTTTATCTCTTGCAAGAATATCCTGAATTGAGAATTTACGCCATCTTCCATTTGGATTTTCTTCACTATATGTTTCTTTTCGTTTGCTTAAGTCTCCATCTGCATAGCATGCTATAAAGTCATCAAAGTGCTCTGGCTTTAAAGGATTAGTTTTTCCAAATGATAGCATATCATTTCTAAGATCATAAATCCAGACTTCTTTTGTATTTCCCTTGTCTGTTTTTCCACGAGTAAAGAAAAGTACATTTGTCTTAACACCCTGTGCATAGAATATTCCGGTAGGAAGACGCAGAATTGTATGTAGATTACATTTATCTAATAAATCCCGTCTAATTTTCTCGCCATCACCATCCGCAAATAACACATTATCCGGCAATACAACAGCAGCTCTTGCTTTTCCGTTGTTTTTAAGACTTCGATAAATATGCTGTAAAAAGTTTAACTGTTTGTTACTTGTAGGATAAGTAAAATCATCACGTGTAGCACGTTCTCCGCCTTTCTTAGTTCCAAATGGTGGATTTGTCAGAACCAAATCGTAATCATGCATTGATTTTCCTATATTTGAAAGCGTATCGCCTAATGTAATAGGAGCTTCGATATCATGGAGCATAGCATTCATCAATGCCAACCGGTGTGTATCATGTACAAGCTCACAGCCTGTAAATGCTTCCTCCCTCTCAAATCTCGCCATATCTGCATCTTCAATATCAAAAAAATTATCTGTATGCTCTGCAACATATTGATGAGCAGCAATCATAAAACCAAATGTTCCACAGGCAGGGTCGTTACATCTCTCTCCTACTTGGGGTTTCATAAGTTTTGTCATAACATCAATCAAAACACGTGGAGTAAAATACTGACCTGCACCCGATTTCTTTTCATTAGCATTTTTCTCAAGTAATCCTTCATATAAATTTCCAAGTCCTTCTTCTCTCGCAGAATACCAATCAAGACTGTCTATCGTAGCTATAATTTTCTCAAGATTCTTAGGCTCATCAATATTTGTCGCTGCACCCTGATATATTTCACGAATTCTGCCTGTACCATTATCCCCTAGTTCTGATAACAGTTCCTTGTAAAATTTTTTTAATTCTACTCCGCTTTTAGCCTTCAATTCATCCCAACGATATTTCTCTGGAATCTGTTCTTCTGTTCCAGTTTCCTTCGCCATTTTCAAAAACAAAATATATGTTAATTCTGTAACATACTGATGATATGTGATGCCATCATCTCTTAATACATTACATAAATTCCATAATTTTGATACAATTTCTTGTGTTGTCATGCAACATTTCCTCCGTCATCATACAAATATTCATTTAATTCAAGCACAATGCTTTCAAGGTTATTCTGAAATACTTTATTTATCTTTTTGAAGCCTCCATAGCTTGCGAATCTGCTGTCTTCATCAAATACCTTGATATTCATTACAGATTCCCCCAGCAGATATTTTTCAATGCGGGATATCCAGCTCTGTTCCTGCTTTGAGAAATTATGTTTTTTTCTAAGTTTCTCAACAGCTCTGTGAATACGTGCTTCATGACTAATAAGCGTTGATCCAATTGCATAGCGTCGAATCAAGCTTATAATATCTGCCATTATCTCTTCATTAGTCAATTCATAAAGTGCAGTATTCAACTGCTGTGTAGTAAATCCTTCTCTGTCAAGTGTTAATCTTAAATCCTTCAAATCTTTTCTTGTCAAATCCTTAGGTCTGGTACAAATAATATTCAATGCTGCAATTTCATTTCGATTGCTCTGAATATATCGTGAAAATGCATTCAGGTAATCTTCTGGTTTTTCTGCATTTCCATATCCACGTGAATGTTCTGTTAATACATCCTCTGCATCTGAAACTACAACAGGACGAGAACCATTTGCTTTCGTTTCTTGTAGCATTTTGAATACATCACGATATTTAAGCAGACGATTCTTAGCCTCCTGCACATCTGACTTTTCAATTTCCATAATAAGCTGTGATGGGTCTTTTCCATCAGTCATGCTAATGAAATAGTCCATCATTTTAGGCGACATATTTCGTTTCTTTCTCTGCAATTTGGCAATTATCTGATTAATCTGCTGCTCTACCTGTTTATCATCATTTATTTCAGACAGACCATCTAATAACTGAGTAAAGCTTGTTGTTGGATTAACCACTACTGGTTTCATCGTATTCACATCATTCAAAGAATCATATACCCCTACAGGATCGTATATTTCAAAATGCGTCTTATGTATTTTCGGACATAATCTAGTAGCACGCCCCAACATCTGCTCAAATAAAATACGTGATTTCACACGACGCATAAACACTAATGTTGTAATTTCCGGCACATCAATTCCTGTAGTCAACAAATCCACTGTTACTGCAATGCTTGGGTAACTCTCATTCTTGAAACGTTTTATAGCCTCCTGCACTTTCTTAGGATTGCCGCCTCCAACGCTACCTGTTATCTTCATAATAGCCTCATTAGAGACCCCATATTCCGAATAAATATCTCTCAAAATTGATACAATCATATCTGCATGTTGGTCATCAACTGCATATATTAGAGTTTTTCCCTGTTCTTCTGGATTCTCAGGATCTATATCTCTAGCAATCTCGCCTAAAACGGTCTTATTGAAATTCTCTGTAATAACCTGCCGATTAAATTGTTCAACATCAAAATCTAATTCATCATCCAACAACTCACTATTTGTAATTTCACCTGTCACAGGATCATAAATCATAACTGTATCACCCGATTTGTAGTGAATTCCACCTGTACTGAGTTTTGTTTCCAAATGATGAGGAGCATCATGATCTACTAAATATCCTTCTATGACAGCTTCTCTATATGTATATTTAAACACTGGTTGTCCAAAAATTTCTGTCGTCTGAAGTGCAGGTGTTGCCGTAAGTGCAATCTTCACCGCATCGAAATATTCAATCACACTTCGATATTTGCTTTGATAATCTCTTTGGTCACGATACAAAATTTCGGTGTCGCCCATTTCCTTGTCAAGAATATATCCGCGGTGTGCTTCATCTATGATAATAAGATCATAGTCTGTAACCGCCGGCATAGTTTCTCCATCATTATATAGAATACGCTTAACCATGCTCTGAACAGTTGCCACCTGTATTCTGGTTTCTTTATCAATATTTTTATCTTCAAGTCCCTTGATATTATATATCTCATCAAGTGTCATTAAGTCTTCCAACTTTATTTCTTTGAATACATCTGATGCCTGTTCCCCAAGAGAAGTACGGTCAACAAGAAACAATATGCGTTTGAATCGGTTCGTCTTTAAAAAGCGATAAATCATGCCTAGTACAGTACGTGTTTTTCCTGTTCCTGTTGCCATAGCTAAAAGGATATTCTTTTTTCCTTCAATAACTGACTGTTCTGCCGCTTTTATCGCATTTAACTGATATTCACGCAGATTTAACCCATTAGGATCTGTAAGAAAATCATATGGCAATGCCTTCAATGCTGAATTACCCTCTTGAGGATTTTTCTCCAGCAATTCTACCATTCCCATAGGACTAATCCACCCATGAAGAGCTGTCGGATTATTTGCAGGGCTTCTCAAATCTAAAAACCATATTCCTGACTTTGTTTCAAGCTGCTTTAGATATGGTCTTCCGTTGGTAGCAAAAGTAAATGGTACTTTATATTCACCCCATTCTCCAATCTGATACTCTGAATCTTCCTTACGAATATTACGCGGATATTCTTTTCCCTGATAATCAATAACAGACGGAATATCCTTATGTATTGCTTTTGCCTCGATGACACCTATCAACTTAGTGTCAACAAATAATGCATAGTCTACACGTCCGCTCTGTCCTACTGAAGAATTTGTCGGCCATTCAGCAATAGCCATATTATGTCCTTTTGCCGGACGAGTTCCTTTAGAATAACGAAGATTTTCTGTATCTGCCTCCCAGCCTACTTGACGCAATTGTTCATCAATAATATATCTAGTTTCAGCTTCTGATTTAGGGCGCTGACTTGCCATTTTACCAGCCTGCTTCTGACGCTCTGATTTAGAAATAGCTTCTGCTGTACTTGCTTTTTGTTCTGCCTGTTTTGTAAGTTCTTCTGCCTGTCTCTCTTCTGCAGCTTTCTCTTCCTTTGTAACCGAAACTCTCTTATTTTCTAATTCAGGCATAATAAAATCATGATGCTGATAATTCCAATCTCCATAAGTCTGCATAAACCATTCGCAAAGACTATAAGCCATTTGAAGCAGAATTTTACATTCTGATTCAGAATCATAATTCTCATGCACAGCTTTATTTCTGGCTTTTCTAAGAGCATGTAAAATATCCGTTAAATCTCTTGTTAGCAATCCCTCTCTTTGAAGAGTATCTATTCTTGTAACTGCCGTATTATCATATGGCAATTGGATTCTGTCATAAGTAAACATTAAATTAACAATGCTCTCCCCTATCATTCCCAATTTCATAAGGCATGAATTAGGATCAGAAAAGCAATACTTTTCAGCCTGACAACCAAACGTTGATAAAACAGGAAACTCTGTTTGTAAAAAGTCAAAATTAGATTTCATAAGAGTTACCTCCTCGTTCTGTTTCTACATCCATAGAATAATCAATAATATCATCTATCCGGCAATGGAGAATATCACATATCCTAATTAACACTTCCAATCTGACAAATTGATTTTTTCCCATTTTAGCCATAGCATTTGTACTTATACCGCTCTTATGTACCAATTGCGTTTTGCTGATTTTTTTATCTATTAACAGCTTCCACAGCTTATCATAATTTACTGTCAATGTAATATTCTCCTATCCACCACAATATTCACTTAACTTCTCATAATATAGTATTATATCATGCATACTGATATTTTTTCAATCTCAACTTGAATTTCTCAAGCACTCCAGAGCACTCTATTACATCATCTTTTTTTGATTAAATATTCTTTGTCTTTATCTCTCATAAAATTCCTTTCCTCGCCAATCTGATATCTATCTGTCCTATTCTCTTCAGTTGGAATATTCTCATTCTTTTTAACGTGATTAACATTCCATTCCTCAACATCTTTCACATAATCAGCATATTCACCTTTAGCCGCATAATAAGTACTATAAAAATCCCTTACATTATCATAACCATGTCGTTGCACAATAGATGACAAATAGCGTTTCATATTATCAATCTGTTTGTTCAGTTCATATATTTGATTCTGCAACCCTCCACGCTTTCGTGCCTTAAATGCACCATTACATTCTGACAATTCTATCTCCAGCTCGCTGCGTTTATGCTCCTGCGCAAATATTGCTTCATTTTGCTTTTGTAATTCATCATAGATATTCTGAAGACTTAGGTATTTTTTTGCAAGTGGTGACATTGTTGGCATTGTTGGATAAGTCTTAGCTTCAATATTTCTACTTTCTTCTGGCACAATATCCAGCATCTTTTCCGCCACACCAACCGCAGCCAGCATAATGCGATTAATAAGAAGTTCAAGCACTGCAATAGCAAGCTTTATAATACTTGCAAGAAGATCCGGTCTGTCTCCATATAAATCTATGGAATACCTTACCTTTTCTGTTATTTCATTCTTCTTTATCCTTGATATGTCCTCTTCTGACACTCCGCTTACAATTGCTCTGTCAACAGTCCTGTTCCATTCCTGTCGTACCTCATTGTCAGCCTTTATTTGTTCTTCCATTGGATTATTTTTGCCTATTTTTTTAGTAGCAAGATATGGACTGTTCTTATCAAAGACTTTAAGTTTATCCTCTTCATGCAGCACAAGCTGATTTATTTCATTTGTAAAAAACACCTTTGCCTCATCAAGAAATGAATCCTTTTTAAATCTATCGACTTTTATAGAAAACTCTTTTTTCTCATAGACCTCGCCTTTTCTGATAATCTTACAGCCATTACGGATGTCACCACTTGCATCCAATATCTCTTTCTTAGTACGCACATGTTTCCCTCTTTCATCATAGAACATGTTTCTTGATGCTACCTTAACAACCGGCTTTTCCAGTTTCGTCCTCTCTGCAAATATCAGATGAATATGAAAGTTTGTCTTTCTTTTGTTATGATGCAGGGCTGCATAGCAGTCCACACCATACTTTTTCTTGAAATCCGTAGCAAAATGTTTGATAAGATAATCATGCTCATAATGATACAAGCCTTCCGGTAATGCTATAATCAGCTCTCTTGCCTCAATATATTTTCCTATCGTTCCACTTTTAGCAAATTCTTCTCTGTTGCATTTTGCAAGATCTTTCCAAAAAGAACGAAGTGGCTGTGTCGCATATATGGCATATAGATTTTCCTGTTTAACTGTACTTGTTATATAATCAATTCTCCCCATGACATTATGGAGTTTCGTCATCTGTATAAATGAATGTCTTGGCATTGCTATCATCTCCTTCTTTTTATCAGCTACATTTAATTCTTCAAATGCAGCCATAGTAATATTTATTCTCAGGCTCGATGCAATCGCGAAATCCCCGGAGTACAAAACGAAGTTTTGTGCGGAGGGTGTATTTCGCTCTCAAACGCCGAGGGCTGTATTTGAACTTCTCTTGCCCCTTGCTTGAAGCATCTCTTGCTCTGATAATTGTCTAAAATCTCGTAAAGGTGTCTTTTCACATTAATTGACGGCAATTTGTTACAGCATTTTTCATAGCTGACTTCACTTTATGCCGTCGCTCTTATATAATGCCGTCGCTTTGTGCCATCACTTTTCCTTTGTTCTTTTTCCGACTTTCTTTCGTTCAAGTTCCATGCTGTCGGATTATTACGGCATTTTAAGTTACTGCCGTCGGATTGTTCAGTCGCTTTTTATTTCTGCCATCGTTTTATGCCGGCAGTCGCTACAATATTTGCAGATAAAAATAAGGACCATGTATTTCTACACAGTCCCTGTCTCTATAATCTATATTCTATTGCTAATCATTTATCATCCATCTTAGTGCACTCTGTACTAATGTCTCATCTTCTTCATAATCCTCTGACTCCTCATCAGATATGCTTTTCGTTCCTGTCTCCATAGCAGCATCAGCTTTATTCATTACTGACATAGCACCTCCACCAGTCTGAATTGCAGCCAGCAGACTTCCTACCATTGTCATAACTTCCTTATTGGCTTCCTGACGTGCTTCTTCCTTTGCCGCCTGCCTGATTCTTTCCTCAATTGCTTCCATATCTTCTGTTGATACAAACTCCGGCTCTTTCTCTTTCTTTGGCTGCGTTAATTCTTCCTGCCCATAATTCTCGATATAATAAGTTGCTGCATCTATAAAAAACTGATTCTTTGACTTAAATATATCCAAATTTAACTCATTCAGAACCTTATTAATAGTTACATGAGCCGGATTAAGCATATTTAATCTCACTGTAAACTTAACTGTCCTGTCTATCGCCATAATTATTCCTCCTCATAATCTTTCTTTACATATAATCCCAGTAAGGCAGGAAGATTGGAAAGTACTTTCCTTTCTACCTTTCCAACTATCCTGTCCGCAAATGCATCTTCTTTTTCCCTTGTTTCCAGATATGGATCTTCCTGTATACGCATAACTCTCTCATAATAATAATTGATTGCTTCAATCACGAACCTGTTTTGTGACTTAAATCTTTCCCCCACATCTTTGCTGTGAAGGCTCTCCCATGCCATAATATCAGATTCCTTATCCATATTAAATCGTATATTCTGATTTTTATTCATATAATCACCTGTTCCTTCCATTATCTTTAATCTGTTTTTCATGCCACTCTTTTACGAGCCTCTCTATAAGTTCCACCTTTTGCTTTGGAGTAAAATCATCTGGGAAATACTCCTCAAGTGTACTGGCACAAATCTTAATCTGTTCCCGCTGGTTCGGTTTTTCCTCTTCCAATATTGAATAGATTGCATCCATATCCAGCTTTCCGCTCTGACTTATACGTTTCATCCTGTTTGCCTGCGACAATGATGGTGTGCACTGCTCTAAATCCATGACTGCATGAAGCTCATACTGCTCATTCTCCGACAGATAAGACAGTTCTACTGCAATCGTGAATGCAATCTTCCCATCATCAACCATATCAAGTATCTTTGGGATAAGCTTTGTAAGCCTTATATATCGTTTTATCTGTGCCACACTCTCTCCCACCTGTCTTGCAAGTAATTCATTACTATTTATTGTACTTGTATTATTGCCCTTCTCATTTAGCTGACTTCCATCTGTAAACTTTGGTCCAACTTGAGCCAAAGCCCCACTGTCAAGGTGCTTTCCCTGATGTTTCATTGCATCCAGCTTCATCTTATACGCAAATGCTTTCTCGCTAGGTTTGAGATTCTCTCTATGCAGATTAGAATCAACCATTGCCACAACTGCCTGATCATCATCTAATTCTCTTATCACAACCGGAACCTTCGTCTCTCCTGCCCAAATTGCTGCCTCCTTCCTTCTATGTCCTGATATAACTTCATATCCATCACCGTATGGATTAGTCCTTACAAGAAGTGGCACAAGCACTCCTTCTTTTTCAATACTTCTCATAAGCTCGCACAATTCTGTATTCATCTCTACTTTAAATGGATGATTTTTGAAATCATGCAATCTGTTTACATCTACATTCCGGATCGTCTCCATAATATCGCCTTTCTCGAACACATCGAATCAGCCCTTTAAAACGTCTTAATAAAAATCCGTTTTAAAGGTATAAAAAAGACCACTCACTTTCAATTTTTCTTGAAAATGAACGGTCTTTCACGCTTCTGTTATTTAGTTGAATGATAAAAATATTACTTTTCCTTTGATGTGTTTCCGAAGCCGCAGTCCAATACCACAGACACATTTACTCCATCAGAAATTGCCTTTTTGTATGTTTTTCGGTCACTCTGGTCAAACCTGAAAAACCTCTCAAAGTGCCTAAAATCAAGGATTCTTACAAATCTGTCCGATGTAGTGCAACTATTGTCTCTATATGCACCGTATTCGGAAACATATCCACGCAGCATATCTTCTCCACTCTATACCCTCTAGCCATAAATATCTGCAAATCCCTTGCCAGGCTTGTCGGTTTACATGAAATATAAACCATATTCTCAACACCATACTCTATGATTTTCCCGATAGCCTTCGGATGGATACCGTCTCGTGGTGGATCAAGAATTATATAATCCGGTTTTTCCTCTATCTCATCAAGCACCTTGAGGACATCACCTGCGATAAATTTACAGTTATCAAGACCATTAAGAGCTGCATTTTCCTTTGCTGCGCAAACTGCCTCCTCAACTATTTCGACACCTACTACTTCCTTACACACCGGTGCCATAAGCTGCGCGATGGTGCCGGTTCCGCTGTAGAGGTCGTAGACTGTTTTACCGTTTAGCGAATCCTTGTCATCTCCCAGGATAAACTCTCTCGCTGTCTCATAGAGCACCTCCGCTCCGAGTGAGTTGGTCTGGAAAAATGAGAATGGTGTGATTTTGAATTTCAGACCTAAGAGCTCCTCGTAGAAATATGAATCTCCGTAGAGCACCTCTGTGCCCTCGTTTTTAACCACATCTGCCACGCTGTCATTTTTTGTGTGTAAAACGCCCTTGAATCTGCCGTCATAGTGCCTGGTCAAAAGTTCATATCTAAAGCCTGCTAGCAGCTCCTCCTCGTTGAAGCCCTCTGTCTGTGTGGTGGTGACAAGGTCGACTATGATTTCACCGGTTTTTGTTGCCTTTCTGACAAGCAGATGCCTCAGATAGCCCTTGTGTGATGCTCTGTGGAAATATGGGATATTGTTTTTTGAAAAATAATCAAGTGTTGCCTTTAATATTGTCCTGAAATCCTCATCCACTATCTGACAGTCCGATACTGTCACAAGGTCATAAAAGCTTCCTCTTTTGTGCATGCCAAGCGCAAGAGGACCATCCTTGTACTCATCACCGAAGGAAAATTCCATCTTATTTCTGTATTCACTCTTTTTCGGACTTCCATGTATCCCTATAAACTCATATCCTGACTCTTTTTCAGTGCCGATGGCATCCGAAATGAGCTTTTTCACCTGGGTAAGCTTCATATCAAGCTGCTTTTCGTAAGGCACTGTCTGATATGTACAGCCCCCGCACATTCCAAAGTGAGGGCATGGCTCTTCTGTCTCCAGAGGTGATTTCTCAATTACCTCCATGAGTCTGCCCTCTGCCCTTTGATGCTTTACTTTATTTACAACAAATTCCACCTTCTGTCCCGGAATTGTATTTTTCACAATTACTCTGTCGCCGTCATCTGTAACGGCTATTCCCTTGTTTGGGAAGTCTACTCTTTCTACGGTTCCTGTTCCTCTAAATCCTTTTTTCATGTAATTCTTATCTCTCTTTATACTTTATTATTCCTTTGTATTCCTGACTGCAAATGCCTTGCTTCACACATAAAGAAAAATGAGGACTACATATGTAGCCCCCATTATCTAAAAACGATTATTTCTCTTCTTTAGTCTTTGGTGCCTCTTTTTCCTCTTCAGCATCATCATCGTCTTCATCCTCGAAGAAATCATCATCGAATTCATCATCATACTCATCATCGAAATCATCTAAATAATCCGGTGTGAAAAATCTGTAGATACCATATGCCGCTGCTGCAACAGCAACTAATACACCAATGATGGCAAATATGATAACAGCCTTGGAAGGCTTCTTGTCTTCCTCTTCTTTTTTGAGAAGGTCATTAAGCTTTGCCATGCTGAGCTTCTCTGTAAGCTTGTTGTCTTTTAATAATTCTTCAACTTTACTCATAATTCAATCCGCTCCTTTTCCAAAAGTAATTGTCAAATGCTATTTGTTAAACCCATTATAGCATATTATATCCAATTTTCCTATAAAAATTACAATAATTTTAGTCAATTTTTTTCAATTTGGCAAATGAAGCAAACATCTTTTTGGTACCGGCCTTGTCAAAGTCCACAGTGACCTCATAATCCCTGCCGCCTTCTACGATTGCCATGACCTCACCCGCACCAAACTTGATGTGAGATACTCTGTCTCCTACCTTATATGAAAGGCCGCCGGTGGTATTGGCACTGGCAAATGACTTCTGGTTGCTCACAGGCGTGTAGACAGGTGTCCTTGTACGCTGTGTATTAAAGGTGGTCGCATACTCTGTGCCGTATGTAGGTGTCTTTTTGAAGGCCTCCTTAGCCTTTCTGTAGGTGCTCTGTGAATTTCTTTCAATGTCATCATCACGGCGCTTTGGCTCATAGACCTCACCTGACATAAGCTCACGCGGAATCTCCTTCACAAATCGCGATACCTTGTTGAACTGTGTCTCTCCACGCACCATACGCATGCGTGCAGATGTGATGGTCAGATGCTCCTTGGCTCTCGTGATGCCAACATAAGCAAGACGCCTTTCCTCCTCTATCTCGCTTGTCGCATCATCACTCGTGATTGACATATAGCTTGGGAAAAGACCATCCTCCATGCCCGCCAGATACACATTCGGAAACTCAAGTCCCTTAGCACTGTGTAGAGTCATAAGAACCACATAGTCGCTGTTTTCGTCAAGACCGTCTATATCGGCTACAAGCGCTACCTCCTCCAAAAAGCCACTGAGAGTAGGATTCTCCTCCCCCTGCTCGTAATCAACAGCCTTGTTTATAAGCTCATCAATATTCTCAATACGCTGCTCTGCTTCATCCGTGCCCTCTGCCTTCAGCTCATCGACATAGCCGGTCTCATCGATTATTGCCTGTATGAGCTGCGAAACCGAATCCATCTCGGCTCTCGCCCGAAGCGACTGTATAAACATCACAAATGGCTTTATCTTGCCTGCTGACCTCGCCATGCCAGACACCTCATCGACATAGCGCAGTGCCGTATAGAAATCTATCCCCTTCTCAAGAGCATAGTCTGTCACCTTATTGATGCTCGTAGCTCCGATGCCGCGCTTTGGCACATTTATTATTCGCTTTACCGCAAGGTCATCATGGCCATTGTCAATAGTCTTTAAATATGCAAGGATATCCTTTATCTCTTTTCTGGCATAGAAATTCACGCCGCCGACAATCTTGTATGGTATGTTTGCAGCAATAAATTTCTCCTCGAAGAGACGCGACTGTGCGTTGGTTCGGTAAAGCACAGCACAGTCCTTATAGCGCGCCTCACCCTTTCTCACGAGTCTCGCTATCGAACGTGCCACATAATCCGCTTCCTCAAAGCCACTCTCAAGCTGTTCAAAGGTAATCCTGTCTCCGGCTCCGTTGTCAGTCCAAAGGCGCTTGTCCTTTCTACCCACGTTGTTGGAAATGACGCTGTTGGCGGCATCCAGGATATTCTGGGTAGACCTGTAATTCTGCTCAAGCTTTATGACCTTTGCATCTTCAAAATGCTTCTCAAAGTTTAAGATATTGTAGATATTGGCACCTCTGAACTTGTAAATGGACTGATCATCATCACCCACCACACACAGATTCTTATACTTCATGGCAAGAAGCCTGATAAGCTCAAACTGCACGGTGTTTGTGTCCTGATACTCATCCACCATGATATATCTGAAGCGCTCCTGATAGTAATCCAGCACCTCTTTATCCAGCTTAAAAAGCTCTACTGTCTTCACAAGCAAATCATCAAAATCGAGTGCGTTATTCTGCTTTAGGGCATTCTGATACTCCTTGTATACAAGTGCCTGCTTGCGCTTCACGAAGTCACCTGTGAAGCGGTTTTCAAACTCTATCGGATCAATCATCTCATCCTTTGCAGATGAAATGACATTTAAAAACATCTTTTCCTTATACATCTTGGTATCTATTTCAAGACGCTTGCAGATGTCCTTCATCAGAGCCTTCTGGTCGTCAGCATCATATATGGTAAAATTCGTGTCATATCCCAGCCTGTCAATATACCTTCGCAGTATACGCACACATGTCGAATGGAATGTAGAAACCCATATGCTTTCCGAACCATAGCCCACCATATCATCAATTCGCTCACGCATCTCTCCCGCAGCCTTGTTTGTAAAGGTGATTGCCATGATATTGTAAGGATTGACGCCACACTCATCTATCAGGTAGGCAGTCCTGTATGTAAGAACCCTGGTCTTGCCACTGCCTGCCCCCGCTAAAATAAGAAGCGGTCCCTCTGTGGTCAAAACGGCCTCCCTTTGCTGTTCATTCAACATATCTAAGTTCATCTGTTTTCCTCTCAATTCTCCAGTCTTTTACAGGCACACAAACCATAAATACAAAAATAATTTATTTACAGCATACCACAAACATATGTTTTGCACAACCCAATATGAGAAAATTCAAAAAAAACTTGTCATATAGTTTTCAATACTATATAATAAAAGCCTGAGGTGATGATATGGAGAATGACGTTAAAGAATTTTTATCAGAATTATTAAAGCAGCTTAAATCAATAGATTACATAAAGCCGGAGGATATACCAAATATTGATCTGTACATGGATCAGGTCACAACCTTCATGGACGAGCAGCTCGCTGCATCAAAGCGCTATGAAAGCGACAAAATCCTTACCAAGACAATGATAAACAACTATGCCAAAAACAATCTGCTTCCTTCTCCGGACAAGAAAAAGTATTCTAAGGAGCATGTGCTCACACTGCTTTTTATATATTATTTCAAAAATATATTGAGCATCAACGATATACGCTCGATTCTTAATCCGCTTACCGAGAAGTATTTCGGCAATGATGACGGATTTACGATGCAGGATGTCTATACTGAGGTTTTCAGCTTAGAGGCGGAGGAATCGCAGAAGCTCTTAAAGGATCTCGGCAAGAAATACAAGATTGCCGGTGAGACATTTGAGGATTTTCCTGATGAGGATCAGAAATTTCTTCACACATTCAGCTTTATCTGCATGCTGAGCTTTGATGTCTACATCAAGAAAATGCTGATTGAGCGCATGATTGACAATCTAAATGAAGAAAAAGAGGCTTCTTCCCATGAAAATACACATTCTGGAAAGGAAAGTAAAAAAACAGGCTCAAATTAATGAGCCTGTTTTTCTTTCCCCCTATGATAAACTAATCCTCTTTGTCAGAGCCATCCTCCATGCGTGAAAAAACCATATCATATCCATCGTTGCCGTAGTTTAATGATCTGTTCACACGGCTGATTGTGGCTGTGGAAGCCCCGGTCTTTTCTGCTATATCAAGATATGTCTTCTGCTCTCTAAGCATCTTTGCCACTTCAAATCTCTGTGATAGAGAAAAAAGCTCATTTACAGTACAAACATCCTCAAAAAATGTATAACACTCTGCTCTATCCTTGAGACACAAAATAGCATCAAACAAATGGTCTACTGCTTCTGTTTTAAGATTCTTGCTCATCGTGTTCTCCTTTTTCATGCGATTTATTTATTTTTAATTTTAACATATTAAAGTTTTAAAGTAAACAGCTTTCTTGCAATTAAATTCCGATATGTTATACTAGTGTTACTATCGCCTAATAAATCAGAATGGAGTAAATTGAAAATGAAAAAAGTAGGATATTTCTTTTACACATTTGTCCCACTGCTTGCAGTTGAGGCAATTCAGACTATCGCCTTATTCTTTATGATTGGCATGGGAGTGTTTGGACAGGGTTTTGTCGGAAAGCTTGCTTTTCCGTCTGCAAACGTATCTGACCGCCTTGAAAAGACATTTACCTCTGTGAATTTTAACATGATGATTATGGTCATCTATGCACTCATTACCATTGCGATTTTTGGCATGTGGTACTATGCCAGATACGAAGGTAATTTTCTTCCATCCCCTAAGAAAACCTTCAATCCCATGATGCTAGTGGCAATCGTCATACTCGTGCCGGGTACACAGTTTGCTGCCAATTTCATCGCAAACTTAACCGGCTACATCCGTCCAGACTGGCTACAGCAGTACAACGATCTTTTTGAGACATCCGGCATCACAGATACCACCTTTGTGACAGTACTTTATTCTGTAATACTGGCGCCAATCTGTGAGGAGCTTATATTCCGCGGTGTAACCATGCGCTGTGCCAGAAAGGCTTTGCCATTTGCTCTTGCCAATCTGATGCAGGCTGCACTTTTCGGACTGTTCCATCTCAACTGGATTCAGGGCATATATGCCTTTGCACTTGGCATAGTGCTCGGATATGTGTGCGAATGCGGTGGCTCTATTTACTACTCTATAGGGCTTCATCTGCTTTTCAACCTTTGGGGCACACTTTCAGGATTTTTCCCGGATCCCGGTAATAGTGTAGTGGTCTTTGTGATTGTGATTGCTGTTACAATTGTTTCACTGGTGGTAGGATTTGTACTGTTTAACAAAGGACGAAGAAAGCTCCCCATAAATTCTACAGGAATATAGTCACACCTGCCAGACTTACTATCATCATAATAATGCCTGCAAGCAGTACTCCAAGCATGACAGCGGCAACTGTTGACTTGAAATCCATATCAAGGATACTTGCCGCAAGTGTTCCTGTCCATGCACCTGTTCCCGGAAGTGGGATACCTACGAAAAGTAAAAGTGCAACAAACAGACCTCTTCCGGCCTTTGCCTGAAGCTTCTTGCCGCCCTTCTCTCCTTTTTCAATGCAGAAGCTGAAGAACCTTCCAATAATTGGTTTGTCTGCTCCCCAGATGAGAACCTTTCTTGCAAAAAGATAAATAATTGGTACCGGAAGCATATTTGCAATGATACAAACGATAAATGATGGCACTATCGGCAGCCCCATCACCTGTGAAACCGGAACTGCTCCTCTGAGTTCAATAAGTGGTATCATTGAAATTAAAAAGATGTAAATATATTTTTTTAACATGAATAATTCTCCAAAAATTTAATTAGTGTATGCATCTGCTCATCAGTTCCTATGGATATGCGCAGATAGTCGTTGATTCGCTCAGGTGAGCTGAAATGTCTGACAAATATATTGTCTGCCTTAAGGTCCTCAAAAAGCTTTGTTGCAGAAACATTTGCAGGCTTTGCAAATATAAAGTTGCTCTTTGAGTCACAGAATGTAAAGCCAAGTCTCTTAAGCTCTTCCTTTGTCCACTCACGTGTCTTTATAACCTTTGCTGTGGTCTCTTCAAAGTATGCTCTGTCTTTTATCGCTGCTGTAGCTGCTTCGATTGTGATTCTGTCCATGGTATATGAATTGAACGAATATTTCACATCATTCAGATACTTGATAAGCACAGGATTTGCCATGGCAAAACCAACTCTTGAGCCTGCCAGCGAGCGTGATTTCGAAAATGTCTGTACCACGATGACATTATCATATTTGTCAATGAGCGGCAGCGCACTTTCCCCGCCAAAATCTACATATGCCTCATCTACCACGACAATTACATCCTGATTGTGCTCTATTATATCCTCTATCTCATCAAGAGGCATGAGCTTTCCTGTCGGAGCATTAGGGTTTGGAAATACTACTCCGCCGTTTGCCTTATAGTAATCTGACGGTACTATTGAAAAATCATCAGACAATGGAAGCTGCTCATAAGGGATTCGAAGCATATCTGCCCACACATCATAAAATGAATACGTAATGTCAGGAAACAGTATCGGCTTTTTTGAATTGAAAAATGTCATGAAAATCATGGCAAGTACATCATCAGAGCCAACTCCGACAAACACCTTCGAGCTGTCTATCTTATAGAAATCCGCAATTGCATTTACCAGCTTATCAACCCTTGGATCAGGATACAGTCTTAAATCATCTGTATTGAAATTACTTAAAACCTCCTTCACTCCCGGCGCTGGCGGATATGGATTCTCATTTGTATTTAACTTAATAACACAGGTATTCTTTGGCTGTTCTCCCGGTGTATAAGGTACAACCTTTCGAATGTTATTTTCCCAGTCTCTCATTCTTTTCCTCCAAATTTAATTATATGTCAGCCCATACATATTTACAGATTATTCAATTTTCTTCTCAAAAAAACATGATATCAAACATAAAATCAGCGTTTTTATTCACTTTAAAATATGCACCCATAAAAATGCTAACAATTTTACTTTACCTCATTTACTTATGTTTGTAAAGGTTGTATATTACACTTAATCACTATTTTTTATATACATTTTTATCTATTTTTAATTAAGGGGGATTATAAATAATGACTAAAAATAATTCAAAGGACCTCACTGTAGGTTCTCCTACCGGGCTCATTCTGGGCTTTTCCCTTCCGCTGCTTCTCGGAATGCTTTTTCAACAGGTTTACAGCCTTATGGATACAATAATCGTCGGTCGTTTTCTAAGTGTTTCGGCCTTAGCCGCAGTCGGCTCTACCGGAAGCATCTGCTTTCTCATCATCGGCTTCTGCCAGGGTGTGTGTGCCGGCTTTTCACTTCCAATAGCCCAGCGCTTTGGTGCCAAGGATGAAAAAGGACTTAAAAAATATGTAGGAAATGCAGGAATTGTGTCTGTAATTATCGCAATAACCATGACGGCACTCACTGTGCTTCTCTGCGGTCACATTCTGACCTGGATGAATACGCCAAGTGACATTTACGACCTCGCTTACCAGTATCTGATTGTCATATTTGCAGGCATTCCTGCCACAATACTGTACAATCTGCTGTCAGGATATCTGAGATCTCTCGGCAACTCGGTCATACCTGTTATTTTCCTTATAATCGCGGCTATTCTAAATATCGGTCTTGATTTACTTTTCATTCTGGTATTTAACATGGGCGTGTTTGGAGCGGCTTTTGCAACCGTACTGTCACAGGGTATATCAGGAGTGCTGTGCATCATTTACATAGCAAAAAATGTACCTCTGCTGCATGTAAGCAGAAATGATTTGAAGCTTGACTCTTCATATGTCAGAAATCTGATGGTCATGGGACTTCCTATGGGCTTTCAGTATTCGATAACCGCTATAGGCGGCGTCATACTGCAGACTGCCGTAAACGGCTTAGGCTCCATCGCAGTTGCCTCAATGACCGCTGCAAGCCGTATTTCAATGTTTATGGTGTGTCCATTTGACGCACTCGGCTCCACAATGGCCACCTACAGTGGACAAAATGTCGGTGCAACCAAATTTGAACGTGTAAAGAAGGGGCTTATTTCAGCCTCAGTGATAGGATCGATCTATTCGGTTTTGATTTTTGTGGCACTGCCGTTTATAGCCAACTATCTGATTTACCTGTTTGTATCACCAAGCGAAACAGAGGTTGTCGTACAGGCTCATCAGTTTCTGCTGATAAATGCATTTTTCTACATCCCGCTCGTTCTGGTAAACACAGTCCGTTTCACCATACAGGGCATGGGTTTTTCCGGCTTTGCGATGTTTGCAGGAGTAGCAGAAATGATTGCGCGTTCACTCATCGGACTTGTATTTGTACCGATATTCGGCTTTTCTGCCGCCTGCTTTGCAAGCCCACTCGCATGGATTCTCGCAGATGCCTTCCTGGTGCCTGCATTCATCCACTGCCTGCATAAATTGCAGAAAGCAAAATCTAGTCAAGTTACAAATCTTTAGTAAAAAAGTCATTACCAATGATGTATTTAATAGTGTATTTAAAAATTAATTTATTTCACAACCTAATGAAAGCACCGGCGAACATACTATATATTGAGCTTTACGAAGCAGCTTAGAAGCAGTTAGAATTATGTCCATATACAACAATGCCCCAGCATGGACGCTGGGGCAAGTTTTTATAAAAAATATATTACAAGTTTACCGCATCTATAAATTTCTGGAACGCTGCACGTCCCTCATCAGTGCACTTGTACACTCCTGCACACTCAAGCACTTCTTTAAATACAAGTCCAATCTCCTCATTGATGATACCATCAATATTAGACTCATCAATCTTATCATACTTAGACATAAACTTAAGAGCCCAGTCAGCATGTGATGCAAGAGTCTCAGTCGAATGCAGATCCTTTCCTGTAAGGATTGCATCCCTAAGCTCTGCCATCTCACCTTTTAATCTGGCCGGAAGCACTGCAAGTCCCATTACCTCGATAAGTCCGATATTCTCCTTCTTTATGTGATGAAGGTGGGCATGCGGATGATATACGCCAAGCGGATGCTCCTCTGTTGTGATGTTGTTTCTGAGCACAAGGTCAAGCTCATAGTCTCCGTCACGACGTCTTGCTATAGGTGTGATAGTGTTGTGTGGCTCTCCATCTGTCTCTGCAAAAATAAATGCTTCTTCATCTGTATAGCCTCTCCATGCAAGAAGAATCTTATCTGCAAGGTCAATAAGCTTATCCCTGTCTGCTGACTTGATTCTGATAACAGACATAGGCCATTTTACGATACCTGCCTCGACATCCTCGTAGCCCTTAAATGTGATTTCTTTCTCTATCGGAGCCTTTGCCATAGCGAAGGTATAGTGTCCGCCCTGGAAATGGTCGTGACTTAAGATAGAGCCTCCAACGATTGGCAGATCTGCATTTGAGCCTACAAAATAGTGTGGAAACTGTGTCACAAAATCAAGCAGCTTTCCAAATGTGGCACGCTCGATTTTCATCGGTGTATGCTTTGAATTGAACACGATACAGTGCTCATTGTAGTATACATATGGTGAGTACTGGAAAAACCACTGGCTGTTGTTTATTGTAACAGGGATAATTCTGTGGTTTTCTCTTGCAGGATGGTTTACGCGGCCTGCATAGCCCTCATTTTCCTTACAAAGCTGGCACTTTGGATATGCGCTCTGCTTAGCATTTTTAGCGGCAGCAATTGCCTTTGGATCCTTCTCAGGCTTTGAGAGATTGATTGTCACATCAAGTGTGCCATACTCTGTGTCTGTGGTCCATTTCATATCCCTCTTTATGCGCTGTCTTCTGATATAATTGCTGTCACAGCTTAATTTGTAAAAATAATCGGTTGCCGCAAGTGAAGACTCATTGTCGTATAAATCCTTAAAGCGAGCTCTGATCACGCTTGGTGCATTTACAAGGCAGCCCATCAGCTTTGTATCAAAAAGATCCTTGTATACAATGCTGTTTTCTTTCATGATGCCATTGTCATATGCGTATGTCATCATATCCTCGAGTATACCCTCAAGCTTCTCCTCTGCCTCTTCCTGTGTCCATGCAGGCTGAGCCTCTACCTTTTCAAATGTCTCATCCTCAATATCGTCCACTCCGAGTACCTCGAGAAGTCTGTTTACTGTGTATACCTCATCAGCAGGGTCAACAAGTCCTGTTGTAAGACCATATTTTACTAATTCTAATATTCTCTCCTGAATCATGTCATGCTCCTTAATCATTGTCGGGAAAAACCTGTTTATCCGTTACTGTTATTTCATATTGCTAATTTTATGCCAGACGGCTAGGTCCGTCTCCGATTGAAACAACATAAAACTCAGGTGTCTTTCCAACCTTCTCTTCATAGGCCTTTGTCAGGTTTGCCTTAAACTGATCAATAGCCTCGTCCTTTACTATGCTGACTGTGCAGCCTCCAAAGCCGCCGCCTGTGATTCGTGATCCGATAACACCCGGAATCTTCCATGCCTCATCAACAAGTACGTCAACCTCAGGACATGATGTCTCATAATCATCACGAAGTGATACATGTGAAGCATTCATAAGCTTTCCAAATGTCTCGATATCATTTTCCTTCAGTGCCTTAACAGCCTTGATGGTACGCTGGTTCTCATAAACCGCATGCTTGCCTCTCTTACGTGCAACCTCATCCTTAATCGCATCCTTATGAGCCTCGAACTCTTCATCTGTCAGGTCACCGAGAGTCTTGATGTCACATACTGTCTGTAAATCCTTAAGAGCCTGTGCACTCTCATTTCTTCTGTCATTGTAAGCACTTGTTACAAGGCTGTGCTTAACCATGCTGTTTGTAACCACGATCTTTGCACCGTCCAAAACGATTGGTGCATACTCAAAATCAAGAGTATTGCAGTCAAGGAAAATTGCATTGTCCTTTTTGCCCATTGCAGATGCAAACTGATCCATGATACCGCAGTTACAGCCGTTGTAGTTGTTCTCTGAATACTGACCGATAAGTGCAATATCCTGATTTGTCACGTCAAAGCCGTAAATATCCTTTAACATATATCCTGTAACCACCTCAAGAGATGCTGATGAAGAAAGTCCTGAGCCGTTTGGAATATTTCCGAATAAAACAATATCAAGACCGCTTTCAAGCTTCATTCCGCGTCCCTCGAAGGCCCACATAACGCCCATTGGATAGTTTATCCAAAGTCCGTCCGGATCAGGTGTAAACTCATCAAGTGATGACTCAACCACACCCAGATTGTCAAAATTCATAGAGTAGAAACGAAGCTTCCTGTCATCGCGCTTTCTTGCTGCCATATATGTGCCGATGGTCAGTGCACAAGGGAACACATGTCCTCCATTGTAGTCAGTGTGCTCACCGATCAGATTTACACGTCCCGGAGCAAAATATACTCTGATATCCCCATCTGCTCCAAAAAGCTCCTTGAATTTGTCTAATACGTTCTGCTGTATCATTTTTTCTTCTCCTTTGCTGATTGTATTTGCGTTAAATTGATAGTTAAAATAATTCGTTTTTTCTTTATAACTCTATTATAACTGCACATTTTTACATTGCAATACATCCGACTGAAAATGCAACATAACAAATCAAATCATGCAACAAAATTACATATGTTATTATTTTATTTTTTAAAATTTTTAATAACATCAAGTGCCGGCAGCACATTTCCATCATAGTCAAAAAGTGCCTGGTTTGCCCACTCATTGCCGCATGGTCCCGGATCATTCATGTACTTAAGTGAAGCAGGTGTAGCCCAGCCTGAGCCCGGTACAGGAATCCACGCTGGCTCCCACCAGAAAAATCCTTTTCCGTGGTCATCCACCACATTTGCCACTCTGTTTAAGAAATCTTTTGTAAAGTCAGCCTGTCCCTCAATAGTCATAGGATAATCTATCTTCTCAACAAGCTCCGGTTTTGTCGCATAACCCTTACGCTCAGAATCAGCAAGCTTCTCGTACTCCTGGTAGCTGTCCATTGTAAAGCCCATGGATACCTCAGCGATGATAAGGTCCTTATTGAAACGCTTTGCAATATCGTTCATATTGAACTCAAGCTGATCGAGAGAGCCGTGCCAGAAAGGATAGTATGACAATCCAATATACTCAAACTCCTCTCCTCTTTCGATGAAGTTTGTAAACCATCTGACATAAAGCTCATTGTTTCCACCATTATCAAGGTGAATCATAATCGGAATATCAGCATTTACCTTGCGGCAGGCACGTATTCCGGCATTCACAAATTTTGCTATATTATCGTAGTCAGGTACCTTTCCCTCAGGCCACAAAAGTCCGTTTGAAAGCTCATTACCTACCTGAATCATTGTGACATTTACACCTGCCTCAATAATCCTTGTCAGATTTTCAAGTGTAAAATCATATACAGCCTGCTCCAGCTCGTCCACACCGAAATCCTTCCATGCCTTTGGCTTAATCTGCTTTCCCGGATCTGCCCAGAAATCACTGTAGTGGAAATTCAAAAGCACTCCAAAGCCTGCATCTGTAACCTTTTTTCCGATAGCAATAGTCTCAGCCAGGTCATTGTTACCCGCACCGTAAGGCTCACCATCCTCTGATTTTGGGTCGTTCCACAGACGAAGACGGATTGTGTCAACATCATGCTCCTTCATGATGTCAAGAATATCCTTCTCCTTTCCATCCTCGTAGTATTTTGCTCCGCAGCGTTCCAGCTCGAGCAAGGTCGATAAATCCATACCCTTAATAAATTTTGACATTTTAATTCTCCTTAATTCTTATATCATTTATCCTTATATCATTTATTTACACCATGAGAGCAGTCCCAGTAATAGTCCCTGCTCTCAAAATGCGTAATAATATTCCTTACAACCTTAAAATGCTAGATTCCACGGAAACAGAATGTGAATTCCATTTTCTCTGAGGCATCAAGCAGATACTCCGGATGAGTATGTGCGCCCCAGCTGTCGTCTCCGCCTACACCCATCTGCTTCTTTGCCACACGGACAACAGTATAGTGTACAGGTGGAAGCTCAAAGTGATGTGCAGCATTTTCCAGCTCATGTGGTGTATATGGCAGTGCCGAGAACGAAAGCTCATCACCAAAGAACAGCATGCCTCTGCCCTTCTTATCCATTACCTTTGCATATCTTACTCTGCACTTGTTGCCGCTCTCCTGCGGAACGAGGTACTCAGCAATGTTGTCTGCCACTTTATTCTCGTATACACCATACTTTCCGCCATGCTGTCTGTCCTCGTATGTCTCCTGTGGTCCGAGTCCGTACCATTTCACTGTATCATAATCGGCATCCAGCTTGAACATCATGCCAAACTCCGGCATATCGCCAAGCTCCTTTACCGGGTCATATGACAGAGTTGTCTCGATTGTTCCATCACCAAACACCCTGTATGTCACCTCGCATGAGCTCTGCGGTGTGGTAGGCATGAAATAAGTGTATGTGATGGCGATATTGTTATCATTTTTTTCTACCCTTGGTGATGTATCTGCAAAGCGCTGATTCTGTCTGGTGGTCACATACATGCTGGCAATCTTCCACTGTGCATAGCGCTGTGGCATCATGTTGCCGGAATCATTGTTGGTAGGTGTTCTCCAGAAATTCGGCAGTGGGATAGTATTTGGAAGCATCTCGACGCCACCGTATACATATGAAACCATTCCCAGATTCATTCTTGAGAAAAGTGCCTTAAAGTTCTCACCTCTTACAAGGATATTTCCGTTTCCAACAACAAGCTCAACTGATTTGTCGCATGAATACTCACTTACAGGCTTCTTTATCATATGCTGTCCGAATGCAATCTCATATCCTGCCTTTTCCCAGATGGTGTTTTCCTTCAATACAAATGATACGACAATACAGTACTCTTTTTCCACATCTATCATGGAATTTTTAAGAGTCACCGGCACCTCATAGCTTGCCCTATCCATCGGTGGAACAGATATCTGAAGCTTTGTCCTGTAAACCTCCTCACCGTCTGCAAGAAGAATGGCAAAAGCATCAAAAACCGATGTATTTACAAAAAGATTTTTGTTTGTGACTGTAAAGATGTAGTCGCTGTCAAAATCAACCGAGATATTCTGATAATTGAACTTAACCTCCTGCATCTTTGGAGAAGCCTCTCTCTCTCCGCCGTAACAGATGCCGTTTCCGCTGAAATCTCCATCTGTAGGCCTGTCGCCGAAATCTCCGCCATATGTGAGGAACCACTTGCCGTATCTGTCCTTTTTGTAGATTGACTGGTCAATATAATCCCAGATAAATCCGCCCTGATATCTAGGCTCGCGGTCTGTAAGCTCTGTATATTTGTGCATAGCACCGCAGGAATTTCCCATTGCATGTGTATATTCGCAGCAGATAAACGGTTTCTCAGGATGCTCTGCCAGGAATTTTTCAATGCCTGCAGCCGGAGTATACATCTGGCTTTCCATGTCGCTTGTGTCATTATAGCTTCTATCGCTAAATACTCCCTCATAATGAACCAGACGATGCTTATCAAGCTGTCTGAAAAGCTGTGACATCTCATATATGGTCTTGCCGCCAAACGACTCATTGCCGCATGACCAGATAAGGATTGCCGGATGATTTTTATCCCTCTGATAGCATGAGTTGGCACGGTCCAGCATCATTTCTCTCCACTGTGGCTTGTCCTTTGGCACAACAAAGTCAAGGTCAACATAGCCCTTATTATATGCCTCCCATGTGCCATGACTCTCAAGATTGTTCTCAGCTATCATATAGATTCCATAAATATCGCAAAGCTTATAGAGCATGGAATCATCAGGATAATGGCTTGTTCTTATAGCATTGATATTGTTCTTTTTCATTGTGACAATATCCTTTATCACCTCATCACGGTTTGGCACACGGCCTGTTATTGAGCTGAACTCATGGCGGTTTACACCCTTAAATACAATACGCTTACCGTTTAGCTTCATGAGTCCGTCTACCATCTCAAATCTTCTGAAGCCTGCCAGCTGGCTGATAAACTCAGTCTCATTTCTATGCGTATCTTTAACTATAATTTTAACCTCATACAGATTCGGCTTTTCAGCACTCCATAACAGAGGATTTTTCACATTACATGAGCCCTCGCAAATTTCCTTATTCCTAAGCTCTATATCAAACTCTTCCAATAAAAGTTTTGCCCTGTCATATTTTTCCACAGACAAATCGCCCAGCTCATAAAGCTTTACACTTGCAATACCATCACCATCTGCCTTTATTGACACACTAAGTGTGCCCTCGTCAAAGGTATCATTAAGTGTAGGAACAACTGACAGATCCTCCACATGTGCACAAGGAACAGCATACAAAAATACATCTCTGAAAATGCCTGAAAATCTGTAAAAATCCTGATCCTCACACCAGCTGCTTGATGTCCATTTCCATACCCTGACCGCAAGCTTGTTCTCACCCTCAATAATATAATCAGTCAGCTCGAAATCAGACGGATCAAATGTGTCCTCACTGTAGCCGACATAGTGTCCATTCAGCCAGAGTGCAAAACCGCTCTCCACTCCCTGGAACGAAATACACACCCTCTTGTTCTTCATATTCTCAGGGATTGTGAAATACTTCACATAGCTTGCAACCGGATTAAAAATCTCAGGTACCTCGCCCGGCTTTATAGACTCATCAGCCTCCCACGGATATGTGGTATTCGTATAGATTGGCACGTCATAGCCTTCCATCTGGATATGTGCCGGAACCCTGATTTCATCCCAGCCTTTGCAATCATAGTCAGCTGCCTCAAAGCCACAAGGAGCCAGGGACTGATTCTTTGCATATGCAAACTTCCATAAGCCGTTCATATCATATCTCAGGCTTGATTTTCCTTTAATTTTCTCCAGTTCATTTTTATAGCACACATGATCCGAATGAGCCGCAAGTCTGTTCTGCTCAAATATTTCCGGATTCTTAATGATATTTGAATCAAAATTACTCATATTTTATACACTCCTATCTACTGTATTTATTATTTGATACATGTCTGTTTTAAACACAAAGCCTCTTATAAGACGAAGGCAAATAATAAATATTATTTGCCTTCTTGATTTTTAACAATATTATTTTACTTTTATTTAACAGATCCTGTAATTCCCTCTGCAAACTGCTTCTGGAGCACAAAGAATACGAGCATTGTAGGGATGGAGCAGAAAAGAACGCCCATCATCAGTACACCGTAATCTACTGTATATCCTGCTGCGAGGTTTGCAATAAGCATTGGCATTGTGATAGCATCAGGCTTATTGAGGATTACCTTTGGCCACAGGTATGAGTTCCATGCATTCATGAATGTGATAACTGCAGCTGCTGCATATGTTGATTTCTGTACAGGCATATACATCTTGAAGAAAATACCAATCTCACTGAGTCCGTCAATTCGTGCCGCCTCCATTATATCGACTGGGAAGTTTCTCGAATTCTGTCTGAACATCATGATGAGGAACGGCGTTGAAATAGCCGGGAGCATGAAGCCCCATACCGTATTTATAAAGCCGAGCTTTGACATCATCTTGAACAGAGGAATAAGTGTAGCTACCTGCGGAATCATCATGGCAAGAAGTAAAACTGAGAACAGCTTATCCTTTGCCTTGTCATGATAGAGCTCAAAGCCGTAACCGGCAAGTGAGCAGACAAGCAGTGCTATAATTGTCTGAACTGTTGCATTGATAAGTGAGTTTTTCATTCCAAGTGCAACGTTCTGTGATGCAAACAGTTTCTTTAAGTTCTCAAGGGCATAGCCACCAAATGCAATTCTACCTCTTGCAATGTCAATAGACTTGTTGGTCGCTGCCGATATCATCCAGAAAAACGGAAATACTGAGATGAACGAAACTATTACAAGAAAAATGTATGAAGGTATAAGCCTTTTTTGTATTGATGATCCATGTTTTTTCTTAGTCACGCTTGTCACCTACTTTCAGATTGATAAATGCCAGTATAGCAACCATGATGAATACGATAACAGACATTGCTGATGCATATCCAAAGTTTGCAACGCCTTCACCAAACGAGCCGTTATAGATATAATGTGACATGGTGATTGTCGCATTTGCAGGTCCACCCTTTGTCAGGTTTACAGACTCGTCGAAGAGCTGTAATGTACCGTTTATTGACATGATAGTTGTCATAACAATTGTAGGTCTAAGAAGAGGAACCGTGATAGACCAGAAGGTTCTCCAGCCGCTTGCTCCATCTATCTTTGCCGCCTCGTAAACAGAATACTCAATATTCTGGAGACCTGCTAAAAAGAACACCATATTATATCCTGTCCATCTCCAGATAAGAGCTACTATGATAATAATCTTAGCACTCCAGCCTGTACCAAGGAAGTTAAAGTTATTCTCTAATATTCCAAGTTTAACAAGGATTGTATTGATAAGTCCCTGTGTTGCAAAAAGCGATTTAAAAATCAATGCATATGATACGAGTGATGTTGCACATGGTAAAAATACACATGTACGGAAAAGTCCTTTAAATTTAAGATGCTTGTTGTTAAGTAACTGTGCCAGTAAAATTGCCAGTACAAGCATGATTGGAACTTCGATAATTAAATATAGGAATGTGTTTCCGATAGATCTCTTGAAAACCGCATCCTGAAACATTCTTGTGTAATTGTAGGCAAATGGATTAGCCCACTGCATATTTGCACTTGAACCGGTTTTAAATGATGTAATAACAGCCTGGATAATAGGCCAGAAGCTCATTATGAAAATGAGTATTGTTGCCGGAGCCAGATACATCCAGCCGGCTGCCCTTTGTTTACCGGTTATGCTCATTCCTTTTTTCTTATTTTTCACTGTAAAGGCCTCCTAACTATAAGTCTTTGAGAAAAAACAGGGAGCCATTTAATGGCTCCCTGTACATTTGCCATCAAGCTAACAGATTAAAGTCCCATTGTGAATTTAAGGTCATCCTCTGCTGTCTTTATCTCTGAATCGATATCTGCACCATTCTGAGTAATATTGATAAGTGCTGTAGCAAGCTTCTTACGTGCATCGTAGTGGAAATCGCTCTGCTCGATTATCTTAACATTTGCACCCATCTCAACGATCTTAGCGTAAATTGGCTGGTTGTTGAAATACTCAACACCCTCGTTGTAAACCTCTGACTTGCCTGCAGGTGTATATGTAGTGATAACACCACCATTCTTAAGAGCATTGTCATATGTCTCAGATACACCCTTGTCTGTATAAGATCCGCCACCGAATGTATATGCTAAGAATTTCTTAGCAAGGTCTGCCTGCTTGCAGTTGCTTGTGATGTAAAGTGAAGAACCACCGTTTGATGCATAGCCTTCACCACCCTCAAGTGTTGGAAGAGATGTAATCTCCCACTTTCCACTGTTGTCTGTAACCTTCTCGATTGTAGGAATGATCCAGTTTCCGTTCATAACGCCTGCAACCATGTCTCCCTGAATAACCTGATCTGTGTAATCTGACCAGTTATTTGCAAGGTAAAGAACATTGTTGTCGATCATATCCTTAAGTACCTGCATGATTTCTTTTAATTTAGCATTGTCTACAAATTTTGGCTTGCCATCCTTGAACTGTGACTCACCCTCTGCCTGAAGCATCATGTAGAATAAATCGTTTCCGTCTCCATCCATGCAAAGTAAGTATTTTCCTGTCTTCTCGTATACTTTCTTACCTACCTCGATGAAATCCTTCCAAGAGATACCTGTCATATCATCGATTGTGTATCCTGCCTGCTCAAGAAGATCTGTTCTGTAAGCAAAGATTACTGTTCCGTTATCAACAGGGAATCCAAAGTGCTCTCCGTCGATTGTAGAGAATGATAACTTCTCCTGACTGAAATCATCCCACTTAACATCTGCATCATTTGCTGATACCCATGCATCAGGATAATTTGTATGGTACTGCCGGAAGTAGTGATCCTGGAATAATACGATGTCAGGAAGTGTACTGTAATCCCCAGCTGAGCCTGCTGTTGTAATTGCTGTCTCAATGTCAGATGACCCTGACTGCTCCTCGATATTGAGTACAAAATCAGGATCTACATTTTTCTTGTAATCCTCTGCTGCTGCTTTGAGTGCCGGGATATTGAAGTTTGGATCCCAAGCCCAGGCTGTAAGTGTATGGCCGTCATCTACTGTCTCTACCTTCTTACCTGTCTTTTCTGTGCCATCTCCTGATGAAGATGAGTCTCCACATCCGGCTGCAAGTGAGGCAACCATTGTTGTTACGAGTAATAATGAAACTACTTTCTTTTTCATTTTTCTTCCTCCCTAATAAAAATGATGTTTCTGCAATACTACGTTTACAATTCATTCATAATCATATTATTTTAATTGGGCATTTTGACTACGAATATTTGTCCGTTTCTTGATTACATAGTCATTATAACCATATACGTTGTTTCTGTGTTAACAAATTCCACACAATTATATGCATATTCAAACATAAATGTACAAAAATATGTGAAAACATGTATTTTCTACCATCCCTTTAGTGCAGATATCCTAAAATTGAGTAGTTTATGCTCATAATTTTCAGGATTTATCTTCCACTGATATGGCGAAGTGTTCAAAAATTTGCGGAAATTACGGTTAAAAGTTGACTGGGTTGTGAATCCACACTTTTGTGCAATAAGCTCCATAGGCTCATTTGTCTTTTTCATAAGCTCGCACGCCTTCTGCACTCTTATCAGATTCAGATACTCCATAGGCGGCATATTGATATATGATTCAAACAGTCTCCTGAAATGAGTCTCACTCATATTGCACAGTGACGAAAGCTCCCCTGCCTTTATTGTTTCACTGTAATGCTTATTCATATAGTCAAGCGCCGTGGCTATCTGTGACATATTAGTGCCCTTTACGACATCATTATCTTCCTCCGGAAGCTCATCATACATGCGCAGCAGCTCTATTACAATTCCCTGCACAAGGAGCTTGATCGTCCTTTGGCAATAAATCTTGTGCTCACTGGTTTCCCTGATTATGGCATTTATATACTCAGCCATAGCCGGGCTCTGATACACGTTGGTCATAAACGCTTTTTTTGATATAGTCGTAACTGCCTCATTCTGGAATGCCGCATTGTTTGGGAACATCTCTTCTATCACAGAATATATGTCAATAAAAATGTACTCCCAGAAATTCACCACCTCACCATAGCTGACTGTAACATGTGGAAAATTCTCAGGTATAAATGTGATATCGCCGTCATGATACTGGTAAATATCCTCATCCAGATACATATTTCCATCTCCCTCGCGGCAGATGCCGATTTCAAGCAGATTATGGAAATGCAGGTGAAATTCCTCATGACCATACACTCTCTTCCAGGATTCTCCGCACAGTACAAGTGCAGATTCTCCCTGTGGCAGCTCATAGAATCTGAATTCCATCGTGTCTTTTTTTCTTTTCGCCATATATACTCTCCTTTGTAGCGAAATGCAAAATACGCTGCTGCTATTATAGCAGCAGCGCACCAATCACTACTTTAATCAAAATCGAACTTGTCGAATCTCTTGTACATAGCCTTGTACTTCTTGCGGACATCCTCGTTGCCCTGAAGCACCTCTTCCTCTGTACCTCTGAACTGACAGCGGATGCAGCTATAAATACCCGTTTCCTTATTATAGAACATATCAATATCAAGATCCCTCATAAAACATAAAGGACATCTGTAATTTAATTTGCCTTTTCCAAGTTGAGCCATGTTGCAAATACCTCCTTGTCTTTAATCTGTTTCTTGTAACCAAGCTTGAACATTGGAGAGAATGCATATCCTTCCTCAATGTATCCCTCTGCCTTTGCAGATGGTGTGAGTGAAACCTTTGTCTGAATTGCAGGAATTACTGCGCTTACTGCAGTTGCTCCGTCAAGCTTTGCATCACGACACTTGTACTCATAATTGATGCTCTGTGGGTTTTCTCCCTCACATGTAAGTGTGATGCCTGTCATATCCTCTGGATACTCTGTTGTTCCGTAGCATGCTGTGATGTACTCATCGAGATAAACCTCTGCATTTGGATCGCTCATGCTAAGGATATTACGCTCAATCTTGATGTTTGATGAGCCCTCCTCAAAGTATTCCTTTGTCTGAAGAGTAAGCTTAACATCATAAAACTCAATATCTACAGGATCAAGTGTAAGGATTCTTGTCTTCTTGCCATCAATAACTTCCTCTGAAAAATGGCTGTGTGTAGGGCAGAGACACAGGTCAACCTCCTCACCGTTGTGTGAAAGCTTGGCACTTCTTACTGTTCCAGCTCCTGCATAGTGTGTAAAGTATCCTGCTCTGTATTTCTCCTGAATAAGGAATGGATAAGATGCATCCTGTACATGCTTTGTTCCGATTCCTACCGGCCACTCAAGCTTTGCAACGTATGGACGAAGGTCTACGATTGCTCCACCCTGATCCATGTTTACGCATGCTCTCATGTATGGGTCACAGTACCAGAAGAGCTGCTTATCTGAGCCGTAAAGGATATCTCTCCATGGTGCACACTCAGGCTCATTGTAGTTACCTGCGTTGACACCCTTCTTCTCTCTGAAGTAATCAGCGAACTCTGACATTGTCATGTCGATGAGCTTACCCTCTTTCTTTAACTTGCCATAGTAATTACAGCCGTCTGTGTATGACTTTAAGAGAAGCTCATATGGCTGCTCCCAGCGTCCCATCTTGTTCATCCAGCCAGGTCCTACGAACATCATGTTGTATGAGTATCCGTTATTGTATTTTGCAAGGTCTCTGTACTGGTCGATGAGGTTATAAAGATATGGATACTCCCATGTCTTTGTATCATAAATCATTCCACGAAGCACGTTCTGTGGATGTGTTCCGAAGTTTGAGCCGTTTCCGTCATAGCATGCAATAAGGTCACGTGAGAGATGTGGAATTGCTACGATTCCGCTATCCTCTTCCTTATTTGCTGCTGGCGCATGTGTGTTCTGCTTTGATGGAATCCATGGTGCCCATGGGCCTCCGTCGAAGAGTGTGTACCATGAGTTGTTACATGTGTGGTATGCCTTAGGGCCCTCCTCCCAGCATGTTGCAACTGCACATTTTACCATTGGGTATTTTTCTTTGATGTAGTTTATAAGGTCTGCATCCATATAGTACGAGCCTGTTGACTCAGGATAGAAACCGAATCTGTCATGGAATTTCTCGAAAACATCATTTACGATAGCTTTCTTGTCCTCCATTGAGAACATCCAGATACAGAAATCCTTTGTCTTATACTTCTCTCTAAACTCCTCACATGGAAGTCCAAGGAGTGAAAGTGCTATCTCATCACCGTATTTCTCGTGATCCTGCTTTGCAAGCTCTACTGCCTCATCATTAAAAAGCGAAGCATATGTCATCTGGATTGTGGTTTTGAGTCCCGCCTCATGTGCAAGTCTCTGCTGTGTCTTGAAGATGTCGAGTGACTCTGTGATAAGCTTCTTATCTCCAATATCCTCTTCTTTTCCCTGTCCTGTCACTGTTGCTGAGTACTCAGGCACCATCTCAGGGCGGTGAATGATGTTAACAATAAATTTGTCCATCCGTTGTTTCCTCCATTTGCTTGTAATTTAATTTATTTCTTAGGTACGTTTTTCGCGCAACCGTTTGTTCTAAACTTAGTATATTACAGTATTATGATTATGTCAATGTGCAATTTCGACATTTTTAAATTTTTGTTTTCAAGCATTTTTCACAAAAAAGGATTAGGTGCGCGTTTCTGTGCGCAACTTTTGCGCATTGGTCGCAGGTCGGTACGTAAGCCGTGGACTGTTGGGGAGACACGCACTTTCGCCCTCGCTACGCTTCGTGACTAAGATTCTGTACGAAATTATGCTTTTAGGCTTTCTATGCCCGACGAAACCGTCGAAACGCGCCGTCCATGGCGCGATTCTCCTCGGTATATGTCCGTTCCACAATGATTTTTACTTTTTTATCCATAGAAATCCTTTCTTTATATTTTCTCAATTCTATTTCTATCTGTTCCAGACAACTCTTCACCTCTCTTGTAGCAAAAGCCACCTGCATAATCTGACGAATTTGTGTTTCGCTGTACCGCCTCGGTTCCTGTAGAAATGTTTCAAATGTTGCTCCTACCACAATCTTCCGATGATTGCCTGCTTTCCTCTGTTCTGCTTTCCTGATTGCCTGACTTCTCTATGATATTTTACTATTAAATCGGTAGCCTACGCCTCTGATATTTTCTATGTACTGAGGATAGCTGTCATCTGGCTGTATCTTCTCTCAAATGTGACGAATCTGCGCCATGACATTTCCTTTGTCATAAGCATACTCTTTTCCCCATATCGTTTCATAGATTTGTTCATAGGTATAGACACACCCCGACTTTCTTGCTAAATAAAAAAGAAGTTGAAATTGCTGATTTGAAAGAATCACTTCCGTTTCATCCAGCAGTACCTTATGATAGTCGGGGATGATTTTTAACTTTTCGAACTCAAGAATCGAATCTATTTCGCTAATTTCAGCTTTCTCCTCTTTCTGAATTAAATTCTGAATTTTCTTAAACAGACGCTGCTCCTCATCTCCTAGTCAAACTATTAGAACTTTATTATAAAAATTCCGACGGATTTCATATCCCAGTTTTGTTACCTCCTAGAACATTCCCGAATGCTGAAATAATACCGTAAACCAATATATATATTGTTGCACTTTCGTTATAGAAAATAAAAATAGTTGGTACAAACAACAACATTACAAGCAGCGAATAAATCCAATTAAATGAATTTTTTATCCCGTAAATCAAAGCTACTATAAAACATATAATCGGGAAACCAATTAGCAAAATCAACATACCGCTTCCAGTATCCTTAATCAGAAATGGAGTTAAATAAAAGGCAATCACGTTAACTATTAAATATGGCAACATCTTTTTAAATTTCTTCACATTCTCACCTCCAGAAATTAATACTGTTATTAATTACAATAAATACGATTTTCTCTACGACTTCAAGGGTTACCCTCTCTCTTCCACACGAATAACTTAATTTTTTACTTATTCGCTCCAAATCAGGATATTATCATTTTCAGTTCCGTAATAAATTTCTTTTATGTGTATGCTTTCCCCGTCTTCTGTTTTTTGTATTTTAGGTAGAGTATAAGTTGCCGCCCAATTCTCACCATCGCCAGTTTGTGTCGCAATAACTCCCCTCTTTTCAAGCAAATAGAGCTTTCCCGAATCTTCCACTACCATAGCATTGGTTAGAACTTTTTTCCCATCTGTTGCTTCCAGAATAATCTTTACATGTTCATCCGTCACACTCACTACATTTGCCTGGATATTAGCACTAGGAACAGAAGTAAGAATCCAACGTGTTAATCCCCAATATCCTCCAACTAAGCATAAACACAAAATGAGTGTGGCTACTACACCTTTTACAAAACCATTTTTTACTGATTTTTTCCATCCTGACGCCATAGCTTTTACAAATTCTTCATCATGCATTTCTTGTTCTGTTGAAGCACTACATTCCATTTTCATCTTTTTCAATAAATCATCACAATCTGAACAATTTTTAAGATGTTCCTCTATAAGAATACGGCTTTCTTGTGAACATACATCATCACAGTACAAAGGCAATAAATCTCTGGCTACCTCACATGAAATTCTTGTCATTGTTTTCCCTCCATTTCATTCAGAATTTTAACTTTGGCCCGATGATAAGTCACTCTGGCCCAACTTTCTGTTTTTCCAAAAATTCCTGATATTTTTTTGAATGACAATTCACCAAAAACTCGTAACATAAACACTTCCTTATAAGGTTCTTCTATATCATGTAAATATTCAAGAATACACATAGCATCAGTCTCATCTGCTATTCTCAGCTCCAATGGCTGAGATGTGGTGTCTGGTAAATGATCTGACACTTCATCTAATGTCATTATCGCACTATGTTTCTCCCTTCGCTTTTGAGCAAAGTAAAGATGTTTTGCAATCTGACATAACCACACTGTCATTTTACAATCACCACGAAAGGACGAAATACTTTTCATTGCTTGAAAAAAAGTTTCCTGCGTAATTTCTTCTGCTTGCTCGGAGTTTCGGCAAAGAGATAATACATATCTATAAATATCTTTGAAGTATAAAGAATAAATTTCTTCAAATGATTCCATTTGCTGCCTCCTTCCGTAAGTTATATTTCATCCTTAATGTTCTGTAAAAAATTCTGACGTTTCATACAACACCATTCTACTATCATTGCAACCAGGGTGGCTGTAATCATCGCAACAATCAACAAAAAAATTTGCTTCAATGGCAACATAAACCGAATACGCCACGTAGAGCGAAGAACCTGATATACATTATAGCATAATAAGCATGATACCGGAATTCCAATCAATGCTGCAAGAAAAAAACTACGTGCTGTTTCCAGAATTAGAATTCGCAGTAAACCTTGTTTTGTTTGCCCTAATGACCATAACATTGCCAGACCACGTTTCCTGTCAATATACTGAAAGACAATGGTACTAAAAACATTTACCAATGCAATAGTTAAAAGAATCGAACAGACAGCCACCATTGTCACATGGATCTCCCACATGGAAGCATACCATTCCTTAAAAATTCTTCTCTGATAAACCAGATGTCCCAACGCATTTGCTCCCAATTTCTGATGAAGTTTTCCGTAAAGAGTTTCATCATATTCTTGAAATAATCCACACACATTAACCGGACAAAACTCACCTATTAGCTCACGAATTGATTCAATTTCTTGAATGGGAAGAAGCAAAGTTACATCTCCTAAAAAATCCATCCCTTCTGGTAGTTCTTTTGAAAGTATAATTGGTGAGTTATAGAATACCGTGTTATTTTCCTCAAAAAAACCACAAAAAATTTCAACACCTGTGTTTTCCTCATCCCAAATAGTTTTATTCACTAAGGATGTTTCGAAAAACAAGTTATCAGCATTCTCTTGATAACTTATTCTGTTGATATAACGATCTACCAAAATAGCTGGAGCTGATTCGTCCTCTATTTCTAAATCAGAACAATTACGAAGAATCATCTTATAATGCATTTCATCCAAAAAAAGTATATCACAGTTCGTATCCCAAATTTCTTGTTCTTCCCAACCTGCTTTTTCCAACACCTGTAGCAGGCTTTTGCTTAATACATCTTTCTTGAGACGTGCTTGCCCATCGACCTGTACATATATCAGCGTGTCTCCATCTGAGTTTTTTGTACTTAACCCGTAACATTCCTCTAATGCCAATTTTAATTCATCATAATTTTGAGTTGTAAAATTATATTGAATTCCATATTTAGCCAATAATTCTGATTGCTGTATATCTAAATCTGTGTTGATAAAATAGCTAATCGGTATATACAATATCATTACAGTAATCAGCGTAAGGACAATACGGATGTAATGTCCTCGATTTGCTGAGCGGTATTTTCCGGCCATGAAAATAGAAAAAGAATTGTAATGCTTTCCGAACTTATCCTGTCTGGAATGAATTGTTACAGACTTACTTGTTCTTGATAAAGCAATGGGAGTTTTCATTGCCTTATGTACCGGACGCAAACCACAAATGCAAGAAACTATCAATAACCAACAAAAAATACTGCAAATTATCCACCAGGGAATTTCTACAGGTATAGAAATACTCTTATCCAAAGCAATAGTAACAATCAAACCTAATGGTACTGCAATGCAGTATATAATGCCTATCTCTATTACCACCATAAGAAAAAGTTGCTGCCACGTTGCCCCCAGCGTAATTAAACGTCCAAGACTATGCCATTTTTGAAAAAATGTCAAAGCAAATAAATTATGAAGAAGAACTGCAGAACATACCAAAACTATTGTTAGAAGTATTACCGCCAATACAGTCAATGCTAATTCGGTAGAATTAAATGTACTTGTGTCGGAATTTCCTTCATGTACTTGTGTCCAAAAGTAATACCCCAAACTTCCAAAAGCATTAAGTAAAAAACTAGAGAAAAAAATACCGCAAAATAAAGTTATGGTACGCAAACGTTGTTTCATTATCAAGCGCAAAGTTAACCATAAAAATCCCCACCTCATACAATCACCTCGTCATTGACTATTTTCCCATCCATCATATGAAGTACCCTATTTGCTTTTTGTGCAACAACGGAATCATGAGTAACCACAAGAATTGTCATTTCTTCCTGTTCGTTCATATAACGTAAAAGCTGTAAAAGTTCATCACGTTTTGCAGAGTCTAAATTGCCAGTAGGTTCATCTGCTAATAAGAGTTTAGGATGATTGATTAATGCTCTGCCAATGGCTATTTTTTGCTGTTGACCACCAGAAAGCTGACCCGGATAAAAATTTGCCTTGTTTTCCATCCCCAAAATCGTCAGTATTTTCTTAACTTCTCTTTGATCTACGCTTTTACCATCCATCAGTGCAGGAAGCAGCAGATTCTCCCTTGCTGTTAATTCCGGAACGAGATTATAAAATTGATAGACTATGCCCACTTCTCGACGACGAAATAGCGATATTTCAGAATTTCGTTTTTCATATAATGATACGCCACAATTCAATATCTGTCCTGAAGATGGTTTACTTAATCCACCAATCATATGTAGCAATGTCGATTTTCCACACCCTGATGGGCCAGTCACAGCTATAAACTCACCTTTTTCAATAGCAAAAGAAATATTAGTAAGCGCATTGACAGGTTCGTTCCCAACTGAATAAATTTGTGATACATTTTTCACTTCAATGTAATACATAATATCCCCCCTTATATAGATAAGAGAATGGTTTATTAGATTCGTTACAAAAAATCAAAAATATTATGTATTGTTATGCGTTCCACCATGATTGCCTAAGCAATCGGAACACGCACACCCTGCTTCGCAGGCTGCACACAAAAGATAGCAAACGGCTCATTTTTCATATCTGCCCTTCCAGACATCATGGAAAAATGACACAGGGCAGTTTCCCTGACCCTCTTAAATTATGCTTTTAGGTTTTCTATGCTTGACCATATTTATTTAAACGGATAAAATATTTATACAATAATTCAAATCGTCAACAAGCTGTTGATGAATGTATTTTTATTATTGAAGAGATAGAACGAGAACTGAAAGACTAATCAAAAGGCTCCAGCTTACGAACCTTACGTTATAGTAAAAACATTATTAAACCAGGTAGGTGAATTATGATTAAAATAGCATTCTTTGATGTGGATGGCACCCTGCTTCGGCTGGGACATAAAGAATTATCCGCAAACACTGTTGCTGCACTTAAGCAGTTCCACCAAAATGGCATCATCCTTTGTATGGCTACCGGAAGAGGCTACACCGGTGTGCCTCATTTTGATGGAATTGATTTTGATGTCCTGCTCACCTTTAACGGTTCATTCGTCACCGCAGGCAATGATATCATCTTCAAAAACCCTATTAATGAGCACGACAAATATCAGATAATTTCCAATCTAAAGCAGATGAACCGCGCCATTGCAATCAGCAACGAGCATATGATTGTCACAAACGGTACCGACCCTGATTTAGAGCAATACTTTGCCTTTGGCAGCGAAAAGCTTAAAATCGCTGACAATTTTGACGAGATAAGCAGGACTGATATATATCAGATTATGTGCTCCTGCAAAAAAGATGAGCACTCACAGATTCTATCCGGCGCGCCCCACTCACAGATAACTGCATGGTGGGATAAGGCCGTTGATATTATTCCGCTTAACAGCGGCAAAGGCAATGCAGTTGCTGCAGTGCTTAGACATTATGGTTTCTCAAAGGATGAAGCAATTGCTTTCGGTGACGGACATAACGACATTGAAATGCTTGAGGCTGTAGGCATGGGTATTGCCATGGGCAATGCAAAGGACGAAGTCAAAGATAAGGCTGATTTTGTATGCAAATCTGTTGAGGAAGACGGAATATATCATTATTGTATTGAAAACAAACTGATTTTTTAAAAGAGATATACTTATGAACTTAGACAACAATTTACGACAACTACTCGAAAACGAAACCAAAATACATCTTGCGGAAATCCGCTTTCTCTACCAGAAGCTCGACAGACAGCTTGGGCTTAACGGTGCAAGGATTCCCATCACCTTCGGCTTTGATACGGACAGGCTTGGCGCATACACTCCGGGCTTTGGGCAGGATGAAGAAGAATTTCATTTTTCACTGCTGTTCATCGGCTACTGTGTGGCAAAGCCATTGTCAAAGGATGACAGGATGGATTTATATAAGCACGAATATGCCCACTATATGCAGTACAATATGGACATCCCGGACAAATACAACTGGCAGCCCGGCATCCACGGAAGTGCGTGGAAATACTGCTGCTCACTTATCGGAGCAGCTCCCACTCCTTACTACAAAGCCGGTGAAGGACTTATTAAGCACGATTATGATAAGGTTCTCAAAAAGAAAATTACTGACAAGAGTATTCCTATCCGCGACACATATTCACGCGAGCAGGAATACCGCAAAAATAAAAACAGTACTGTAAAATTTAATATCAATGACGATGTCAATCATCCAAAGTTCGGCAAGGGCACCATTGAACATATCGAGCAGCTCGAAGGCTCAGTTCGGCTGCATGTCAGATTCGGTGAAGATCTTAAGAAAATTGATCAGAAATGGCTGCTTCAGGCCGGCCTTAAGAAAGCCGGCCCCCGATTCTAACTATATCTTATAATTTATGTTTGTAACTATTTAAGTCACATTGAGAACAAGAAAATCTACAGCTCAATTTCAATCGTATATGACTTCTCAAATTTCTCACCCTGTGCCAGCGAATTACCATACTCCCTGTCCTTTAATTCTCCGGCAAAGCCTGCTCTGTCGCATCGGCCGTACCACGGCTCAATACAGATAAACGGTGCTCCCATTCCTGCCGGTGACCACAGACCAAATAAAGGCGCATCAAAGGACACCGTAAGATATGGCTGCTTATCCGGTGTACACAGGCTCACCTTTGAAGCCTGTCTGTTTTCTATTATGAGCGCATCCTTATCAAACATATGCTCATCTATCTGACAGTATCCATCCGCATCCACCTTAAGCAGATTGTCATCCTTGTCTAAAAGGCCTCCGTCACAGATAAGTCCGTAGGTGATTGCTTTGTCTGTGTCAAGCTTCAGATAATAGTCTGACTGCTTTCCCTGCTCTGCGACCGGACACATAAATGCCGGATGACCACCTATTGAGAAAAGTAAATCCTTTTTCGCAGGATTAGTCACCCTCCAGGTCACTTTTATCTCACTGCCTGAGAGCTTATAGCCAATTTCGAGCACAAACTCAAACGGATATTTTGCAAGAGTCTCATCATTTGATTTAAGTGAAAACCATGCCTCATCCTTTGTCTGTGACACAAGCTCAAACTCCATATCCCTTGCAAAGCCGTGCTGTCCCATCGGATAATCTGTCCCATCAACGGTAAACTTCTTGTCCTTTAAGCTGCCGACAAACGGGAAAAGCACCGGTGCGCTTCTCTTCCAGTATTTCTCATCGGCATCCCACAGATACTGTGTACCTGTTTCCTTGCCGGTGATGCTTTTAAGCTCTGCTCCGAAGCTGTTTATCGTGAGCTCAAGTGATTCATTTTCCAGTTTAATCTCCATCAAATATCTCCTTTTATATTTTTTGTAACTATTCAGAACCGCCTTGAGAACAAGAAAACCTGTTGCTTACATGCAAGCATGACACATCATCTTTTTGGTTCTCAGTGGTTCTGAATAGTCTGTTTTTAATTACATCACAAGCAGTCCAATAACTCTTACAATAAATGCTGCCACCCATGCAATCGCACACTGCAAAAGCACCACACTGACTGCCCACTTTGCACCCAGCTCTCTCTTTATGGATGCTATAGCAGCCACGCATGGGCTGTAGAGCAGCGAGAACACCAGAAGAGATGCGGCTGAAAGTGTTGTGAGTGCTGTCGTAACCGTTCCGCCAAACAGTATCTCAAGTGTTGATACCACGCTCTCCTTTGCCATGAGTCCGCTGATAAGTGACGTGCATATACGCCAGTCGCCGAGTCCCAGAGGCTTAAAGACAGGCACGATAATACTTGAAATAACGGCAAGCATGCTGTCCTTTGAGTCTGTTACCATGTTAAAGTGTATGTCAAAGCTCTGTAAGAACCATATCAGCATTGTGGCAATAAGTATTACTGTAAATGCCTTCTGCAAAAAGTCCTTTGCCTTCTCCCAGAGCAGCTGGCACACATTCTTGGCGCCCGGCATCCTGTAGTTTGGCAGCTCCATGACAAATGGCACTGCGTCACCCCTGAACAAAGTCTTTCTGTAGATAAATGCGAAAAGTATTCCTACAATTATTCCAAGGAAGTACAGTCCTCCCATGACAAGTCCGCCATGCTTCGGGAAAAATGCACTAACAAAGAATGCATAAATTGGCAATTTTGCCGAACAGCTCATAAACGGTGTGAGGAGTATAGTCATTCTACGATCTCTCTCACTTGGCAGTGTACGTGTCGCCATGACAGCTGGCACCGTACAGCCAAAGCCTATGAGCATTGGTACTATGCTTCGTCCGGAAAGTCCTATCTTACGAAGGAGCTTGTCCATGAAGAATGCAACCCTCGCTATGTATCCGCTGTCCTCCATGAGTGATAAGAAAAAGAACAGTGTCACGATAATCGGCAAAAAGCTTAATACGCTTCCGACACCCTGAAAGATGCCGTCTATTACCAGTCCGTGCAGCACCTCATTCACACCTGCCGCTGTGAGTGCCTTATCCGTCAGTGCGGTCAGTGCTCCTATGCCCTGCTCCAAAAGCCACTGAAGTCCTGCTCCGATTACGTTGAAGGTGAGATAAAATACAGCAAGCATTATCACTATAAAGCACGGTATTGCCGTGTATTTGCCTGTAAGAACACGGTCGATGCGTTCACTCCTGATACGCTCCCTGCTCTCCTTCGGTTTTACCACGGTGCTCTCACATATTTTCTCAATAAATGTAAAGCGCATATCCGCAATTGCAGCGCTTCTGTCAAGGCCTCGCTCCTTCTCCATCTGGACAATCAGATGCTCTATTGCCTCTTTCTCATTCTCATCAAGATGAAGCTGCTCTAATATAAGTGCATCTCCCTCGATAATTTTGGTAGCAGCAAAGCGAATCGGGACTCCGGCGAGCTTTGCATGATCCTCAATCAGGTGACTGACCGCGTGTATACATCTGTGCACGGCACCGCCAAAATCATTCTCATCACAGAAATCCTGTCTGCCCGGGTGCTCCTGATACTTTGCAATGTGTATTGCATGGCGCACCAGCTCATCAACACCCTGATTCTTTGCGGCAGAAATCGGTACAACAGGCACTCCTAACAGTCCCTCGATTTTATTTACATCGATTGAGCCTGAGTTTGCCGTCACCTCATCCATCATATTTAGAGCGATAACCATCGGTATATCCATCTCAAGAAGCTGCATGGTCAGATACAGGTTTCTCTCGATATTTGTCGCATCTACAATATTTATTATGGCCTTTGGCTTGTTATCGAGCACAAAGTTTCTCGACACAATCTCCTCACTAGTATATGGGCTCATTGAGTAAATGCCCGGTAAATCTGTGATTGATGTATCCGGATGTTCTTTAATAGAGCCATCCTTTCTGTCCACCGTCACTCCCGGGAAATTGCCCACATGCTGGTTTGAGCCTGTAAGCTGGTTGAAAAGTGTTGTCTTGCCGCAGTTTTGGTTTCCCACAAGTGCGTATGTGAGCTTCTCACCATCCGGAAGGGGATTGCCACTGCCCTTCACATGGTATTTGCCCTCCTCACCAAGTCCGGGATGGGCTGTGTTGCTTATCTTTTTAGGGCCCTCATGCTTTCTTGAACGGCTGTCAATTAATTCTACCTCAATCTGTGCCGCATCATCAAGCCTCAATGTGAGCTCATAGCCGTGCACCTGAAGCTCCATCGGGTCTCCCATCGGTGCAAATTTGATAACTGTTACTTCGGCTTTTGGGATTACTCCCATATCCAGGAAATGCTGGCGCAGTGCGCCCTCACCGCCTACTGTAAGTATTCTGGCACTCTGTCCTATGCCAAGTTCTTTTAGTGTCATTTTATCGCTTCCTAGTGTATTTATTGATAATTTTTCTCAACTTATCACAAATATCTTACCACAAAGCGTGTGCCACTGCATTCATTTTTTTCATTTAATACATCTTTTGTACAATCCTCCACAAGGATATATCCATTGTCATGACGCACAATTGCTTCCGCCAGCGAAAGTCCTATGCCGATGCTGTCTGCCGGCTGTCCGCTGCCGCTGTAAAAACGCGTGAATATATGCTTTTTGTCCTCATCACTTATGGTCTCTCCATCGTTTTGCACTGTTATCTCTGCATACATCTCATACCTGTAAAAGCCTATCTTTACCTCACTCTCTGCGTGCTCCACTGCATTTTTTACTATGTTTGTAATGGCCTCACACTGCCAGTATGCATCAGCATGTATACAGGCATCCTTATCAGAGCCTTCATCTATGGACAGCCTTATGTCTCTCAAATCGCAAAGTGCCATCACATTGTCAGCTGCCTCAGACACAATTTCAGACAGCAGCGTATCCTTCTCATCAAACTCCACAACATCCGCTTCAAGCCTTGAAAGCTTTAAGATAGCCTGCACCATATGCGATATATTATCCACATCGCGCTTTGCCCTGCGCATTATCCTGTTTCTGTTTTCAGATGCCATATCAGGATTTCCTTCCAGATTTTCCAGATTTATCGAAAGTGATGTGAGCGGTGTCTTAAGCTGGTGCGATATGTCAGAAAGCGCATCCTTTAGCAAAAGCTTGTCTGCCTTTGCATTTTCCGCAGACTCCCTCAAATAAATTGCTGTCTTGTAAAGCTCTCCCTTTAGTATAGAAATCTCTCCCTCTGTGCTATCTGCCATAACAAGTCTGTAGTCTCCCTGATTTATGCGGCGCAGATAATCCGCAGCCTGTCTGACCTGTCTTTTAAAGCTAAATCTTATAAGCACAATGTAAAGGCAAAAGCCCCCTGCAAAAAGCACAACAAGAAATATGTCTAGCCAAAGCGCTCCTTTAAGCGCTTTTTCATTTGACAAAACCGCGGAATCCTTTTCCATATCAATGCCGTATTTTTTAAAGAGCGTCTCTGCGCTTTTTAAATTTGTATAATCACTATCGAAGCTGCTGTCATTTAGAATCGCGGCTATGCTGCCATCTGATACATCGGGATATTTTTCATGAATGAGTGCACATAGCTTAGCCACTGTGACGTTATAGTTTTTCGTATATGCCCTGTACTGGAAAAAAACGGTAAAAGCCATAACCGTCACACATATACATGTATAAATTATCGCAAAATACACAAAATGTTTTCTGTTCTCTAAATTATATTTCTTCTTTCTCATGCTTTCCCCCGGGAACTGTCTCTGTCAGCCGGTACTGTTTAAAGTGCTTCGCCTGAATCTACACGATACCCGATTCCCTTCACAGTCTTTATCACATCATCACCAAGCTTTCCCCTGATGCGCTTCATATAGACAGTCACGGTATGGTCATATACATCGTTGCCTGTTGCCTCCCAGATGCAGTCAAGCACTGCATTTCTGGAAACTGCCTTGTCATGATTGGTAAAAAGCAGATCGAGTATGCGGTTTTCAAGACTTGAAAGAGCAATCACCTGTCCATCCCTTATTGCTTCCTTTTTGTCCAAATCATAGCTTATGCTTCCTGCATGTATGACAGATAAGCTGTCATCACTTTTCCTGCGCAAAAATACGCGGTTTACCCTCGCCACAAGCTCCCTTACGGAAAAAGGCTTTGTGATGTAATCCTCCGCTCCAAGCTCGATTCCCTTTACTATATCGTTTTCCTCATCCTTTGCAGTAAGAAAAATCACCGGTGTTTTTTCTTTTTCCAGCCTTTCGCTGTAAAAATCAAAGCCGTTCCCATCCGGAAGCGACACATCAAGCAGCACAAGGCCGGGGTGCTCACTCAAAAGCGCCCCAGCCTCCTTTAAATTGCCTGCTGTCAAAAGCTCATATTCAGGTTCTGTAAAGGTATCACACAGTCCCTCTGTTATTCCTTTATTATCCTCTATGAGAAGTATTTTTTTCATATCAGCTCCCGCATTTTCTACAGATTTTCATTCTTGATTGTCTCAATAATGTTATTGTGTCTAAGCTTCGTCATTGATAGTTTCATGATAGCATAAATCAGCATTATTACAACCACTATACACAATATAATTGCTTTATACGGTGGCTTATAAATGATTGCGCCACCCATCCTGTTCATAATAAAACATAAGAGATAGTTTATTAAAATACCAAGCGGTACGCCTATTACCTGTCTCTTATACACATCTGACGCTGCCGACGACTAGTCGAGTG
>ENA-OWYH01000013-OWYH01000013.1-human-gut-metagenome-genome-assembly--contig:-NODE-13-length-110958-cov-14.276548_pt1 | contig 110958 bp, 105 predicted proteins | sample MGYA00249746_ERZ652078 | MGnify/ENA primary metagenome ERZ652078 (study PRJEB26925, sample SAMN05827095) | human gut metagenome | biome: ENVO:2100002; feature: ENVO:00000062; material: ENVO:00002003... | reverse complement strand
AAAGCCCGGGCTTGAGAAAGTCTGGGCTTTGCGCATAAAAAAAGGCTGTGTCAGCGTTTTGACACAACCTCGATTCATTGTCTTTCACTCCCTAACTCATTACATCCCCTTTCAGAACACTTTCCTGAGGGGATTGAAAAGAACGGCAACCATGTAAACACGATAGCAAAAAAGATGCACTTCCCCCACTCTTTCCTACTTCACTTCGTCGTATACCATCCGGGAAATGTGTGCGATGATGGCGGCATTCTCTTCGTCCGTTTCACTTGAGTCCGTTACGAAGACAGCGATATAATACTTCTTGCCACCGGGCATGATTACTATTCCGGCATCATTATCCGCCATCTTCACGCCTTTCAAATTACGATCGGAAGAACCGGTTTTATGCCCCACAACCGTATTGGAAGGCAATAAGCCTTTTAGTTTGTTGCTTCCTGTGGCTGTTTCTGTCATAGTTTTCCAAAGGAAATCCCGGTACACGGGGGCGAATAAATTTTTCTCATCGGCCATTTTCAGTAACCGTACCATTTCAGAGGGGGTGCTCCAATTGGAGTATGCCTTTGGGGGATTCCGGTGCATGGAGTCTTCCGTTTCGGACAAGTTGAAATCATTGATGCCCAATTTCCTGATGTACTGATGAATATGCCCTATTTCACCGGCATATTCTATGAGGATGTCGCAGGCATTGTTATCGCTTAGCGAGATGCTGTATTGTAAAAGCTCTCCCAATGATATATCTAGATCTTGACCGGAATGCTTTTGCCGCAGCGGACTGTAGGTATTTGGCTGTAATTGGGAAGCTTTTACATGAACAATATGTTTCAATGGGATTTCCTCTCTGTTCATTTTATCCAATACGGCCAGGGCTACATGGAATTTGAATACGCTCAGAAGCGGATAGTGCACCTCGTTGTTGTGCAGTATGGTTTCGTCTTTGTCTGTCAGTACGGCTACGCCGACCGTGGCTTTCTTCCCTTTAAGGAAACCGGCAATTTTGCCTTCCAATGCCTGCTGTTGTGCTTGTAGAACGATGTTTATGCTGAAACACAACACGCCTATCAAAGTATATCTAAGCTTCATATTATTAATTTCATACATTTGTTCGAGTCAACAAATGTATGAAATTAATTTAAAGAGAAAAACTGCATTTCCTTATTTGCCCTTATTCTTTCCGAATTTTTCCTGCAGCTTTTGCATCAGCTCATAGAAGTTGGGAATATAGACCGTTGCCAGCAATGTATTCAGCACCATACCGAATACCACTGCCGCTCCAAGGGCGACGCGGCTTCCCGCTCCCGCCCCTGTGGCGAACAGAAGCGGCATAACTCCCAATACAAACGCCAATGAGGTCATCAGAATGGGACGAAGCCGGATATGTCCTGCCTGGAACGCGGCGTCACGGATACTGTTGCCCTGTGCACGGAAGTCGCGTGCAAATTCCACAATCAGGATACCGTTTTTGGCGGATAGCGCCACTAACAGGATTATACCGATTTGCGTATAGATGCTGACCGGAGTTCCCATCACATAGCAGCCCAGCATTGCGCCGAGTAATGCCACCGGAATTCCCATTACTGCTGCCACCGGACTTGTCCAGCTTTCATACTGTGCGGCAAGTACAAGGAAGGCCACTAACAACGCCATGATAAAGACTACGGTAGTGGTGGTTCCTGCCTGCGTTTCCTGGTAGGCAACGGAAGTCCATTCATAACCGAATTCATTGCCGAGTTGGGTCTTTATCAAGTTTTCCGCCTGCTTGATGGCTTCTCCGGAACTGCTTCCCGGGGCTGCATTGCAGGTGACGGATGCGGTAGAGTACATATTATACCGGTTGATTTGGTCCATACCCAGTTGCTCGTCTATCTGTGTGAAGGAAGAGAAAGGAACCATTTCTCCCGAAGCATTGGGTACGCCTAACTTGAGGACGTCGTCGATAATACGTTGGGCACGGTCGCCAGCACCCAGTTTCACCTGATATATACGTCCGAACTGTACATAATCATTAACGTAGGCTTCTCCCATATAATACCCTAAAGCCGTGAAAACACTGTTCAACTGTATGCCCATCAATTGCACTTTGTCGCGGTCTATATTCAGGAAATATTGGGGGACATTGGCCTGATACTGGCTGCTGACGGATGCCAAAGCCGGATAATTGCGGTAATTTTCCATTAAAGTTTCCACGGCACGCTGCATTTCGGTGGCGCCGAGATTGTTACGGTCTTCCAATTGCAGTTGCAGTCCGCCGGTAGCGCCCAGCCCCGGAATGGCAGGTGGAACCATTGCAAAGACCTCAGCTTCCTGAATGCCATAGGCTTCCATGTTGAAACGATCGACAATGGCCGCTGCCGTGTGTTTTTTCCCCTTACGCTCATCCCAGTTTTTCAGGACTACGAAGTAGGTAGCGGCATTACTCTGCTCTCCGCCACCCATAACGGAAAAGCCGGATATGCCGATGTAATCCTTTACTTCGGGATAGGTGTCAAGCAGAGCGTTTATTTGTTTCCCCACCTCTTGCGTGCGCTCCAGGCTCGATGCAGGTGGAAGTTGCACAACAGCGAGGAAATATCCGTCGTCTTCTTCCGGTATGAAAGTAGAGGGCCACTTAACGAACAGCAACACAGCGATTATCGTAAATGCAGCGTATGAAATCACTGCGGCAAAAGGTCTTTGCAGCAGATAGCCCACTGTTTTGTCATACATTCCTTGTGTCTTGTCATACAGACGGTTGAAGCCTTTATACAGAGGGAATTTCGAGGGTTTGGTGGGCTGGAGCATCAATGCGCAGAGTGCGGGCGTCAGCGTCAGTGAGTTGATGCCGCTTAGCACGGTACTGGCAGCAATGGTCAAGGCAAACTGCTTGTACAATTGTCCCGAAATCCCGCTGACAAGCATGGTAGGGATAAATACGGCAAGCAATACCAGCACTACTCCCACAATGGGGCCTGTAATCTCTCCCATTGCTTCGGTTACGGCTTGCCGGGCGGTGTACCGTCCCGTATCCAACAGACGTGTGGAGTTTTCCACGACCACAATGGCGTCATCCACCACGATGGCAACCGCCAATATCAGACCGAACAACGTTAAAGTATTGATAGAGAAACCGAATAATGACATGATTGCCAACGTACCGATCAGTGAAACGGGAATTGTGATACAAGGAATGATGACAGCCCGCCAATTCTGCAGAAAAAGGAAGATTACAAGCACTACCAATAGCGTTGTTTCAAAGAAAGTTACCATTACTTCATCGATGGATGCATGGATAACGTCTGTTGTATCGAGCGTTACATTATATTGTACACCTGCCGGAAAATTCTGCGATAATTCCTGCATCTTCGCTTTGACACCCGTCGATACATCCAGTGAATTACTGCCCGGTTGCTGGTAGATGGCGATGGCAGCCGTAGGCTTTCCGTCCAGTTGGGAAACAACGCTGTAAGATGCCGATCCCAGGTCTATATGGGCTACGTCACGCAGACGGAGAATCCGCCCGCCGCTTTCCGTACGGAGGATAATGTTACCGAACTCTTCGGGTGAAGTGAGCCGCCCCTTTACAGTCAGGCTGTATTGATAGGCATTCTTGTTCTCATTTCCGATGGGTTGTCCTACGTTGCCGGCACTGACCTCTACATTCTGCGTCTGAATGGCTTGATACACATCAGCCGGTGAGAGATTGCGGATGCGCATGGCGGCAGGGTCGAGCCAGATACGCATGGAATAATCCCCTGCTCCCATTACGTTGACTGCACCCACACCGGGCACGCGGGTCAGTTGGTCTACGAGGTTCAGTTTGGCATAGTTGCTGAGGTAAAGACCGTCGTAATCTTTGTTGTCGGACTTCATGGTCAGGAACATAACTATATTGCTGGACTGCTTCTGCACCGTAACCCCCTGCACTACTACGGGAGCAGGCAGTGATGACTGTGCTACGCTGACGCGGTTCTGTACCTGTACGGTGGCCATGTCGATATCTGTACCTACTGCAAAAGTGACAGTGAGCGAATACGCCCCCGATGAGGATGAGTTGGACGACATATAAAGCATTCCGTCCACTCCGTTGACCTGCTGTTCGATAGGAATACCGACGGTTTGAGCTACCGTCTGCGCATTGGCTCCGGGATAAACGGCGCTCACCTGCACCGTAGGAGGTGTTATGTCCGGATATTGCGCAATGGGCAGAATACCCAGTGTGACCAGTCCCGCTACGACGATGAGCAGTGCCAGTACGGTTGCGAATATGGGACGGTCTATGAAGAATTTTGAAAACATGATTCTTTGGTTTTGAATGGTTATATATACAGTGTGGATTATTGAACGGGATTTATCCGCATGCCGTTTCTGACTTTCATCAGGGCTTTCGTCACATACCGCTCCTGCGGGGAAAGTCCTTGTTTTATCTGGCGCAGACTGTCATCTATCAGTTGTCCTGTTTCGATGTGACGGTAGTGTACGATGTCCGAGTCGTTGACTACGTACACGTATTTACCCAACTGGTCTGTGCCGATAGAAGCATCGGGTATCAGGATTGCGTTTTTCTGTTTTCCGTAAGGCAGCGTGATGCTGACATAAAGCCCGCTCTTCAAGATTCCTTTGGGATTATACAGCCGGGCACGGATATTCAGCGTCCCGGTGTTCAAGTCTACATTGGGCGACAGATAATCCAACTGTGCCGGGTAATTCAGTATGCCGTCTTTTCCCAGGCTGACGTTAACCTGTTTGGGAATGCTGTCTCCTTGCTGCAATAACATGGCAAGCCATTGATTGTCGGCTACATTAAAATAAGAGTACAGATGATCGTCTTTATAGACAGTGGCCAAAGTTACAGGTTGTACGCTGCCGTTTATATAACTTCCTGCATCTGCAAGGTTGCGGCTGATTGTTCCGTTGAACGGGGCACGTACCGTACAGTAACTCAAATTGGTCCGTGCCGTATTTAATGCAGCTTCGGCATTGCTTACCGCTGCCAGCGAAGTAGCTACATCCGACTTGGATTGCAATACCTGTATCTGGCTGACGGCATCTGTTTTTGCTGCTTCCTGCATACGCGCATAATTACTCTGTGCATATTCAAGATTGGCACGTGCCGTATTCAAAGCAGCTTCCGCTTGCCTCACATTATCCTGATAAACAGTAGGCTCAATCTGGAAGAGCACCTGCCCCTGACGTACCCGGCTGCCGGGTGCATAGGCTATGGTCTGCAACGTTCCGCTGACTCTGCCCACTAAATCCACTGTTTTTTCAGAAGTCAGATAGCCGGGATAGTTTTTGGTAAGCGTAATGTCTTGCACACTTGGGCGGGCTACACTGATTTCCGGTACGGGCATTGCATGCGACGTTTCTTTTTTATTCCCGCATCCTGCCAACAAAGGTAGGGCAAGCAGGGCGATGTACATTTGATTTTTCATATATGGTTCAGTTTAAATTCAGTTGAGTATGTATATATTATATATGTTTATTTATGATTTGCGGCTGATGTACCTAAAATCATAATCCTGAAATGATGTTTCCGTACCCTCCCCCTAATGCTTTATAGAGAGAGATGAGCTCCTGCAGTGAGTTTCCTTGTGCTTGCGTCAGTTGGTTTTGATAAGCCAGCAATGAACGAAGGGCATCCAGGACATTTTGAAAAGGGGTTAGCCCCTGCTTATAGAGGTCTAATGACAGCTTCAACGTCTCCTCTCCCTGATTACATACTTCGCGCAGGGCTACAATCTGCTTGATGGAATTGCGGTAGCCGTTCATGGCATTGTCTGTTTCCTGTACGGCTGTGAGCACGGTTTGGTTAAACTGATGGATAGACTCGTCCAATTGCGCACGTGCCAGCCGGGTGGCATTAACCAGTTTTGTACCGTTGAAGAGTGTCCAACTGAGGCTTGGCGCTATTTCAAACGTCATACTGTTCCGTTTGGTGAAATCTTTCAGGTCATGGGAAGAATATCCTACGGAACCTTTTAGGAAAACCTGCGGCAGCCAATCGCTTTTAGAAGCACCGAGCAGGGCCGCCTGTGCGTTGATTTGCCGTTCGGCCTGCCGGATATCCGGACGACGGAGCAGCAAGTCGGCAGGAATACCTATGCCTACAGGTTCCATATAGTCGGGAAGTTTGCCGTTCTGTTCCAATGTGGGACGAAGGTCTTGGGGATAAGTTCCGAGCAGAATGGCCAGAGTGGTGATGTATTGATTGATACCTGCCTCCAGTTGGGGAACAGACGCTTTGGTACTGTAATATACAGACTTGGCTTGAGACACATCCAGTTTGGAAACCAATCCGGTCTTGTAGCGCACTTGGGTAATCTCAAGCACTGCGGCTTGCGTATTGCAATTGCGGATGACCACATTTAATTCCTGCTGTAATTCACGCAGCCCGATGTAGGCCGATGCTACCTGCGCGCATAGCGATATCATGACAGAGGTATATTCTTCCTTGCTGGCGGCAAAATTTTCACGTTGCGCTTTTACCCGTTGCCGGATACTGCCGAATATATCCAGTTCCCAGCTTGCATTGAGCGAGGCGCTGTATGCCCCGGTTATGGATTGCGGTGCTTCACTTACATTGCCGCTGCTTTGTTGGCGTGCCCATCCGCCATTCAGGGAAACGGAAGGGAAGAAACTCCCCCGCTCTATCCGCCAATTGGCTTTAGCCATATCCATACGGTCTATGGCTGAAAGCACCGAAAAATTCCCGGCGGATGCCGTTGCTATCAGCGAATCGAGCATCGGATCGCCAAAGGCTTTCCACCATTTATCGTCTACCGGCTGTATTTGGCTGCCGAACAGATTATCGTCTCCGGGAATGGTATGGGCAGTGCCGGTTCCCCAGCCTTGCGGAAGCGGCTTTTCCAAGTAGCTATTGCCTTTTTGCGCCCATGCCGCAAAAGAGAAACATAGAATGAGCAATGTACTGCTCCAAGCTTTTAGAGTCATAAAAAAAGGTTTAAGTTGTTATTTTATGGGATTGATAACAACCTAAACCTTTATTTGTTTATCGCGATTCTTGCGGAATTTATTCAGCGTCTGCTGCTTTCTTTCTGCTTCTTGTCGTCTTTTCCTTTACCGGTTCCTCTTTCACTTCCGGAGCGATACCTGCCAGTTCCGGGTCAATCATGATACGTCCGCAGTACTCGCAAACGATGATTTTCTTACGTGAACGGATGTCCAGTTGTCTTTGGGGCGGGATCTTGTTGAAACAGCCGCCGCAAGCATCGCGCTGTACGTAAACGATACCCAGACCGTTGCGTGAGTTCTTGCGGATACGCTTGAAGGATTGAAGCAGACGCGGCTCTATTTTAGTTTCGAGTTCTTTGGCTTTGTCTCTCAGCTTTTCTTCTTCCTGTTTGGTTTCGGAGATGATTTCGTCCAGCTCATTCTTCTTTACTTCAAGGTCTTTTTGTCTTTCTTCCAAGGCAGCGGTGCTGTCTGCGGCTTCCTGAGACTTTACTTCTTCATCGGCAGAGAACTCTTTGATTCTCTTTTCGCAGAGTTCGATTTCCAAGGTCTGGAACTCGATTTCTTTGCTCAGGAAGTCATACTCGCGGTTATTGCGCACATTTTCCTGCTGCTCTTTATATTTGGCTACAGAAGCCTTTGCGGTTTCGATTTCCACTTTCTTCGTTGCGATAGCAGATTTCAAATCGGCAACTTCCGACTGGATTCTTTCGATGCGGGTGCTCAGACCGGCAATTTCATCTTCCAAGTCTTGCACTTCCAAAGGAAGCTCGCCTCTCAACGTCTTGATTTCATCAATTTTAGACAACATGGTCTGTAGCTGGAACAAGGCTTTCAATTTCTGTTCCACTGTCAATTCCTGGGGATCTTTTTTTGCTTCTTTAGCCATTTTAATTACATGTATTTTATGGGATTTGTATTTATCTTGCTTTGTTGTACTTCAACATTAGGAAATAAATCCCGGATTATTGTATAAAATATTTCTTTTGTATATTGTTCGCTTTCATAATGCCCTATCTCTGCCAGCAGGATATCCGTGTCATGGCCGAAATAATCGTGATACTTTATTTCACCCGTGATGAAAACGTCTGCACGGTTGCGTATGGCAAGCGGCATGAGAAAAGCTCCTGCACCGCCACACAAGGCAACGGTCTGTATCTCCCGCCCGGTGAGCTTGTTGTGTTTCAGACAACCCACTTCAAAGGTTTTCTTGATACGCTTTAGGAACTCCAACTCGGTTTCCGGAGTTTCCAATTCGCCGATAACGCCTGCTCCGGCTTGTTGCCAGGAGTTCTGCAACGGATATAAATCAAATGCAGGTTCTTCGTACGGATGTGCGGCAAGTAACGCTTTGATAACTTCTGCTTTCCGGTAAGTCGGCAGAATGGTTTCGATGCGCGTCTCCTTTTCCACATGCAGCTCGCCGATTTTTCCGCAATAAGGATTGGCGCTTTCAAGAGCACGGAACATCCCCTCGCCTTCCACATTGTAGCTGCACGAATCATAATTGCCGATACATCCGCATCCGGCAGATGCCAATGCTGTGCGTACTTCTTCCGCCCGGGTTGCAGGAACAAATGTAACCAATTTCAGCAAAGCGTTTTCCTTAGCTTCCAGTACACGTACATTCTTCAATCCGATTTTTTCGGCAATCTTGAAATTCACTCCTTCCGGCGCATTATCCAGATTAGTGTGGGCGGAATAGATGACAATGTCGTTCTTGATAGCTTTCAAGATACAACGCTCCACGTAATCTTTTCCCGTAATGGATTTATAACCCTTAAAAATAAGCGGATGATGCGATATCACAAGATTATATCCTAACGCAATCGCTTCATCCAGCACGGCTTCAGTAACGTCAAGACACAACAAAGCCCCTGTTGCTTCCGCATCTGTCAATCCGACTTGCAGGCCGGCATTATCAAATCCGTCCTGCAATGGCAGAGGCGCGAACCGTTCAAGGGCGCTTACTATCTCCTTAATTTTCATTATCAGTAGAAAATTTGGTTGCAAAGATATGAAAAAGTAGCGAATTACGGCTTACTTTTACCTTTTTTTTCTACCATGACCTCTCGTAGCTTTCCATAAGCGTCGAAAGACTTACGTGAAGCCAGTGAAATGGTTATCATCAGCGAAAGCATGGATGCCGTAAATGTGATAACCATAATCATCATCTGATATTTGATGGCGACATTCGGACTGCTTCCCCCTAATATCTGTCCGATCATTGTTCCGGGAAACGCCACCAAGCCCATGACGGAGATATTGGCGATGAGCGGACTGAATGCCTTGATAATAGCCTGACGGATAAACGGCGCCTGCGCTTCTGTGCGGGTAGCCCCGTTGCCAAGCAGATAGCGGTAAAGCTGTTGCTCGCGTTTCAATCCGCTATAATAGGTATTCAGGGCTATAACATTGCTGGATAGCATGTTTCCCATCAGTATGCCGAATATAGGGATGAAGTATTGAGCGCTGAATACATTTTCAAGACGCAACACGATTCCTATAAAATACATTCCCACGCATACTACGCTACATAGGAAACCTACGGATATAGGTATCAGCAGTATCTTGCGCTTCAGTTGTGTGCGCGCCAGTGCCGTTTGCGAAGCTACGAGTATCATGACGATTACCCACAGGAAATTAATCCACGGATTATTCCAAAGAAAAAGGTATTTCAGATAAATGCCGATGAAGAAAAGCTGCACAATCATGCGTGCCGTACCGATAAGGGTTGCACGTAGCAGGCCGGTCTTGAATTTCCATATATAGAATAATGGGATTGACAACAAGAGCAGTCCGATGCCCAGGCTGAGGTATGATATGTCGATAGTTCCCATGAATACTTTGAATTAGCGGGTAAATATGAAAACCAATACAGATGCAATAACAATGCAAACTCCCATAACAATCAGCATCATGCGTACAGTATGTTTCTGTTCGGAACATTCCTTTTGCCAGGTAAGTCTGGTTATTTTCTCCATGTCTTCTGCGGTTGTGTTGTGGGGCATGCCGCACCCTTTGTGCATTTTATCCAAACGCTCGTTGAGACGTTCCCGGCGAAGAAGGCGTAAATTGCGGTTCTCCTTATCACGGCGTATCATATCAAAAACAAATCCGGCAAAACTCATGGCTTTATTTTTATCAGGTTTATTACATTATTATATGTCTGTCGCATCCTTTGGCGAACTCCATGTCGTGTGATACCGCCAGTACGGCGGTTCCCTTTCGGGTTTGATGCCGTAAAAAGGCAAGAACTCTTTCCGTAGAGCCCGAATCGAGTGCCGAAGTTGGCTCATCCACAATGATTAACGGCTTGTTGGTCATGGAAGCTACAGCTATCATCATACGTTGGCGTTGACCGCCGGATATTTCATTTACACGTTTATAATATAGCTCTCTTTCCAATCCTAATTCTTCAAAGCAATTGAATAATTGCCTTTCGGAGAACGGTGTGGCTCGATTGGCTTTCAGGCTGAAAGGCAGTTGTACCATGTCTTTTACCCATTCTAACGGTAGTGCCAATTCTTGTGGAATCCAAGCTATTTGTTTGCGAATAAGGTCTATGCTGTTTTTATCCGATACGATGTCATTGACCGTAATACGTCCTTCTTTTAATGGAGTAAATCCCAGTATGGCATTGAGAAGAGATGTTTTTCCACACCCCGACGAGCCGGAAATGCTGGCAATCTCTCCCCTCTCCAATTGCAGGTTGAAGTTGGAGAATAGCACATCATTACCGTATGCAATACTGGCATCCTCTATTTGTAGCATAAATAAATTCTTTAGTCGTTAGTTGCAAAGGTAAGGAAAAAAGATTTGCATACATAACTTTATACTTTTATCTTTGTGTCACTAATTAATTCGGGAGAAAAAGTATGATACAGAACGAACGGGATTGCCGCCATGAACATGTGCTGGGCGTGGCAAGGCAAATGATGACTGCCGCACGCACAGCTCCTAAAGGGAAAGGTGTAGATGTAATTGAAGCAGCACTGGTTACAGGAGAAGACCTGAAAAAGCTTTCAGAAAAAATGAATGCCATGGCAGAAGAACTGGGTATGAAGTTCTTTCTGCGTGATGCGGCAAATGTCCTGCAGGCAGAATGTGTCGTTATAATAGGTACGCGCGAGCAGGCGCAGGGATTGAACTGCGGTCATTGTGGCTTTCCTACTTGTGCCGGGCGTACGGAAGGTGTGCCATGTGCCTTGAATACGGTTGATGTGGGGATTGCCGTCGGCTCCGCTTGTGCCACGGCTGCCGACATGCGGGTAGATACCCGGGTAATGTTCTCTGCCGGACTGGCCGCACAGCGAATGAACTGGCTGAAAGATTGCAAGACTGTATTCGCCATTCCGGTCAGTGCCTCTTCCAAGAACCCGTTCTTTGACAGGAAGCCTAAGGAAGAAAAGAAATAAAATGCATTGCCGAACCTGAAGTTGAGAACGGGAAACGTAAAGTTGAACTTTAGCGGCGTAGAGTTGAACTTCAGAACTCTAAAGTGGCACTTTAGAAATGCAGAATAGAACTTTGCGTAAATTAAGATTAGGGAGCATCGGTATTCAGGCTTCATTATCTTACTTGACGAATTAAATAACTTAGAATTGATATGGGATATTTTGTTGGAATTCCATTGGGCGGAGCTGCCGAAAAGGACTGTCAGGTGCGTTTCGGTAAGAACATGACCTTTCAAGTGGAAACGCGCGCTCCTCACCTGCCGGCGGAGTGGGCATTACAGAGTGGCGTACAGCTTACATGGCCTCATGCGGATACGGATTGGGCCTATATGCTTGAAGAAGTGCAGCAATGTTTTATTGCCATTGCTTCCGAGATAGCCAAGCGGGAGTTGCTGTTGATTGTAACTCCGGAACCTGAAGAGGTAAGAAAGCAAATTTCCGCGACAGTGGATATGGATAATGTTCGTTTCCTGAAATGTGAAACGAATGATACTTGGGCACGCGACCATGGAGCTGTCACTATGGTAGATACGGAAGGGCCGTCTCTGCTTGATTTTACTTTTAATGGCTGGGGGCTGAAGTTTGCTTCGGATAAAGATAATCAAATTACACGTCGGGCTGTTGAAGCCGAAATCTTAAAAGGCCGGTATATAAACCGTTTGGGCTTTGTGCTGGAAGGCGGCTCCATTGAGAGTGACGGCATGGGAACATTGCTTACCACTTCGGAATGCCTGTTGTCGCCTAACCGTAACGGCCAGTTGAATAAGGTGGAGATTGAGGAGTATCTTCGGTCTACATTCCATCTTGAACGGGTACTTTGGCTGGATTACGGTTATCTGGCCGGAGATGATACGGACAGTCATATAGATACGCTTGCCCGTTTTTGTTCGCCGGATACGATTGCCTATGTGCAGTGCAGGGACGTGAATGACGAGCATTATGAGGAGCTGCACCGAATGGAAGAACAGCTTAAAACGTTCCGGACACTTGCCGGAGAACCTTATAGACTATTGGCATTGCCGATGGCCGATAAGATAGAAGCGGATGGCGAAAGGCTGCCTGCTACGTATGCCAACTTTTTGATAATGAATGATGCAGTGTTATATCCCACATATAACCAGCCGGAGAATGATATGCATGCCAAAGAGGTGTTGCAAATGGCTTTTCCCAAGCATGAAATTGTAGGTGTAGACTGCCGTGCTTTGATAAAACAACATGGCTCGCTGCATTGTGTCACGATGCAATATCCGATAGGAGTAATCAGATAATAGAAGGATATGAAAGTTATCAATTTCGTTTTTTGTGGGATATTTGTAGCCATGTATATAGCAGGTTGGCTCTTTCCTAAGTTTCGGCGGTATATTAAAAAGAATATATGGTTGGATAACTTACCGGGAGTGTTGGAGCTTATCTTCTTTATAAATCTCTCCGAATATCTTTTTGTAGAGCAATGGAATTGGGAATATGGCGAGGTTCTTTCCTGGCTTACTCCTGTTTTTATCGTTTTGGTAACTTCTTATTGGTGGGATAGATTAGATCGGAAAAATAAAAAACATTTAAAAGAAATATAGATTATGAGAAAAATAAAAGTCGGTATTATTCAGCAGGCCAATGTGGCGGATATGCGCATTAATCTGATGAATCTGGCCAAGAGTATCGAATCGTGTGCAGCTCATGGTGCACAATTAGTGGTGTTGCAGGAGTTGCATAACTCACTCTATTTTTGCCAGACGGAGAATACACAACTGTTTGATTTGGCAGAACCTATTCCCGGACCATCGACCGGTTTCTATTCGGAGTTGGCGGCTGCCAACAACATAGTATTGGTAACTTCATTGTTCGAAAAGCGTGCTCCGGGACTGTATCATAATACGGCCGTTGTGTTTGAGCGTGACGGTAGCATTGCCGGGAAATACCGCAAGATGCACATCCCTGATGATCCGGCCTATTATGAGAAGTTTTATTTCACTCCCGGAGATTTGGGCTTCGAACCTATCCAAACGTCTTTGGGAAAATTGGGCGTTTTGGTTTGTTGGGACCAGTGGTATCCCGAAGCAACACGTCTCATGGCGCTGAAAGGAGCTGAATTATTGATTTATCCTACCGCCATCGGTTGGGAAAGCAGCGATACTGATGATGAGAAAGTCCGCCAACTCAACGCATGGATAATCTCGCAACGCGGACATGCCGTAGCAAACGGACTTCCGGTTATTTCGGTAAATCGTGTGGGACACGAGCCAGATCCCTCTATGCAAACAAATGGCATCCAATTTTGGGGGAACAGTTTTGTAGTTGGACCGCAAGGTGAGTTTTTGGCACAGGCAGGCAATGAGCAGCCGGAAAATATTATAGTGGAAGTGGATTTGGAACGTTCGGAGAATGTCCGCCGTTGGTGGCCATTCCTGCGCGATCGCAGAATTGACGCCTATGAGGGATTGACAAAACGTTTTTTAGACTGAGGGTTTGTTTGAATTCTATAAGAAAAGAATTCTCAAAAGCATGCTGAATAAAAATCAGGCAAGTTCCGAAGAAAAGAGCGCTTCTATTTAAATGTAACTTTTTTGTTCATCAGGAAGTTGACTCCGCCATATACAAATAATCCTAAGAACTGGGCGAGGTATTCATTACAGTTCAATCCCTCTACCAAGCCGATAAGGAAAAGGAATTGCGCACAATAAGCCATTCCGAAAGCTATGGAAAAGAGCAACACTTGCCGCCAAGTGTTGCTCTTCTTTTCTGTTGGGAATACCCAATACTTGCACCAGATAAAGTTATGAGTCTGTGCCAGTATATATGCAGTGACATTGGAGAGCATGTAATTAATGTCCAACTCATCCATCATTACCCAGATGGTGATTGCTGTTATCAAGGCGTTTAATGTACCGATTACTGCAAAACGGCAAATACGTGTGGACTCTTTCACTCTCTCCTATTCTCTTGTTTTTATTCTTTTACCTCCACAATAAGGTTAAGCTCGTCCAATTGTTTTTGGTCGATAACCGAAGGTGCATCCAGCATAACATCGCGACCGGAATTATTCTTCGGGAACGCAATGCAGTCACGAATACTGTCAAGACCGGCAAAGATACTTACCCAACGGTCGAGGCCGTAAGCCAAACCACCATGAGGAGGTGCGCCGAACTTGAAGGCATTCATCAGGAAACCGAATTGTTCTTCAGCCTTTTCCGGTGTGAATCCCAATATCTCAAACATCTTGGCCTGCAATTGAGCATCATGGATACGGATCGAACCGCCACCGACTTCAATACCGTTACATACCATATCATAAGCATCGGCACGAACGGCTGCAGGATCTGTGTCCAACAAAGGAATATCTTCATCCTTCGGATGGGTAAACGGATGATGCATAGCCATCAGGCGGCCTTCTTCTTCGCTCCATTCAAACATCGGGAAGTCAACTATCCAAAGCAATGCAAACTTGTTCTTGTCGCGTAAGCCTAATTGGTTACCCATTTCAAGGCGAAGCTCATTCAGTTGCTTGCGGGTCTTCATTACGTCATCACCGCTCAAAATAAGAATCAAATCGCCCGGTTTTGCACCGAAAGCGGCTTTCATCTCTTGCAGCACCTCTTGCGTGTAGAATTTATCGACACTTGATTTCACAGTGCCGTCAGCTTCTACACGGGCATATACCATTCCTTTGGCTCCGATTTGCGGTTTCTTTACGAATTCGGTCAAGGCATCCAGTTGCTTGCGGGTGTAGCTTGCAGCGCCTTCCGCACAGATACCGCCGATGTATGCGGCATTGTCAAATACAGAGAAACCATGACCTTTCATAATATCCATCAACTCTACGAACTTCATGCCGAAGCGCAAATCAGGTTTGTCGCTACCGTAATATTTCATAGCATCTGCCCATGGCATACGTTGGAACGGTTCGGTCAACTCAACACCGCGCAGTTCTTTGAAGAGGTATTTTGCCATACCTTCGAAAAGTTCGATTACATCGTCCTGCTGTACGAAAGACATTTCACAGTCGATCTGTGTAAATTCCGGTTGACGGTCGGCACGGAGGTCCTCATCGCGGAAGCATTTTGCGATTTGGAAGTAACGGTCAAAACCCGAAACCATCAGCAACTGTTTCAATGTTTGAGGGCTTTGCGGCAATGCGTAGAATTGTCCCGGATTCATGCGTGAAGGAACGACAAAGTCGCGTGCACCTTCCGGTGTAGAACCGATGAGAAGAGGAGTCTCTACTTCAATGAATCCTTTGCTGTCCAGGTATTTACGCACTTCAATAGTCATCTTATGGCGTAATTCCAAATTCTTGCGTACTGCTGCACGGCGTAAATCCAGATAACGGTATTTCATACGGATATCGTCACCGCCGTCTGTATTGTCTTCAATTGTAAAAGGAGGAGTTAAGGCTGAATTCAGCACATTCAATTCCGATACGATGATTTCGATATCTCCCGTAGGAATATTTTTGTTTTTGCTGAAACGTTCGTTGACCGTTCCTACTATTTGAATTACGAACTCACGACCCAAGCGGTTGGCCTGTTCGCAAAGTTCGGCATCTACTTCTTCATTAAACACTAATTGGGTGATTCCGTAACGGTCGCGGAGGTCTACGAATGTCATGCCGCCCATTTTACGGCTGCGCTGTACCCAACCTGCCAGCGTCACTTGCTTATTAACGTCGGAGATACGCAATTCTCCACAGGTGTGTGATCTATACATCTTATTATTTACTATTTTACAATTTACTGTTTACTGTTTGGCGATGCAACATCAGAGATGTACCATTGCTAAAAACGGATAAATATCGTGCAAAAATACATAAAACATATTACAGACGTATCAAAACAGATAAGTTTATTTTTAAAAAGCGACTTTATATAATAGCCGGACAGAAAAATACCAATCTTCCATACTGTTCCGGCTCTCTTGCAGAAGGCGTTAGTTCTTTCTAAGTTTTTTAATCTGTTCTTTGCCTTTATCCAATATCATTCTGTTTGTATGGGTAATATCTTCCAAGATGGCTTCGTTTATTTGTTTCAAGCCATTGATGTAGTCCTGGGCACGCTGCAATACATTCGAAGAGTCTTTTTCCACATTCTTGGGCACAATGACCTGCAATCCTCTTTTGATTATGTTTACGTCGATGTTCTCTCCCATTATCATCGGATCTCCATCGAAATGTATAACCCCCTGTTTGGAACGATGGATGCGGAGCGTCTTACAGCGGAAAGTCTTTATACGGCTATTCTGGTCGATAGTCTTGTTGAACAACTGGAATGATAATGCCGGTACATCCAATACGGTAAAAGGCTCCAGAATTGTAACGTCCAGCAATCCGTCATTTAATGTGGCTTGCGGAGTGATATAAGCATTATTCCCATACTGTGAGGCATTGCCGCATGCTATCAGGAAAGCCTTGTATCGCAGTGTGCTGCCATCCATTTCCAATTCGTATGTCTCCGGTTTATATTTTAGGCTTTCAAGCAATGTCTTCTCCAGATATATGAGCGGGCCTCTCTTGCCGGCTTTGGAAAACTGCAGGCTGACAAATGCGTCGAACCCTACCCCGCAGGTACAGAAGAAAGGAACATCATTGATTTTGCCATAGTCAATAATGTCTATCAATCCTTCGTTAATGATGTTGATTGCTTTTTTGGCATCCATAGGGATTTGCAGATGGCGTGCAAGCCCGTTTCCCGAACCGCATGGAATGATTCCCAATGCAGTTTTGGTATGTACCAGTGAACGTGCTATTTCATTAATAGTTCCGTCTCCGCCGATAGCAACAACGGCAAAAGCTTCTTCTTTAGCTTTTAGGGCGGCTATTTCAACTGCGTGCCCCGCCCGTTCCGTATAGATTACTTCCGGTATATACCGGCTTTTATCCAACTTTTCATCAAGCCATTTCAATATTTGCTCCTTACCCTGAGTACCGGATATGGGGTTTATTATAAATGATATTTTCTTTTTACTATCGTCCATTTAAACGGATATTACTATAGGAGATTTCTTCATGCAAAAGTAATATAAATCCTTTAAATTTTAACCATATGAATCTCTTAAAACGAGTTAGGGCAGATTTTTTAGAGTAAATGAAACAGATAACAACATATTTTGCTATCTTTGCCCCCTGTTTTTAAGAACTTGTTTTTAATAGGATTAATATTCATTATATAAAAGACATTTCATGGGTTTACTGCAAGACAAATTCGCGAAATATGATTTGCCGCAACAATTTATGGCAAAAGGGGTATACCCGTATTTCCGCACGATTAACAGCCATCAGGATACAGAGGTAATGATGGATGGCAAAAAAGTTCTGATGTTCGGTTCAAACGCATATATGGGACTGACATATGACAAGCGAATCATTGACGCTTCGATAGCTGCCACTGAAAAATATGGTACAGGGTGTGCCGGTTCCCGCTTTTTGAATGGTACTCTTGATATACATGTTGAACTGGAAAAAGAGTTGGCCGAGTTCGTAGGAAAAGACGAAGCGCTCTGTTTTTCTACCGGTTTTACTGTGAACGAGGGCATTATTCCCGCAGTGGTAGGACGTGGTGACTATATCATCTGTGATGACCGCGACCACGCTTCTATTGTAGACGGACGCCGCCTTTCGTTCGCCACACAGTTAAAGTATAAGCACAATGACATGGAAGACCTTGAAAAAGAGCTTCAGAAGTGCGAACCGGATGCGGTGAAACTGATTATTGTAGATGGTGTATTCTCAATGGAAGGCGATTTGGCCAACCTGCCGGAAATCGTTCGTCTGAAAAAGAAATATAATGCCAGCATTTATGTGGATGAAGCTCACGGATTAGGTGTATTCGGTAAGCAAGGCCGCGGTGTATGCGATCATTTCGGAGTGACCGAAGATATTGACTTGATAATGGGAACATTCAGCAAGTCATTGGCTTCTATCGGTGGTTTTATTGCTGGTGACAAGGAGGTTATCAACTGGTTGCGCCATAATGCCCGCTCTTATATATTCCAGGCAAGTAGTACGCCGGCGGCAACGGCAGCGGCTCGTGAAGCACTGCACATTATTAAATCCGAACCGGAACGTATCCAACGTCTGTGGGATATCACCAACTATGCATTGAAGAGTTTCCGTGATGCAGGTTTTGAGATTGGTGAAACAGAGTCGCCCATTATACCTTTGTATGTGCGTGATACAGAAAAGACCTTTGTCGTAACGAAGATGGCTTTTGATGAAGGCATCTTTATCAATCCGGTTATACCGCCTGCATGCGCTCCTCAGGATACATTGGTACGTGTGGCATTAATGGCTACCCATACTAAAGAACAAGTGGATTATGCAGTTGAGAAGTTGACAAAATGCTTTAGGGAATTGGGGATAATCAAGTAAAGGAACAATTTGAAGCAAAGATAAAAGCCGTTTAATCGTGAATCGGTTAAACGGCTTTCTTTTTATAAACCCATTTAAACTAACCAAACAACATGAAAAAACAAATTCTGATTTTTACTGCTGTTGTATGTGGAATGACTTGTACTACAACTGCTTATGCGCAATTTAAAATTGGTGGTAAGAAAATCAATGTAGGTAAGGTTGTTCAAGCCGGTACGGATGCTGCTAAAGCTATAACTCTTTCGGATGCTGATATTGCAGCTATGAGTAGGGAGTATATGCAATGGATGGATACTCACAATCCTTTGACGAAGCCTGATACGGAATATGGCAAGCGTCTGGAGAAACTGACCGGACATATCAAAGAAGTGGATGGTTTGAAAGTGAATTTTGGGGTTTATGAAGTGGTTGACGTAAATGCTTTTGCCTGCGGTGACGGCAGCGTACGTATTTGCGCCGGATTAATGGATATTATGACGGATGATGAAGTAATGGCTGTAGTAGGTCATGAGATAGGTCACGTAATTCATACGGACTCCAAAGATGCCATGAAGAGCGCATATCTTCGTTCTGCCGTGAAGAATGCTGCGGGTGCTGCGAGTTCTACCGTGTCAAAGCTGACCGACTCCGAGTTGGGAGCTATGGCGGAAGCCTTGGCTGGTGCGCAATATTCGCAGAAGCAGGAAACGGAAGCGGACGATTACGGTTTTGAATTTTCTATAAAGCATAATTTGGATCCTTATGCCATGTATAATGCATTGAATAAACTGCTGGAACTTTCAGCGGACGCTCCCAAAGAATCTAAATTCCAAAAGATGTTTTCATCTCATCCGGATACGGCAAAACGAGTAGCCCGTGCCAAGGAGAAAGCTGATGAATATATGAAAAACAAGCAATAAGAGGTTGCATTTCCAAATTACAGAAAGAGGCGGGATTCCATTTGAATTCTGCCTCTTTTCTTTATAATAAAAGAATAAAACGTACTTTTGCTTCAAATTATTGACTTTACTTATCCGATTGCTTTGATATTGGTTTTATTTTAGTATGTTTGCTGTTATTATTAATGAAAAGCATAACATTTGAATGAAAAAGCAAGATTTCCTTTTCGTTTTCATCCTAATCGTAATCTTCTTACCTTTTTTCGTGAGTGATGCAGTTTACGGCTGGTATAAGTCTTTCAATGCCGCACATGGTATGGTAATGAGTTTCTTGAAATTCGGAGTGCTTGCTACTTTAGGTGAGATGCTGGGGCTTCGCATCAGTGCCGGAGTATATAACAGAAAAGGATTTGGGGTGCTTTCCCGTGCGGTCGTAGGTCGTATGGGGCATCTTAGGCATGGGAATCAATATGGCGATGATTGTATTTTCTAAAGGTGTGCCGCAGTGCATGGAGTATATGGGGATGGCGGATGCTTCGGCGATAATTAACGGCGATTGCTGTTTGGACAAGTTATGGATTGCTTTGGCTGTATCTGTTACCATGAACACAATCTTTGCTCCTGTATTTATGACATTTCATAAGATAACGGATACACACATTCTGGATTGTGGCGGTTCGCTCCGCAGCCTTATTACCCCTATTCCGATGGCGCGTATCATTACGCATCTTAATTGGGATACGCAATGGAATTTTGTTTTTAAGAAAACGATTCCTTTTTTCTGGTATCCGGCTCATACCATTACTTTCTTGTTGCCGGATGAGGTAAGAGTTTTGTTTGCCGCTATCTTGGGCGTTGCGCTCGGGGTACTGCTGGCTATTGCTGCAAGGATGAAATAATGGTTCTCTATTTCCATACCGTTGCCAATGCTTTTTACTGTGAGATAAAGTTCGTCTCCCCGTTGCTCCCAATATTTGTATACCAGTGTAGCCATATTAATGGAAGAGGCATTTCCACCCTCTTCCAGTTTGATACCCTGCATTTTTCCCGGTTGCCCTTCGATAGGCATTATCCATGAGCCAATGATAGAGTCTTTGCTTTTCTTTTCATTACAAGCAGACATTGCAATAACCAATACGGCGGTTGCCAATAAAAGTCTTTTTATACTATATATTTTTAAAAGTGAGTCAATGTATTTTCGTTATGGCAGATGCAATATTAATGCCGGGCTCATCTTCGGTGACCGTGTATGAAACCTCTAATGTATCTCCTATTAATAGTCCTTTTTCCAAGGCTATATTCCGATCCATTGTACTTATATATAAGGTGTCCTTTTTCGAGGTAACCATTGTAAACCCATTCATGGTAGCATCCATGACTATGCCTTGTGCTTGATGTACGGAATCGTTAATCTCTTCTGTGCCGAGCTCGGTATTTTCTTGTTCTATAGTTCCGGCTTTATTTTTGCACCAACAAGATAATGGAAACAAATAAAAAAGGTTTAGTCAACTTCATATTCTCTGATCTTATTAAGATTATTTCTACAAAAATAGATATAAAAGAGAATGTATCAAAGAGGCAGAGAATAATTAACCGTTCCTGTATATTGTATTTCAGATATTTATAATTTTATTTCAGATAAAGTTATAAAAATATTTGGTCTATATCAAAAAAGATTTTACCTTTGCACACGCTTTTAAGAAGTAAAGCATTCGGGGTGTAGCGCAGTCCGGTTAGCGCACCTGCTTTGGGAGCAGGGGGTCGTGGGTTCGAATCCCGCTACCCCGACAAAAGAAAAAGCCAAATACTTAAAAATCAAGTATTTGGCTTTTGTATTTCTACCGACTTGCACAACATTTGCACAACATAATGCGCCCCGTTACCGTTCTGTCTGTAGGGAAATAGGTAAAGTGTTATTCTTGTGTGTCTAATTCCTTCGTATCTTGCAAGGTGTTGCCCTACCTTATACAATCATTTCTTCATTATTATACTCATGTGTGGGTATTTGGTTTCATGAATTGTCGGCTTCTTGGGCTTTTCTCCTTTGAGTTCTGCAAGTTCCGCCTTGACTTCCTTAAGTTCGTTCAATAAATCCGTATATCCTTCCGTCAATCGGAGGATGTGTTGCATCATTGCTGTACTGATTTCCATAATAGATGAATATTTGTTTTAGTCGTTATTTCTGCCATCTGCCCGCCAGCCGTATTGCTGACGGGGTATCACAACGTAAACGTTGGTCGAAACCTCAACGTGCATCTATGCTTGTTTATGTGGCAATACATTTCCTAATCTTTTCTTCATTTCAGCTATTGACCTATCCAAAGAAGCAATCATCATTTCATAATCTTTGTGTGATGCAGCTACGTTATCTACTATCACATTACCAAGTTCTTCAATAGAAGCGCAAATATTTCCTACAAGTTGTCTGTTTTCTTCCATGATTAATAATCTTCCTTATCTATAAATTCTCTGAATCTATCGTTCTTCTCGTATAGCATTCTACCAAGCGCCAACGAAAGCAATAAGATAACTATCTCCATAACCTTTGCCTTTAAAATCCGTTCTTCCCGGTTAACTCCTTTGCACAACCGCAAAGCAACCATACTACTGCGCAAATGAAAAACATATCGTTCCTTTCTTCTTTGTGGTGGGGTCTGCCAAAAATCGGACATACCCACCGGGGTAATACTTTATCCTATCCTTACAAGGTTCGCCACTTTGTAGCACCTATATTCGCTTTTCTCCGTATCAAAGTAAACTTGTACCGTGTCACTCTTTTTGCGGTTGTCCGTGCCCTTGTTTTCGGGTAGCAAGCTTTCTTTGAGTGTTCCGTATGCCTCACGTAGTGAACCGTCCACCTTTTGGAAGTAGAACCTTACTATCCTTTCTTTCATGGCTGCTTTCAGCTTGATATTCATCCAAGCGGTTTTAAGTGCTTCACTCATTGAAAAACCGTTTTTCTTGACCATTTGCCAGGCGAGGCGCATAACCTCACGCATCAGACTTTTAAACTGTGTACTCATATCGTTAGCATTATTGGGTTAATAAATTACATAGGCGATATGTACCGCTTTCTTTGCTGATACATTCGGGTAAACTCTCTTAATGTAGTCGTAGCTCTTTGCGATAATTTCGCTTGCCTCCTGCTTGTTGTGTCCTATCTTTACCGCTGTGGAAATCAGTGTTTCCGGTGAATGAAAATCTTTCGTTCTCATAATCGTATGCTTTAGTAGTTATACATTATCTTTTCCCAAAAGTCTATTTCAGCCTCAAAAGAAGCTACACACTCGGCTTTGCTTTCTTCGTACATTGCGAACACTTCCGCTTCACTCATTACCAATACTTGTTGGTATTCTCTGCACATCTGATTTAATTCTTCTTTTGTCATAAGGCTTATTTCTTATTGGTTTATTATTGTATTGCAAAGGTATAGAAAATACTGTACTATACAAAACAAATAGACAGAAAATACTATCTAATTAAGATTAATTAATATAGTAAATACTATACTATTTAGAAATAGAGGTATATTTGCAACAAATCAATCATTAAGATTATGAGAATAAAGGAATTATTAAAAGAAAAAGGATGTACGCAACAAATATTAGCTAATAGAATGAATATAAGTTTGTCGGCTGTTAAACAAATGGTTTCCGCTGAATCATTAACTACCTCTACTCTTGAAAAGATAGCCACCGCTTTAGATGTTCCTATGTGGCAACTCTTTGCATCACCGGCGGAAGTAGCTAAAGAAACCAAAGGGGAAACGTGCCCTTATTGCGGTCAACCGATAGCTATCAGAACAACAATAGAAAAGGCATGAGCGCAATAGACATTATCCGGGGTATTCTGATATACATGTACGGGCAAGACCACAACCCACCACACCTGCACATTAAAGACGGTGGCAACTGGTTTACTATCACTATCAAAGATAGGATGGTAGAAGGTAAGGGAACAGCAAAGACTATCCGACTGATAAATGAATACATAGACACCCACGAAGCGCAATTACTTGAAATTTGGGAAAAGGCGCAAAACGGTGAGAAGATAGAAAAGGTTAAACGATAAAAAGACAATGATATGATACTATTAGTAGAATCCGCTGAATATATGGGTAAATACACTCTTTTGTGTACGTTCAACAATGGAGAAAGAAGAAAAGTAGATTTAACGCCACTCCTGAAATATCCGGCTTTCGAGGAACTGAAAGATGAAAGCGAGTTTGAGCGTTACGGGGTTGACGGTACAGTATTTTGGGCAAACGGTGCGGACATTGCCCCGGAATACCTATTTGAGAACGGAACACCGTGTTAGCCCCCCCCTCCCGGTATGGCTGATTTTCGACTTTTGTCCGTCCCCTCTCAATTTTTTTTTGAAATTTTTCCCTATCAAAAGAAAGTCGTATCTTTGTGGGGCAATAGATATAGTTGGGGCAGGTGAACAATAGTAGCCTGCCTTTTTCTTTTTGATACCATCCTGCAAAGTGTCTTTATATCCTCTCTCGCTTCATTCCAGCCTTTTCACGGCATTTTCCCCACTTTGGCAATACAAGTTAATTACCTTGATTTGGGATAATGTCTTAAATCGCCTCTTTTATTTAAAGTATTACTTTAATTAAAGCATGTAAATATTTGTATATTATCACAATTATGTTTATATTTGCATTAAACTAAAAAGGAGGATAACATGAACGAAAAAGAAATGAAAGAACTTACTGCCGATGTGGTAGCAATCGTAAAAAGAGAACGTGAGGCACAAGCCCCGAAGTACGGCTCTTTTATGGAAAGTGTTGTCGGTGCAATCCGAAATGATGCACGTTGCCGGGAAAAACAAGGGAAAGGAGGCAGAAGATGAAAAAACTTATCTACACCAATGAAAATCGCTTAAAGCTACAAATTGGTTATAACGAGGACTGGGCGAAAGATGTAAACCTTGCTATCGAGGAACTGAAAAAAGTGTGTGAAGAACTTACAGACGAGCAAATACGGAAATTTCTTTCTTCACCTTCTTCTCTCTGTGATGAACTTGTTGAGGCTGCAAGGAAAGAGTATAATGCCTACATGAACAATGTACCGAAGTCAGTACGGCTTTCCACAGCCTTTTCTGACGGTGGTATTTCTGACGCAGTGAAAGCCATCCACAAAGCATTGATGGCAAAGAAAACTCATCAAATCATTGACAAGACCACGATAAAGGACGGTGTTTGCCTGCTTGACAAGGACGGGCTGGAAGCTCTGAAAGCGGAATGCAGCGTGTACGGTGGCGAGCAAGCCGAAAAGGTATGGAAACTAAGTGTCAAGGCTGCAAAGGCTCTGAATGAGTTGCAATCAGCCATTGAGGGAAACAATGCCTTTGCGGATGCGGTGGAATGTTGGGGACGTTGGCAAGGTTTCATAACAATCAATGACGACAAGACGGAACATTACAAGCCCAATCCCAATATACTGAATACCCTACCGGGTGAGAAAGAATAGTTCTATCCTCCAATGATAGCAAGCGGCTACGAACCTTCACCGCTATAAATAACGAAGGATGTCCGGGCACGATGAAAGAACCTAAAGCGGTGAGAGGGAGAAAAGGTTACTCCAGTGCTTGTAATCCGCAATAAGGGGTGGGCAAATGTTCACCCCTTATTTATTGACACTAAAAAGAAAAAGTTATGAGTATAAACGATAATATGCCCTGCTTTGGCGGTGTTCCTATCGATGTACGGGTATCACGTGGTCGGTTGCGCTGCGTGCCACCTTATGCAGACCAGGAACTGGAGTTTACACAAGTAGAGGGGCGGCTTATGTCCGTATCAAAAACCAAATGGCATGGCTTTCCTTACTGGTGTGTGTGCTTGCATGACGGAGTGAATGAATATCATGTACTTTTCTTTCTCAAATCCGCTATGTTCGTTTATTTGCTCCGCTGCCTTTCCGGGCAAAGGGTAGTTAATCTTTCAATACAAGTTGGTAAACTCTCTGACGGAGCGGTACAAATGATTGTCGATGGTGATTATAGGAGGTTAGAGCCAATTTCTATTGATATACCACCGGCAAGACGTTACCGCAAAAGCAAGGATAACAAACATGATTACAAAGATTACGGGGAACGCTTGGAGTTCCTGCAAAAACTGGTGGATGAGATAGGAGCAACCCACACGCACACATAGGGGATAGGGGTGCTGATTTCGTGTGCGCATTATGTTCCGTATTTTTGCAACACATTGATTGTCACCATATCGCATTTTTAAGATTGGGTGTTAAGAGTTTCACACCCTGCATAACATTTCGTTAGTATGAGGCGGTACAAAAAAGACGGCTACCAATCAGCAACCGTCCTCTTTATTTTTGACAATTAATTAATTTTGCAAGTGCTTGGGTAATCCGACAAAGAAGAAATTCCCGTTCCGGTCTGCCCTTATCCATTCCGGGACACCTCCAAACATTTCATTGAACTTTGCTTGACCTATAGTCCTTGCTGCCATATCATCAACTGATTTGTATCCGTTAGCTTTGGCAAAGTATTCATCAACCTTAATTTCTACTATCTGGCTACCGTCTTTCCATAATCGGAAAGTAATAGGCATTCCTTGAAATTCCCACTGCACAATATCGTAGCGGTCTGTCTGTTCTATAATATTTTTGTACTCCATATTTTTTAATTATTAAATAGTTGTTTTTGCTCGTTTACCTCCAGCAAGGCAAATTCTATTCGGGGGTGATACTTATCCAAATGCTTTTCCGCTTCTATTTGGAAGCAAAGATTATCATCTGTTATTGCGCCTACCATTTGCAGACAATCGAGTAATGTCTTTAGCGAGTTATCCAAATCAAACTTGACCGAACTATGCCACACCCGGACAAACAATCGGAAACGGCTTGAAATGCGCCTATTGCGATACATTTTGCATTGTTCCATGAAGTTACGTTCATAAGCTCGTATCTTTCCGTCCTTGATAATGCGCTTTGTGTCACCTTTGCCCGGCACGGCTTGGTAATGGTTAGCCTTTGCGATAATCTGACCGTGTATTACTTCTACTTCCATAAGGTTAAGCATCTTTGAACGTTATACCATAATCTTTGCAAATCTCAAAGAACGAACCAATACCTATTCTTCTTCCGGTACGCATAAGGTTCGTGAACTTCTTGTCACATTCAGCGTATTTATAGGCTTGGTTCTGACTGCTGCACACATGGAAGAACCTACGTCCATTCTCACCTAAAGAAGCCAAAGCACAACCAACGGTAAACCATGACTGATAATCATCTGTTATGTCTATATGATTGGTTTCAATCCGTTCACAGCACTTTGCGACCTTATCCAGTACATCATCATTGCCCGAATACTGGTAATTATTCATAGGACGTGGTTCTCTGTAATAGCCGGTGTATGGTACTGCCTCTGTATTGACATAAGGCTCTGCATCATAAGACAAACAGCGCATCCGGGTTACATCACCGCAAGCACGGTCTATAATGATACCTATCCTTTCAAAGTCTCTTTTAAGCTGCTCAAACTGCTGCTTATGGTAGTCCGGGTATTTCAACGGGATAATGAGAAAATAACCGTTACCGCTTACTGAAAGGCTGATATAGGCTATCTCTTTGAGTTTGGACAGTTCTTGCTTTAGATTGTTCCAGTTGTCTATATGCTCATTGTCCTGGCGGTCTATATCCACACAGATAAAGCCCGAATGCCTTACAAGGTTCTCGACTTTACGGGTAGGGGAAAACACACCGCTTATACAAGCCATCGGCAAACGTCTCTTTATCTCGTTCTTCTCTTCCTTTGTCGGCAAGGAACGCAGGTTTTCTATCTCTGCTATGTGCTTTTTGTCAAAGAGGAACGCACGGAGTTTGCAGGTAGTTCCGTACACATCCTTTACTCCGTTATACACTGAAATTTCTATATTAAAAATATCTTTCTTCATAATCTTATAAAGTTTATTAGGTGGTTATTAGGTTATCGGTTATCAAGGCTGCAATTAACTATTTATCAATTAATTAAATCTAAATAACCGATAACCTATCTTTTTCTGCTTTTTAAGTACCACGAAAATAGGGGTTATCGCTCATGCTCTTTTATCTTGCTAATTATCAGTATTTTCACAGTCTGATAACTGATAACCCGATAACTCGCTGTATTTTTTCAAGCATTTAGCAATGTACGGTTGTGACACTCCTAAAGCATCGGCAAACACCCTTTGGCTTTTCGGATTGTTCGCATAATACACACGTGCAATCATTTCCTCATTACCCATCGGCTTTACTTCCGGCTTTTTCTCGCCCTCCGTAGCTATCATATACACCTTTTCCGCACATCGTTCAAAATAATCCATACATCTGACCGAATACTCCATTTCTTCCGGTAAAATATGGCTCATACCCGGATTATTACCTAAGATGTGGACTATACCTGCCAAACGCTGAACCATAACGTGGAGTTTGGCATAGGCAGATTTCATGTACCCACACGCAGATAGAGATTTAATTTGCAATCCATTGAAATAGTTTATGTACACCTGCTTAGCTTCGTTAGCAATTATGAGTGCGTCTGTACCGTTACTGCTGAAATCAAAGTCCAGTAATCCGTTAATAAATTCTGACCAAGTGTCAGAAACATTTTTGCTCACACTGCTTTCCGAATACATTACGGGCGGCTTTTCATCGGGATACACAAACATCCAACGATGATTAAAACCACTTTCTACAAGAAAATTACCTCCGAAAGTTTCCTTAACAACACCGGGTTGCGTGCCACCTATAATTGAAAGAAAGGGTTCTTCTGCTAATAATGAATCTTTCGTCATTCTATCTACCGTTGCATATTGATTATTCCAAATAGAGAGAAGCCGTGGCACTTCTCCGCTCCTTGTGTAGCGGTTGAAATTAAACAACATAGTAGATAACTCGTCAGAATATAGCAACACTCCGGGATTTTCCGATAATATTTTCATTCTAACTTCTTCCGTTGTATCATCAATTACCAGTGCTTGAAGAATGGGGCTTTCTGCGTTTTTATTCCCTGCATCAATTTCTGCTTTATACTTTTCCATAGCTTCTTTAGATGCCTTACGGTAGGATACATCACGCTCTATTATTGGCTTTAATATCTCACGCATTGGAGTTGTTTTACCTACTCCGCTGTCGGCAACAAGACAAATGTAGAAAGGCATATAGTTTTTGTACCGTCCATCATCTGTATGTACTTTTTTCCTTATTGCTGTAGATACGGCGGCAAATACGGAAGCTACAACAAAATCACGTTCGCACTGGTACCCATCCGCATACGCTTGTATTATCTCTTGTATGCACGGAGATAGCCCGTCAATAGGCAAAGAAAAATTATCGTTTATCCCACTATTATTTATTTCTATATTCATAATCTCTTTCCTTTCCACAAATAATCAAAAAATGATAACTGCTTTTCTCTCATTAAATCCTTATTAGTCGTGTAGAACGCTGCCTTTCTATGAGATATAGGGCACCTGCCTACTGATGTTTTCTGTATTGTTCCGCTCCTTATCATCTTATATACAGCCCAACAAATGTTAGGCGCTCGTACACCGGTTTCCGCTTCTACTTGACGTTTTGTCTTACACCCGGTAGAAAAACAGTCATAAATAATTTGGAATTGGGTTATTTTCTCCTTACCTTTATCATGTTCTGGTTGGGCTGCTGTAATGGCAGCTTTTGTTTTATCTGCCATAGTTTAGCCCTCCATAAGTTTAGTTACATCGAATAAGCGATAACGAACTTTGCCGCCAACACGTACCTTAGTCAGATACCCGGATTTGTCCCACCGCCAAAGTGTAGATTTATCAACCTGCAATTTTGCCGATACCTCGTCTTGTGTGAGATAGGTTTCGTGGGCTGGAATATTGCTTTTCTTTTCTTCTTCACGCTCGCTAATAAGCGATAAGGCAAATTCTTTCAAATCGGTGGGGCTTACCACCAATAGGGTTGTTGTACCCGAACTTAAAATTTCTCTAATATTCATTTTACTTTCTTTTTAGGGAAAGTCTTTGTGCGCACTCAAACTTTCGTTGTTTGACGCAAAAGTAGAGTAGATGAAAGAGTTTGCATAAAAATGAAAGTAGCCAAAGGTAACAGGCTACCAATGGCTACTTTTTGATACTTTATTTGAAAGAAAAATCAGAAAATTACAATATTATCGGCATTGCCTTCCGCTGTTGGAGTGTTGGTGTTTAGATACTTTTTAATTGCAGCCCATGAGCCAACAAGGGTAAATTCGCTGACATACTCCTTTTCATTTGGGCATTTCGTCAGATACTTTTCTTTTTTCGCCTTTAGCAGTACCGCTCCGACATCTGCACCTTGTTTGCCGTCTATCAGCTTATGAAGTCTATCTAACAGTCTTTCTTTGTCCTCATATTGAATTATACTTCGGAAGCTAGGTTGTTTCTTGTTGCGCTGCGGCGTTTCGTTATCGGGCTGTTGCTGTGTGCCGTTTTGAGATAAAGCATCAAAAACTCTTTGCGCTATTTTCGTTGTTCCTGCAAACTGAATGTAATTGTAGATGTTCCTGCTCTCTATTAAATAAATACCACCATCATTTTGTAGATTCAGCAAATCTACCCCAATTTGCGCCAATATCCAGTCAATCCCTATAGCATAATCTTTCAACATTCGCATAAGTTCTGCAAAAATGGTTTCTGTGTAATTTCCCTCAAAATACTTTCCCAATTCTTCGGTTGGTATTTCTGTATGCTTTTTTGAAATTGTCCGAAATTCTTTTTCTATATTTTCCCAATCAGCAATCATCACCTCTACACGAGATTGTATATCATTTGCTAATTCCCGGTCTTCATCAATACCACTGTCTAACAACAATCTCACATTATCCATTTTCATTTGTCGCTCCCTTTCTCTGTGCTTGCTTGGTTTTACCTTTCGCAAAAAATCTACAAAGGGAGACAATAGGCTTAGGCAATAGTTGGAAAACTCTGTCGGGTTAGTTTTGCACTCCGATAGATTCTTCCCAACTTCTGTGAATAAGCTATCAAAATCAACGTTCAAATCACATGCTCTCTGCTTTATTTGGTTCGGCAATGTCTTTGTATAAAATTCCTCCCAATCAGAATTTCCTGCAATTTGATTCAATAAGGATTTGTTTAATTTATATTTCACCTCTAATATTTCTACACACATAGAGGCTATGCCGCCCTGCTTGAAAATATCAAAAAAAGCACTTTCTATTGTTCTATCCATATCTTAATACGCATTATTTCACTTTGATTTTTACAACAAATTAATAAGCTCTTGTTTCATTTCCTCGTCTATATCACGGTAACGAGAAAAAGCCCGGCTACCTTCTGAATGTCCTGACAGTTTCCCTATTAGATTAGGGTCTTTTACCTGTTTGTACAAATTACCTACAAACGTCCGTCTCGCAAGATGGCTGCTCGCTACTTCATTGATAGGGACGTTTTGAGGTTCACGGGTTTTCGGGTTAAGCACAACTACATTTCTTGTGATACCGCATATTGTAAATATCTCTTTGATAGCATTATTGTACTTTTGCGCGGATATAAATGGTAATATAGGCGCATTATCGCCCTCCTTATAATATTTCTTTAATATTTCCACTGCTTTTTCATGTAGGGGAACTTTCAGAACCGCACCGTTTTTTGCTAAAGTCTTATGTGGCATGTAAGCCAATACACCCCCTACGATATTGGCATTGGTGAATTTTAGCAAGTCACCAACACGACAACCTATTAAGCACTGGAAAACGAAAATGTCTCTTTGGGCTTCAAGTGCAGGGTGAGCCGACAAATCAAAATCAGCTATTTTATTGCGCTCCCCAATTGTAATATAATAAGGTGTACCATTTACTGGACAACCTATTTTTATATTTCCGAATGGGTTTGCTATCAAATATCCTTCAGACACACACCAGTTAAAGAAAGCTTTCAACCTCTGCTTTATTTTGATAAGCGTATTTTCTCCGCGTTCTTCTACTTGAACCGTTTTACGTTTAATGTTAGCAAGTAGCGGATATTCAGCCAATAGGACATCAAATATTTTAGGATTTTCTTTGATGAGAACATACTCATTTTTCATGTAGTCGAATAAATCCTCCAGTCTTTCCTTATCCATATCTAACGTTAATTCAAATTTCGGATTTTCTGTTAACTGGATATATCCATTATATCGGGATAGTATTCTTTCAAGGCTTTTATGATTTTTCCATTCTGTTTTACTGTTTTCGTATTTCTGTATGTAAACCTCAAAGACTGAAAATAGGTTAATCTTTTCTTCTGCTTTCGGATGCAATGTTTCATCAATTACCTTTTCAAAGAAAGAACTATCAGTTATCTTATCTTTATACTCTTCGTATATTGACATTAGCAACGATTTCCTATCATCTACTGCTTTATTTATCCTAAGGCGGTACTCTGTCTTACACACAGCCCTTGCTTTAATACATTCTTTCTTTGCATCCCATAAAGCAATATCTACTTGAATTTCGCTTGCATGGAATAACTGAATATTTCTCCCATCAGAAAGACGGAAGCGGATATTAACCGTACCTTCCTTTTTAGTAGTTCTGATTAATGCTTTAACGGTTGCCATATTATTATTGTTTTAGTTATTATCGGTTGTGCAAATATAGCAAACTTGCACAACATAAACGAAATATTGCACAACATTATGAAATATAATGCAAATATTTATTTTATTAAATCGCTGATATACAATAGATTTATATTGTATTGTATTTTATGGATTTTTATTTAAGTATTCCCGCTACCCCGACTGATAAGAATCAAGGAGTTACAGCAAAATGTAGCTCCTTTTTTGTTGCTCGATTGGGCGGTTGTATTGACGGCTTAACGTAGAAATTCGATTCGACTATAATTTTCGGGGTTCAGGGGATGTTTAACCCTAAGGGGTTCTTGTTGCTATGTATAAATTATGGCGGGTTACAATAATCCATTAGACCTTATTTCGCATTTATTACTGCCCTTGACTGCAAATAATAATTCGTCAGACATCTGTTGCCCTTTCGTTAAACAGCCGTCTAACGCAAGAGTAACAGATGTCTGACGCAAGGACAATAACTGTTTAACGAATTAAGAATAGTAGCCGGACTATTTGTTGGCAATACATTTTCTTACTATCCATAGAGACTTTCCTTATTCTTTATGAGTTATCAAGAACATTACATCTTTAAATAAAAGTCTTTGGTCAGCGCAATGTACTCCGGGGTAAATTGTTCGTGTTTCTCTCCTTCTATGTAAAGACTGTCCTCAATACATGATATGCTTTGCCGGCCGAAAGTCAGCAACACGCGCCGACAAGGTTTTCCGGGTTTGGTAAAAACATGCAAACGACGATGTGGATGAAAATTATATTTCCAGGCCGTATCAATCACTGTTCTTTCAACTTCGGCCGGAATGATAATGCTTATAACCCCCTGTTCCGATAATAAGTGCGCCGAATGCCCAAAAAGAAGTTCATAGTTCAGCTCACTCGTGTGCCGTGCCATGCAGCGCTGATTGTCAGGGCATCTCAGGGCGTCAACAAAATAAGGCGGGTTAGAAACAATCAGGTCGAATTTATCTTCCGGGTGATACTTGCGGAAGTCGCAGCATACAACTTCCATCCGATTGCTCCAGGGGGACGATTGAATATTCTCTTGGGCTTGTGCCGCCGCTGCCGGATCTATCTCGACAGAGGTAATTACCGCTTCCGGATTACGCTGTGCTAATTGTAAGGATATTAAGCCACTACCCGCTCCTACATCAAGAATCCGTTTAACATCTTGAACCGGAGCCCACGCTCCTAATAACACCCCGTCTGTACCTACCTTCATGGCGCATTTGTCGTGTCGGACGGTAAATTGTTTGAACTGAAAATAAGGATTCGGCATATTTGTCTTTGTTAATCGGACTCAAAAATAATCAAAGCCGACAAAATAACGGCAATTTTGGCATCGTTTTTGTCTTTTTAAAGAAAGGACACCCGTTTATACAGAAGAAATAGCTAACTTTGCAAGCGCCTTATTGGCCTGCCAATATGACATAAACTAAAAAGAATGAAATGAAGAAAAGAAATTACTTTAGTGATATCGAAGATAGGAATGAAAATGCATTTTCTGTAATTGCTGATTTTGAGGGGAATGAAGAACAATTGATGGATATTGAGGTTGATGAAATCCTTCCGGTATTGCCTCTTCGGAACATGGTTTTGTTTCCGGGTGTGTTTATGCCGGTATCCGTTGGAAGAAAGTCTTCCTTAAAATTGGTGCGTGAGGCAGAAAAGAAAAGTTCATATATAGCTGTAGTGTGTCAGAAAGCCGCTGATACGGAGGAGCCTGTACTTGAGGACTTGCATACAATCGGTACGGTTGCCAAGATTGTCCGTGTATTGGAAATGCCGGATCAGACAACGACTGTTATTCTGCAAGGTTCCAAACGCATTGAGTTGAAAGAAATAATGGAAGTGGCTCCTTATTTGAAAGGGCGTGTAACTACCCTCAATGAAGAGATACCTGCTAAAGATGACAAGGAGTTTCAGGCATTGGTAGAAGCATGTAAGGATTTGACCGTGCGTTACATAAAATCCTCGGAAATGTTTCCGCAAGACTCTGCATTCGCCATCAAAAACATTAATAACCCGATGTTTTTGGTAGATTTTATCTGTACCAATCTGCCCTTGAAGAAGGATGAAAAGATAGAGTTGCTGCGTATTGACGCATTGCGTGCCCGCACTTATCGCTTGCTTGAGATTTTGAATCGGGAAGTGCAGCTTGCCGAGATTAAGGAGTCTATCCAAATGCGCGCCCGCGAGGATATAGACCAGCAACAGCGCGAATATTTCCTGCAACAGCAGATTAAAACCATTCAGGATGAATTGGGTGGTGGCAGCCAGGAGCAGGAGCTGGAAGAAATGCGCAAAAAAGCTGAAACCATAAAATGGAATGAAGAAGTAAAAAGTACATTCCTGAAAGAAGTGGATAAGTTGGAGCGCATGCATCCGCAATCGCCCGATTACAGTGTGCAACTGAACTACTTGCAGACTATGATGAGTTTGCCGTGGGGCGTTTATACAACGGATAATCTGAACCTGACTAATGCAGAGAAGACGTTGAATAAAGACCATTACGGCTTGGAGAAGGTAAAAGAGCGTATATTGGAGCACCTTGCCGTATTGAAGCTGAAAGGAGATATGAAGTCGCCTATCATCTGTCTGTATGGTCCTCCGGGTGTGGGTAAGACCTCTTTGGGGCGCTCTATAGCGGCTGCTTTGAAGCGGAAGTATATCCGTATGTCCTTGGGTGGCGTACATGATGAAGCGGAAGTACGCGGACATCGCAAGACGTATATCGGAGCAATGCCCGGACGTATTATCAAGAGTCTGATTAAAGCCGGTTCTTCCAATCCCGTATTTATATTGGACGAGATAGACAAGGTGAGTGCCGACCGTCAGGGCGACCCTTCTTCCGCTCTGCTCGAAGTGCTTGATCCGGAACAGAATACTACGTTCCACGACAACTTCCTGGATGTGGATTATGACTTGTCGAAGGTGATGTTCATTGCTACCGCCAATAATCTGAACACAATTCCGGGGCCGTTGCTCGACCGTATGGAGTTGATTGAAGTAAGCGGCTACATAACCGAAGAAAAGATAGAAATTGCCCGTCGCCACTTGGTTCCGAAAGAACTGGAAGCAAACGGTATGAAGAAGAGCGATATCAAGATTCCAAAGAATACGTTGGAAGCAATCATCGAGTCTTATACCCGTGAAAGCGGTGTACGTGAATTGGAAAAGAAGATTGGAAAAATTCTTCGCAAATCGGCTCGCCAATATGCTACGGACGGCTATTTCGCAAAAACAGAAATCAAGCCGGGCGATTTGTACGAATTCCTGGGTGCTCCCGAATATACACGCGACAAATATCAAGGCAATGAATATGCTGGTGTAGTTACGGGCTTGGCATGGACTGCTGTCGGCGGTGAGATTCTGTTTGTCGAAACCAGTCTCAGCCGCGGTAAAGGCGGTCGCTTGACACTGACCGGAAACCTGGGTGATGTAATGAAAGAATCGGCTATGCTGGCATTGGAGTACATCAAGTCTCATGCTTCGTTGCTGAATCTTGATGAAGAGATTTTCGACAATTGGAATATCCATGTTCATGTTCCCGAAGGAGCTATCCCCAAAGATGGCCCGTCGGCAGGTATAACAATGGCTACTTCGCTGGCATCCGCACTTACGCAGAGAAAAGTAAAGGCCAATCTTGCCATGACAGGCGAAATCACGCTGCGCGGAAAAGTTCTTCCCGTAGGTGGTATCAAGGAAAAGATTCTGGCTGCCAAACGTGCCGGTATCAAGGAGATTATCCTCAGCGACGAGAATCGTAAGAACATTGAAGAGATACAGGAGATTTATCTGAAAGGACTGACTTTCCACTATGTGAAAGACGTAAAAGAAGTGTTTGCCATTGCGCTGACTGATGAAAAGGTAGCTGATGCCATTGACTTGTCCGTTAAAAAAGAAAAGATAGAAAAGTAAGAAGAATGACATTTGAGTTACAGTATACAGACAGCAAGACAAATGCCCGTGCAGGTTTGATTACTACCGACCACGGACAGATTGAAACGCCTATCTTTATGCCGGTAGGTACGTTGGGAACCGTAAAAGGCGTGCATTTGACAGAGTTGAAAGAAGATATAAAGGCGCAGATAATATTAGGTAATACCTATCATCTTTATTTGCGTCCCGGATTGGATGTTATTGAAAAAGCCGGCGGATTGCACAAGTTCAACGGCTTCGACCGTCCGATGCTGACCGATAGCGGAGGTTTTCAGGTCTTTTCCTTGGCAGGTATCCGCAAGTTGCGTGAAGAGGGTGCTGAGTTCCGTTCGCACATCGACGGAAGCAAACACATTTTCACTCCGGAAAGGGTAATGGACATTGAACGTACCATCGGGGCAGACATCATGATGGCCTTTGACGAATGTACTCCGGGTGATGCAGAGTATGCCTATGCCAAAAAGTCCATGGAAATGACGCATCGTTGGCTGGACCGTTGTATCACGCGGTTCAATGAAACAGAACCCAAATACGGCTATCATCAGGCTCTTTTCCCTATCGTGCAGGGGTGTGTTTATCCCGACCTTCGCAAACGCTCGGCCGAGTTCATAGCCTCCAAAGGAGCCGAGGGCAATGCCATCGGCGGTTTGGCTGTGGGCGAACCTACGGAGAAGATGTACGAAATGATAGAGCTGGTGAATGAGATACTGCCGAAGGACAAGCCTCGTTATCTGATGGGTGTAGGTACACCTGTGAACATTCTGGAAGGCATCGAACGCGGAGTTGACATGTTCGACTGCGTAATGCCTACACGTAACGGACGCAACGGTATGCTGTTTACAAAAGACGGTATCATCAACATGCGTAACAAGAAATGGGAAACCGACTTCTCTCCTATTGAGGCAGACGGTGCATCTTACGTAGATACATTATATAGTAAGGCCTATCTGCGCCACCTCTTCCATGCACAGGAGTTGCTGGCCATGCAGATTGCTTCCATTCACAATCTGGCATTTTACCTTTGGCTTGCCGGTGAAGCCCGCAAGCATATTATTGCCGGTGATTTCTCTACATGGAAACCGATGATGGTACAACGTGTATCGACAAGATTATGAGAAAGATTGACTGGAAGATGCTGAAAGACATCAAGCTGCCTGTCGGGAAAAATAAGTTCCTCAAGCGGTTGGACTGGTACATCATCAAGAAGTTCCTGGGAACATACGTGTTTGCCATAGCCCTGATCATTTCTATCGCCGTAGTATTCGACTTTAATGAAAAAATGGACCGCTTCATGTCTCATGAAGCGCCATGGCAAGCCATTATCTTCGATTACTACATGAACTTCATCCCCTACTTTGCCAATCTGTTCAGTCCGCTGTTTGTCTTCATCGCAGTAATCTTCTTTACTTCCAAACTTGCGGAGAACTCGGAGATTATCGCAATGTTCTCTACGGGAATGAGTTTTAAGCGCATGCTGCGTCCTTATATGGTGTCGGCGGCTATTATCGCAATCACTACGTTCTGTCTCGGTTCGTATGTCATTCCTAAAGGCAGCGTTACGCGACTTAATTTTGAGGACAAATACTATAAGCCCCGCAAGTCAACCACAGCCCGCAATATTCAGTTGGAGGTCGATTCGGGAGTCATTGCCTATATAGAGCGCTTTGAGGATTACAGCAAAACGGGTTACCGCTTTTCGCTCGATAAGTTCAAGGACAAGCAGTTAGTGTCCCATCTTACCGCACGCAGCATTACTTACGATACGGCAGCCGTCCACAAATGGAAGGTGAAGGACTACATGATCCGTGAAATGGACGGTATGCGCGAAAGCATCGTTAAAGGAGAGCGGCTGGACACCATTCTCTTTATGGAACCTGCCGACTTCCTCATAATGAAAAACCAGCAGGAAATGCTCACCAGCCCTCAGTTGAGCGAGTACATAGACCGGCAACGGCAACGCGGTTTTGCCAATATCAAGGAGTTCGAGATAGAATATCATAAACGCATAGCCATGTCTTTTGCCTCGTTTATCCTGACGCTGATTGGCGTATCTCTTTCTTCGAAAAAGACAAAAGGCGGCATGGGATTGCATTTGGGCATAGGCTTGGGATTAAGTTTCTCGTATATCCTGTTCCAGACGATTGCCTCTACATTTGCAGTGAATGGTAATGTGCCGCCCGTCATAGCGGTATGGATACCGAACCTGCTTTATGCATTCATAGCATTCTATTTGTATAAGAAAGCGCCGAAGTAGGCAACTGTAGGAAGCTGTTGTCAAAGCATACCGCAGAATAGTGTAAAAAATAAGAAGCCGTCCCGCTCCTGTGTTTCCACAAGTGCGGGACGGCTTTTTTGTTGTATTCATTTCCTCTTTTGTTTTGTTCTTCTTTCTTTTCAGGCGGACAGACCGCCTTTGTCGGAAGAAACCCCACTTTCTTCTTACAGGTTCTTTAATCCCTTCATTGTCATGCTGTGCGTTGAAGCGCTTAATTCAAGTAAGCCGAAAGCTCTGCAGCAGAGATGTTTTTGGCAATAATCACACCATTTTCATCCAGTAAATAGTTAGTAAATCCGCGGCCTAAGCGATATTTCTTGAATAAGCCGGAGGACTCGCCTTTAGTTTCCACGAAACAGGTGGGCGTAACTATTTGGTCCTTACGAACGGTTTCCTTAAAAATAGACTGATACTCATCGAATGAGACGGAAACCATTTCTACATTTTCATTGCGGGAAGCGGAACGAAGCACATTGCTCAAACTCGCGTTTTGCATCCGGGAGTGCGCGTCATAACTTGCCCAAAAGCTAAGCAACACATATTTGCCTTTCATGTCCGAAAGTTCGGCTAACGGTTGCCCGGCAGACATAGATTGGATTTTGAAGTCCGGGGCTATGTCACCCACATTCAAACCGCCGGTCGGTTTGTCTTTTTCTACAAAAGAAGTCAAGGAACCAATTAGTAATACAACAAAAATCCATTTTACATATTTCATGTAACACGATTTTGGTTAATACTATCCGGGACTGTCCTTTTTGGCAGTGATTTCTTCCCGGAATGTCATCTTCTCAGACCTTGCAATGAGAGGAATTCATTGATACTCAAAGCCTTTAATTCTGAAATCGGGTGCAAAGGTAAGTAATTCTTAAAGAAACTTCCAAATAAACAAGCGATTTTCTCACTTTTTCAGTGCAATTTTTTATGTTATTTAGCATAAAAGGCGGGATTTTTCCTTACTTTTGTGGCTTGTTATCCTATTAATAGACAACTTATGAAACCATTAAGTACAGAACTTATCCTGATCCGCGTAACAGGTGAAGACCGTCCGGGACTGACGGCTTCGGTTACAGAAATTCTTGCCAAGTACGATGCAACCATCCTTGACATCGGACAAGCCGACATCCATAACACCCTGTCGTTAGGTATTTTATGTAAGACGGAAGAACAACATTCCGGCTTTATCATGAAAGAGTTGCTTTTCAAGGCATCGTCTTTGGGTGTCACCATCCGCTTCTACCCTATTACAGCAAAAGAATATGAGGACTGGGTGAGCATGCAGGGCAAGAACCGTTACATTCTCACGTTGCTCGGACGTAAGTTGTCTGCCCGTCAGATTTCGGCGGTGACCCGTATTCTGGCGGAGCAAGGAATGAACATTGATGCCATCAAACGTCTTACGGGGCGTATTCCGTTGGACGAATGCGATACAAAGACGCGTGCCTGCATTGAATTTTCCGTACGAGGCACCCCTAAAGACCGTATAGGCATGCAAGAAGAACTGATGCGGCTGGCCAGTGAGCTGGAAATGGATTTCTCTTTCCAGTTGGATAATATGTATCGCCGTATGCGCCGCCTTATCTGTTTTGATATGGACTCCACATTGATAGAGACCGAAGTTATCGACGAACTGGCCATTCGTGCAGGTGTCGGCGAGCAGGTAAAGGCTATCACGGAACGTGCCATGCGGGGAGAAATAGACTTTACGGAGAGCTTCCGCGAGCGGGTGGCATTATTGAAAGGGTTGGACGAATCTGTCATGCAGGAGATTGCCGAGAACCTGCCTATTACGGAGGGGGTCGACCGACTGATGTATGTTCTGAAGAAATATGGTTATAAAATAGCTATTCTTTCAGGTGGTTTCACTTACTTCGGACATTATCTCCAGCAGAAATACGGCATTGACTATGTATATGCCAATGAACTGGAAATAGAGAATGGCAAACTGACCGGACGTTATCTCGGCGATGTAGTGGACGGCAAACGCAAAGCGGAACTACTGCGTCTGATAGCGCAGGTTGAGAAAGTGGATATAGCACAGACCATTGCAGTAGGTGACGGAGCCAATGACTTGCCGATGCTGGGGATAGCCGGATTGGGCATTGCTTTTCATGCCAAGCCTAAAGTCGTGGCAAATGCCAAGCAGTCCATTAATACCATCGGCTTGGACGGAGTGCTTTATTTCTTGGGATTCAAGGATTCCTATATAGATATTCCGCGGTAAAATAAGTCCGTACGATAAAATTCACAGGCTCCTGCGATAATTAATTATCATAGGAGCCTGTTTTTTAAGCGAGCTTATTTTGTTCTGCCCCCGGTTTGCATTATCTTTGCAGCAAATATAAAGAAATACATGAAGTTTTCTGAACTAAATTTAAATGACAATGTGCTTGAAGCACTGGACGCAATGCGCTTTGACGAGTGCACTCCGATACAAGAAAAATCAATACCTGTTATACTCGAAGGCCGGGATTTGATAGCTGTTGCACAAACCGGGACCGGAAAAACAGCCGCCTATCTGTTACCTATATTGAACAAGCTTTCGGAAGGCGGGCATCCCGAAGATTCCATCAACTGTATAGTAATGGCCCCTACACGGGAACTGGCTCAACAGATAGACCAGCAGATGGAAGGTTTCTCCTATTTCATGCCGGTGAGCAGCGTGGCCGTGTACGGCGGTAATGACGGAGTGCTTTTCGAGCAGCAAAAAAAAGGCCTGACTTTGGGAGCGGATGTTGTAATCGCTACTCCGGGACGTCTGATAGCTCATCTCAGTCTGGGATATATAGACCTTTCACGCGTCTCCTATTTCATTTTGGATGAAGCAGACCGTATGCTCGATATGGGATTTTATGATGACATTATGCAGATTGTGAAATTCCTGCCTAAGGAGCGTCAGACCATTATGTTTTCGGCTACGATGCCTGCCAAGATACAACAGTTGGCGCAAAACATTCTGCATAATCCGGCAGAAGTGAAACTTGCCGTTTCCAAACCTGCCGAGAAAATCGTACAGGCTGCCTATATATGCTATGAGAACCAGAAATTGGGTATCATCCGCAGTCTTTTCGCCGAGCAGACACCCGAACGTGTCATTATCTTCGCTTCCTCCAAGTTGAAGGTGAAAGAGGTGGCCAAAGCCCTGAAGCAAATGAAGCTGAATGTTGGGGAAATGCACTCCGACCTTGAGCAGGCGCAGCGTGAGGAAGTAATGTACGAGTTCAAGGCGGGACGAATCAATATTCTGGTTGCCACCGATATTGTGGCGCGCGGTATTGATATAGATGACATCCGTTTGGTTATCAATTATGATGTGCCGTATGATAGTGAAGATTACGTGCACCGCATCGGACGTACGGCACGTGCCAACAATGACGGTGTAGCCCTTACTTTCGTCAATGAAAAGGAACAGACGAATTTCAAGAGCATAGAGAATTTCCTGGAAAAAGAAATCTATAAGATACCTGTACCGGAAGAGTTGGGTGAAGCTCCCGAATACAAGCCGCGCTCCAATGACGGACGTAAACGCAGCAGCTTTAAAGGCGGCGGACGCCGGAACAACGGAACCGGCAAAGGCGGCAACAGAAATAATAACAAACGCAGGGACGGCAGCAAAAAGCCCACTCAGGCTAAGAAGCAGGAATAAGTAAAAAGCGGAATTTATTCCGCTTTTTTTATGTCTATCCGATTATCGAATCCGATGGTAATATCTGCCAGACTATATACGGAGCTTTCCGGCACGCGTAAGGTTGCCTGATATTGGTAGCCTTTATTATCAACTCCCATAAAATTCATATCGGCAAGAATCATCTGGCTCAGAATATCTTCGGGAAAGATGCCGGCAAATGCCTTCTTGGTAATGTCTTTGCCATACAACATTCGTCTGCCCTCATACACGCAGATATGTATGACATTGTCATAGTAGACATTGTCCACGCTGATGCCACCCTCTGAATAGGATGAGCGGACAACTTTCATTGTCGAAGGGTTGACGTACACATATCCCCGGTAGCGTGTGCCTTTGTACATCACTACGCTGTCCTTTTTCACCACTTCCGTGGTGGGTATGACTTCCACTTCCTTGTTATCAAAGGCGAGTATATCCTCCGGATTTTCCGATTTATGCAGTTTTATAATCTCATCCGCCAATGAATGAAACCAGAAGCTGTATTCTGTCTGTCGGTCAATCTTGTAAGTCACGGTATGATTGCCGTACACATACATCGTATCTCGTATAATCTTGAATGATACGGGGATATTCTGAGGATCGGCATAGTATATGGTATCTCCTTCTATACGCATCAGGGGCAGTTCGGTTTCATCATTTATCCAGACACCCTGAAGCAGAGCCTTGGCCATAGCGTCTTCTTCGACTGTTTTTTGCTCTTTACCATTACCGCATGCAGCCAACGCTATGACGCAGCACAACTCTATTACGAGTTTTTTCATGTCTATCTCCTTCCTTTATTTACCTATACAGTGGTAGGTAAATCCAAGTTCTTCTATTTCTTTCTTTTCGTAGATATTACGACCGTCCAGTAACACCGGGGTTCTCATGGCTTTTTTGATAACGACCCATGACGGCAGGCGGAATTCTTTCCATTCCGTCACCAGCATCAAGGCATCCGCATCGAGTGCGGCATCGTACATATCGGTGGCATAGCAGACGCTGTCGCCTATCCTGCGGCGGCACTCCGTCATGGCAGCCGGATCGTACACACGCACTTTACAACCGGCATTCAGCAACTTGTCAATCAGAATCAGCGAAGGCGCCTCGCGCATGTCGTCTGTTTCCGGCTTGAAAGCCAATCCCCACAAGGCAATTGTCTTATCGTGCAAATCGCCGTTGAAGTGCCGTTGCAGTTTTTCAAACAAGATGCTTTTCTGCTTTTCATTGACTTCCTCTACAGCCTGGAGCACACGCATCCGGTAACCGTTCTGTTCGGCGGTCTTGATTAATGCCTTTACGTCTTTCGGGAAGCACGAACCGCCATATCCGATGCCCGGATAGAGGAACTTACGGCCGATACGCGTATCGGAACCGATGCCGCTGCGTACCATATTGACGTCGGCTCCCACCAGCTCGCACAGGTTGGCAATGTCGTTCATGAAGCTGATGCGGGTGGCAAGCATGGAGTTGGCTGCGTATTTGGTCATTTCGGCAGACGGAATATCCATGAAGATAACGCGGAAGTTGTTCAGCAGAAACGGTTTGTAGAGTTTGCTCATCAGTTTCTTTGCACGTTCGGACTCCACTCCCACCACTACCCGGTCGGGGCTCATGAAGTCTGCTACCGCATTTCCTTCTTTCAGGAATTCGGGATTGGAAGCTACATCGAAGTCTATCTGTACTCCCCGCTTATCCAATTCGTCCTGGATAGCCATGCGCACCTTTCCGGCGGTGCCTACGGGCACGGTGCTTTTGGTTACCACCAATACATATTTCGTCATGTTACGCCCGATGGTACGCGCCACTTCAAGCACATAACTCAGGTCTGCACTGCCATCCTCGTCGGGCGGAGTACCCACGGCGCTGAATATAACATCCACTTCGTTCAGGCAACTTTCCAGAGAAGTCGTGAATTGCAGGCGTCCTGCTTTCGCGTTCCGGTTTACCATTTCCTCCAATCCGTTTTCATAGATTGGGATAATACCCTGCTTCAATGCTTCTATCTTTTCGCTGTTTGTGTCGACGCAAATGACATTGACACCTATTTCAGCAAAACAAGTACCGGTTACCAAACCGACGTACCCCGTACCGACAATGGCTATCTTCATATCTTATTCAAAATATTCCGCATCTTTGAAAGATACGGCATGTCCGTCTTTCTCCGATAATATGAACTGAGATTCCGCAACCGGCCAGTCGATGCCTATGGTTTCATCATTGAAGCGAATCGATGCTTCCGCCTGCGGAGCATAACCGTCATCTACTTTGTAGGTAAAGATTGCCTCTTCGCTCAGTACCAGAAAGCCATGGGCAAAACCGCGGGGAATAAAGAACTGACGCTTGTTCTCTTCGCTCAGTTCCACGCTGACGTACTTGCCGAACGTAGGAGAAGAACGGCGTAAATCGACCGCAACATCCAAAACTTTACCTTTTATGACACGTACCAGTTTCGCCTGGCTGTATTCGCCTTTCTGATAATGCAACCCGCGCAGTACGCCGAAAGAGGATTTTGATTCGTTGTCCTGTACGAAATGTACATCGCCGATATTGGCACGGAATTCTTCTTCCTTAAAGGCTTCCATGAAGTAGCCGCGTGCATCATTGAACACTTTCGGTTCGATGATCCATACGCCGTCAATTTCTGTCTGTATGTAGTTCATTGCTTTAGAATGTTTTATGTATTTTCATTTGAAATCCGAAGTTGTCTCCGTATATATCTCCCATGTCCAAAGCGAGAGAGGCGTTGAAGTTCCAGCCTTTCCATCTTTCGGGAGAATAAGAGAACGAGGCATAGGCCGAAAAGTTCTCCAGAATATCCAGTGTGGGAGCACCGGGAGTACCCCATGTTCTGTTGTGGCTCATTTTGGCTATGTAGCTCCATTCGGAAGTTATTTGTCCGCTCCAGCCGATGTGCAGCGCTTTTATGCGGTTGTACTTGAACGTCATGTCACCGTCCCGGTTATAGATAGGCGAAGCAATCAACGGATTGGCTATCATCATGCCCCAATGCGCCCAGCCGGGGTAAAGACCGTTGTTGTAATAGTTGTCGGAACCGCCGGTCTTGTGTACGGGACCTTCTTCGGGTTCGTGCAAGCCGTGCAGCGGACCGCTCATATTGGTGGTCTGCAGGAACTCGAACACAACCGCATTGACGGGCTTGAAGTTGTTGAAGTTCATTTCAAGTCCCCACAATCCGTCCCAACCGTTCTGCTTGCCCATGGCGGAGAAGTCGTCAAAATGATTGCACAGGTATGCGCTGATAGAGAACTTATCGGAACGATGGGTCAGCTTTATCTGTTCGCTGCCCAGGAAGTTGCCCTGATAGAAATTGCTGTCATTCCAGGGTTTGTCTTCACCGCCGGAGCCGGGAATAAATACTCTGAAATAGTCTTTCAGCGTATTGCCCAGATTTACCGTGCTGCCGTCCGCATTCACCAGCGTTCCGCCGAACTGCGTATCGAGCGTCATGCCGATGTCGAGCTGCCATTTCCCGTTGGGCACGCCGACGCGGACAAATCCTTCTTTATGATGATACTTGATGTCTTTTGTGTACCAATGCCCTGCTCCTACCTTCCGTTCCTGGTAGTTGTTGTCGGTGAACCATCCGTAAGAGATTTCACCTTTAATGGCGAAACGCGGAAGGACATACAAGTATTCGGGGATGCCTATCATTATTTGCGGAATCGGCCTCGCGTTGCCCGACCATGTCATGTCGCCGCTACTCAAGGCATTATTCAGCAATGGAGCACCTTTCTCGCGGCTTCCGGCAAAAATTCCCAGCCACTTGTAGCGTGCATCTATATAGGCCTGCTGGATAAAAATATCCTTGTCGCCCTTGAAGTTCATGCCCACGGCAGCTACCATGTCCAGCTTTTCTTCGAACTTCCACTTGCCGAGCCGGTGTTTGTAGCCCAGTCCGCCCCGTATATACGTATTGTCGTAAATAGAGCCGAGCCCCTGTTGGTTGCTTACTTGCCACAAAGGAGTATTGTCGCCCGTGTGCACGGTGGCTCCGTATTCCACAAAAGGCGAAACCTGTGCCGTTGCCATACCGCTACCTGCAAGAATAATGGCCAACAAACAGATAGGAATACGCATTATGGCAAATAGTCTGTATTTGGTTAAGTGCTGACAGTTATCTGTGTTCATTATCGAATATATAATATAGTTTATAGTCCTAATTAAAGAGAAACGTAGAAAACGGTGCAAAAGTAGGAAAAAAATCTAATATATCGGTCATGGGCGATATAGGAGTTTCCAAAGTTTGCCGTGTTTATAAATTCTTAGTAAGAAAAGCAGCCCGAAAGTGGCATATATCCGATAAAACCGCTACTTTTGTAGCATGATTGAATTAGCACAGCACATAGAAGCATTATTATTGGAGAATGATTGTGTCATTGTTCCGGGGTTGGGCGGATTTGTCGCTCACTACACTCCGGCAATGAGAGTGGCGGAAGAAAATACGTTTTTGCCCCCTACCCGCATTATCGGCTTCAATCCGCAACTGAAGATGAACGACGGGCTGTTGGTGCAATCCTACATGGCTGTGTATGATACGGATTTTTCCGATGCTACCAGGATTGTAGGCAAATCGGTGAAAGAACTGCTGGCTCTTCTTCATGAGAATGGAAAAGTGGATTTGCCCAATATCGGCGAATTGCGCTATAACATTCATGATTCCTACGATTTCATACCTTACGACGATAAGCTTACCACTCCTTATTTATACGGGCTTGGCAGTTTTGAAATGCAGGAACTGGCAGTCTTGCGCAAGTCCAGTTGGAATGGAAGCAAGACTATTCCTTTCGCACCGGTTGTCCGGGAAGAAAAGAAGCGTAAGTATGGAATGCGAATCAACACTTCTTATCTGGCAAATGCCGTTGCCATGATTGCCGTTGCGGCTCTGTTCTTTTTTCTTCCCGCACCCGTAGAAAATACCGAAGTGATGGAAGCCAACTATGCGCGGCTGCTGCCCGGTGATTTGTTCGGGCAGATAGAAAAGCAATCATTGGCTATCACTCCGATTGTCATCCATCAGCAGGAGACGGGTAAAAAGGCGAAAAGCACCCGTACCGCCTTGTCGAGTACTGCCGGCAAGAAACCGGTTGCTCCCGTTGCCGTAAAAGAAGTAAAAGTCCGTCAGCAGGCTGCAACAATTGCGGCTCAGCCTAAAGCAGCGCCTACAGTTGCCGCTCCTGCCGTTCAAGCCGTAAAGACACCTTATCATATTATCATAGCCAGCGTGGGTTCTGAAAAAGACGCCGACGCCATGGCGCAGCAGTTGGTTGCCAAAGGTTATGCAGGAGCTAAAGCGATTATCGGTGACGGCAAAATGCGCGTCAGCATTCAGTCCTGTGCCACGGAGAAAGAGGCATACCGCGCTTTGAACCTGATTCGCCAGAATGAAGCATACAAGAGTGCCTGGGTTCTGAAAAGATAATTTTCCACAGTCAATCATTAATCATCAACTATTCCGACAATTCAATGAAACGTATCCGTTGCCCCAAATGTGAGAACTATCTGACTTTCGACGAAACAAAATATACGGAAGGCCAATCCCTGGTATTTGTCTGCGAGAACTGTAAGAAGCAGTTCAGCATACGTTTGGGCAAGACAAAGATGAAAGCTCCGCAGAAAGAGGAGAATCCGGACGAAACCGAATACAAGGAAGCCTTCGGAAGCATTACGGTCATTGAGAATGTTTTCGGATTCAAACAAGTGCTGCCGCTACAGGAGGGAGACAATAAAATCGGCCGCCGCTGCGTAGGAACGGTTGTCAATGTCCCGATAGAAACCTCGGACATGAGCATGGACCGTACGCACTGCATTATCAATGTAAAGCGCAACAAGCAAGGCAACCTTGTCTATACCCTGCGCGACGCCCCCAGCCTGACGGGCACTTTCCTGAACAATGAAATTCTGGGTGACAAAGACCGTATCCGCATTGAGGACGGAGCCATTGTAACCATCGGCGCCACCACTTTCATTCTTCGGGCGGCGGAGTAAAGAGATTGCCTTTCCGGTTTATCCACCAATAGCGTATAAACAATACTCCGGTGAACATAAGCGCAAGCGACAGTCCGGTATAGAACACCGAAATAAACGCGTCCGGCAATATATGGAACGAGCGCATCGTAATGCCGAACGTTATCATGAAGACCATTACAATCCAGCCTTTTACATCAAAGAAAGAAAAAGGGCAGTTCTTCTCTTTCTTTTTTTCTCCGATACGTTTGGTGTGCTTGTAATAAAGCCTTTTGAAAACAAACAAAAAGAAGAGAAGGAATACGACTGTGGCCTCTCCTATCTTGAAAAGCCAGTATTGGGAATCTGTCAGCCATGTCATTATCCCTATCCTGAGGATATTGGCCCCGGCTATAATCCACACCACTCCGGCGGTAATAAGCAATACTTTTCTGTTTACTCCGTATTTCATGTTTCCGTTTTATACAATCCTGCTGATACAGGGAACAAAGATAATGAAAATATGTTCGTAAATTCATATTGTATACCTTGCTGGTGGTCAGTTGTATGCATGTACCAATAAATTTCCTTGCTTGGTACTGTCCGTACCACAGCTTGGTACGAGAAGTACCTTACTAAGGTACGGCACGTACCACTGCATGGTACAAGAGCTACCAACGGTTGGTATTCCTTGTACCACCTGCCGGTAGTTGAGGTATCCTGTGGTGGAATGCCGGCTACCCTGCGGTGGAATACCGACAAAGTGCTTACCAGTCGTATTCCTCGGTGTACCGGTCGAACTGTATCTCCTCTTTCCAGCCATGCTTCCGGCATACCTGACGGATGCACTCCTGCTGCTTCGGAGTAAGCCCCAGCTTCTGGTTGCGATACCGGTAATAGGGCGAATGGTTGAATATGGCTTCCAGATTGAGGTGAATGGCACGGGAGATGCGTGCGGGCATATCATCGTAAAGCTTCTTGAAGCCCCATGCCACCCGTATTTTCTTGTTGCTGCGGAAGTGCGGGCACTCCTTCCCTGCCGCCGGATAGCAGAGGGGGTTGATGACGGACAGCCGGATGTTTTGCGCCGTGGTGTACTGTGTCATACTGTGCCGCAGGCAGTTTTCGGCTTTCGGACATCGGGTGTTGAAGCACAATGTGTATTGGGCTGCTTGATTGTTTAAGTCGGAGTTGTTTTCCATTAGTTATCAGAATTTTGATGAATATCGCTTTATCCGGTAAAGATACGCGAAAAAATCCGGCCGGCACCATATAACGGCTGTTTTATTGGGTAGGTCGGGCATAAAAAAACAAGGCAAAGCCGAAGCCCTGCCCTGTTTTTCTTTTGTCATACCGGTTTTTTATCAGAGAATGCTTTTTACTGTTTCCAGCATACCCTTCTCCTGGATAGAGTTCAGGAAGCCGGTTACCATATCCGTCAGTCCCGGAATGGCGTTCAAGTCTCCGTGCTCGCCCCAGATGAGGTCTTTGGCTGCCAATACGCCTTCCGCTACTTTGCGGGTATCGCCTGTTGCCCAAAGGTCTTTCAGCAGTTGCATGATTTCGGGAGCGTCGTTCGGAGTGATTTCAGCGCCGTCGGCACGCACGCCGCCCTTGTAGTATGTGATGATGGCGGCAAGACCGAGTACGAGGCCTTTCGGAAGTTCGCCCTTGCGTTCCAGATAAGTCTTCAAGCCCGGCAGGTCGCGGGTCTGGTATTTCGGGAAGGAATTCAGCATGATGCTGGTTACCTGGTGCTCTACGTAAGGATTGTCGAAACGTTCCAATACATCGGCTGCGAACTTCTTCAATTCGTCCATAGACAGGTTCAGTGTCTGCATCAGTTCGTCGAACTGTACTTTACGGACATACTTGCCGATAACGGGATGGTTGCAGGCATCGCGCACGATGTTTACACCGCTCAGGTAAGCCACCGGAGAAAGCACGGTGTGAGGACCGTTCAGCAAAGTAACCTTTCTTTCGTGGTAAGGGGCTTCGGACTTCACGAAGAGTACGTTCAATCCCGCCTTGTTTGCAGGGAATTCCTCTGCCAACTGGCGGAGAGAGAGATTCTCGGCTGCCTCGATAACCCACAGGTGGAAGATTTCGGCCTGTACAACCAGGTTGTCGGCATAACAGATTTTCTTCTGAATCTGCGCAATCTCCTTGCGCGGGAAGCCCGGAACGATGCGGTCTACCAGTGTGGCGCATACATAGCAGTACTTTGTAAACCAGGTCTTGAACTTCTCGTAATCTGCGCCGAAGTCGTCTTTCCACAGTTCGATGTACTGGTAGATACATTCTTTCAGGTGATGTCCGTTCAGGAAAATCAATTCGCAAGGCATGATGATAAGACCTTTGCTCTTATCGCCCTTGAACGTCTTGAAGCGACGGAAAAGCAACTGGGTCAGCTTGCCCGGATAAGAAGATGCGGGGGCGTCGCTGAACTTGCAGTTCGGGTCGAACGCAATGCCGGCTTCCGTGGTGTTGGAGATAACGAAACGGATTTCGGGCTGGTCGGCAAGCGCCATGAATGCAGAGTTCTGAGAATAGGGATTCAATGCGCGGCTGATGCAGTCGATACGCGTGAGGCTGTTTACCGCTTCACCGTTCAAACGACCCTGCAGGTTGACATGGTAAAGGCAATCCTGGCCGTTCAGCCATTCCGCCATTCCTTTTTCGATAGGCTGAACCACTACAACACTGCCGTTGAAGTCGGTCTTTTGGTTCATGTTGTAAACAATCCAGTCTACAAATGCACGAAGGAAGTTACCTTCGCCGAACTGGATGATTCGTTCGGGAGCAACGGACTTGGGAGCCGTCTGTTTGTTTAATGCTTTCATCTTGAAAATGATTTTAATTATGATTGTTGGATTATGATTGATAGTCTTTCTTATATATGCAGGATTATTCAAACTCAAAATAGAAGTCGATGTTTTCCTTCATCAGGATGTCGATAGGCATATATTTTACGGCTGTGACCGGCTTCTTGAATACCACGTGATTGCACAGCGCTTTGATGCCGCAATAGCCTTGCAGTCCCGGCCGCTGCCCGATGAGGTAATTCACTTCGCCGTTTTTCAGGTATTCCACATTCTTCTGAAGCAGGTCGTAGCCGACCAGTGCATCCAGCTTCAGATTCTTTTTCTGCAAGTAGTCCGCCACTTGATACACGCGTGAGTTGAACACGACCCCTAAAGTGGCTTTGGGATGTCCGGAGAAGAAAGCATCCAGCACTTCCTCGTTGGCGGCGGTGTCTTCCTTGTGGAGAACGACATCGTGTATAGTCAGGTTCTTGTGCTCGGCCGCAAGATACTGCATAAAGCCTTCCAGGCGACGTTGCATCTGAACCTCGGCGGGGCTGTTCTTCTGATTGTTCAGGAAAAGCGCCAGCTCCTGCCCTTCCCGGTAGCGGCGCATCAGTATTTTGGCGGCGATGTATCCGCTGACTTTGGAGTCCTGGCCTATATAGCATAGCGCATGAGTCTGCTCCATATTGAAGTCGATGAAGGCATAAGGTATCTTTTTATCTTCCAGATACGATGTCAGCTTCAGGGTATCATCCTGAAAATTCGGAGCTATCAACACCCCGTCGGCAACAACGGATTGAAGTTGCGCACATGCCGTTTCATAGGACGCTTTATCCGCATGGCTGTAAAAAAGATAGTCCACCCCTACGTTGAACGGCCGCAGCTCTTGCGCGGCACGGTCTATGCCCGCCGCAACGGAGTGCCAGTAATCATGCTCTATATAATAAGGTATGATACATACTATATGGTAGCGCTTCTTTGCCGCCAGGCCTATGGCAAACATGTTGGGATGATAATCGATTTCATCAAGGACTTTTTGAACCTTATCTCTGCTTGCACGGGATACGTCGCCCCGGTTATGAAGCACGCGGTCTACGGTTCCGGCAGAGACGCCGGCCATGCGTGCAATGTCTTTTATCGTATAATTCTTGTTTTCCATCTTCTCCCGCCCTAAGGTGTTTAAAGGTCTTACGTTTAAAACTTAAATATTATAAATATTTGCCGCAAAGATACGAATTATTTTGTTTCTCCAAGTAAAATTTCTACTTTTGTGTTCGATAACGGTTAATAAAAGCAAAAAGCGTTATCGAGCCTATTAGCTTTACAATCAATACTATATAGGTGTAATGACAAGAAAGTAAAATTTTTAGATACTTAAAACACAAGAAGATGAAAAACTTTATGGATGAAAACTTCCTGTTGCAGACTGAAACCGCTCAGAAGTTGTACCACGAACATGCGGCTAAAATGCCGATTATCGACTATCACTGTCATTTAATTCCACAAATGGTAGCAGACGACTACCAATTCAAGTCACTGACGGAAATCTGGCTGGGCGGCGACCACTACAAGTGGCGTGCCATGCGCACCAACGGTGTGGACGAACGTTTCTGTACCGGCAAAGACACCACCGATTGGGAAAAGTTTGAGAAATGGGCGGAAACCGTACCTTATACTTTCCGCAATCCTTTGTATCATTGGACGCACCTGGAGTTGAAGACGGCATTCGGCATCGACAAGATTCTGAATCCCAAGACCGCACGTGAAATCTACGACGAATGTAACGAGAAACTGAAACAACCCGAATATTCTGCCCGCGGCATGATGCGTCGTTATCACGTGGAAACCGTGTGTACTACGGACGACCCCATTGACTCGCTGGAGTATCATATCAAGACCCGTGAGAGCGGATTTGAGATAAAGATGCTTCCTACCTGGCGCCCCGACAAGGCGATGGCGGTGGAAGTTCCCGGTGATTTCCGTGCTTACGTAGAGAAGCTGGCGGAAGTAAGCGGTATGACTATTTCTACTTTCGACGATATGATTGCCGCTTTGCGCAAGCGTCATGACTTCTTCGCCGCTCAGGGATGTAAGTTGTCTGACCACGGCATCGAAGAATTCTATGCGGAAGACTATACGGATGCGGAAATTAAGGCTATCTTCAATAAGGTATATGGCGGTACTGCACTGACTAAGGAAGAAATCCTGAAGTTCAAGTCGGCTATGCTGGTTGCCTTTGGCGAGATGGATTGGGAAAAGGGCTGGACACAGCAATTCCACTACGGAGCTATCCGCAACAACAACAGCAAGATGTTCAAACTGCTCGGCCCGGACACCGGTTTCGACTCTATCGGCGAGTTTACAACCGCCAAGGCGATGGCTAAATTCCTCGACCGTCTGAATTCGGAAGGCAAGCTGGCAAAGACCATTCTGTATAACCTGAATCCATGTGCCAATGAGGTAATCGCTACCATGCTGGGTAACTTCCAGGACGGTACTGTTGCCGGCAAGATTCAATTCGGTTCGGGATGGTGGTTCCTCGACCAGAAAGACGGCATGGAAAAACAGATGAATGCACTCTCCGTACTCGGCCTGCTGAGCCGTTTCGTAGGTATGCTGACAGACTCGCGTTCTTTCCTCTCCTATCCGCGTCATGAATATTTCCGCCGTACGTTGTGTAACCTCGTAGGCCGTGATGTGGAAAACGGTGAAATTCCTGTTTCCGAAATGGAACGCGTCAATCAGATGATTGAGGACATCAGTTATTACAACGCCAAGAAGTTCTTCCAGTTCTAAAGACGGGAATGAGATAATTAAAAATCAGCCCTTCCATGCTTGATACCTTATGGCAAGCGTGGAAGGGCTTTTTATTGGATACCGCTGAATTAAGCTTTCCTGTGCAGCAGATACCTTACAGGAGATATTCCATTATATCCGTGATGTTTTTTAACCGGATGAAGTTGGGATGCGCAATGTCCCCTTCATAGGTTTCATACTGCCAGGTGACGTGGTAAGGAATGTGGGCGGCATATCCGCCCAGCTCCAAAACCGGCAGTATGTCCGAATTGACGGAGTTTCCCAACATCAGGAAATTCTGCGGGGCGCATTCCACGGCGGTAAGGAGTTTCCGATAATCGGCTTCTTTCTTGTCACTCATTATCTCGATGTGGCAGAAGTAGTGCATCAATCCCGACTCCCGGACTTTTCTTCTTTGGTCGAACAGGTCTCCTTTGGTCGCCAGTACCAGCCTGTATTTTCCTTGCAGGCGGAGCAGCACCTCTTCCACCCCGTCCAGAAGCGTTACGGGTCTTTGAAGAAGCTCCTGCCCCAGCCTGACGATTTCTTTCACGCAATGCATGTTACCTTCTCCATTGGTAATCCGGCAGGCTGTTTCAATCATGCTGAGCATCATGCTTTTCAAACCGTAGCCATACATGTGCAGGTTTTTCATCTCTGTCTTGAACAGTTCCTGCGAAACGGCACTCTGCGGTTGGTATGCTTTCAGTAAATCACAGAACTGATGCTCAAACTCCTGAAAATAAACCTCGTTTTCCCAAAGGGTATCGTCTGCATCGAATGCTACTACTTCTATTTTATCTTTCATACGTTGTCCGTTTTATTGTTATTGAGTATATTTGCTGCAAATATAAGTAATTAAAACATAACTATTAATCAGTAAAGGATGACTCAATCACCCCAAACTAACGCCAAAGGTTTCAGCAAAGCCTTTTGGGTAAGCAACACAGTAGAACTTTTTGAACGCATGGCATATTATGCCGTATTTATTGTTCTTACCATTTATCTGTCCAACATTTTAGGTTTTAACGATTTTGAAGCGAGTATGATTTCCGGTCTGTTTTCGGGCGGACTGTATCTGCTTCCCATTTTTACCGGAGCTTATGCCGACAAGATAGGTTTCCGTAAATCAATGATTATCGCATTTTCCTTACTGTCTGCAGGATATTTGGGTCTGGGCGTGCTGCCTACACTGCTGGAAGCTGCCGGACTGGTGGAATATGGCGAAGTAACGCGCTTTTCAGGGCTGGCCGACAGTAGCGAACGGTGGATGATTGTTCCCGTTTTGTTTGTCATCATGCTCGGCGGTTCGTTCATCAAATCTATCATATCCGCATCGGTTGCGAAAGAAACCACCGAAGCAACCCGCGCCCGTGGTTATTCAATCTTTTATATGATGGTGAACTTCGGTGCTTTTACCGGAAAGACCATTATCGACCCCTTGCGCAACGCTATCGGTGAGCAGGCCTATATCTATATCAACTTCTTCTCTGCCACAATGACTATTCTGGCGTTGTTGTCCGTTGTCCTTCTGTATAAATCGGCACATACGGCAGGCGAAGGTAAAAGTATGCGCGAAATAGGCCAAGGTTTTCTGCGCATCATCACCAACTGGCGTTTATTGATTCTTATCCTTATCGTAACTGGATTCTGGATAGTACAGCAACAATTATATGCCACAATGCCCAAGTATGTTATCCGTATGGCGGGCGAAACGGCCAAGCCGGGCTGGATAGCCAATGTAAATCCTTTTGTTGTGGTTTGCTGTGTAAGTTTCATCACCAGGTGGATGGCAAAGCGTACGGCTATTACATCCATGAACATCGGTATGTTCCTGATTCCTGTTTCCGCGTTACTGATGGCGTGTGGAAACCTGCTGGGCAACGAGATTATTTCCGGCATGAGCAATATTACATTGATGATGATACTCGGTATTGTAGTTCAAGCTTTGGCGGAATGCTTTATTTCTCCGCGCTATCTGGAATATTTCTCTTTACAGGCTCCTGAGGGAGAAGAAGGCATGTATCTCGGATTCAGCCATCTCCATTCTTTCCTGTCCTCTATTTTCGGTTTTGGCATAGCGGGTGTATTGCTTACCAAATATTGTCCCGACCCGGCTTTATTTGCAACTCGGGAAGCTTGGGAAGCTGCCAGCGCCAATGCGCATTACATCTGGTATTACTTTGCGGGAATAGGTTTGGTGGCTGCCATAGCATTGCTGATTTTTGCCAAAACCACCGAATCCATCGACAAAAAGAAGAAAGTATAATCTTTTATATTGCATATTTTCGCTATATTTGTCGCCCGATGTAAAGACAGGTCGCATCCGGCATAAATTAAGCATGCTTAATTCTGTCCTCATGGCACTGTCTTTGAGGGGTGTCGAAATACACTTGATGATTTTTTTAGGCACGGATTTCACGGAAAAAAGAATAAAGAAAATCTGTGCTTTCCATGTAATCCGTGCCTAAAAAGAAACAAATAATAAGCGAATTTGAACATACCCTCTTTTTAATTAAGGAGATTAGAATGAAAGTAAGATTTATAAGCCTTGCAAGTGGTAGCAGTGGCAACTGCTATTATATAGGCACAGAAAAATACGGAATACTTATTGATGCCGGTATCGCTGTCCGTACCATAAAAAAAGGATTAAAAGAGGCAGGTATCAACATGGAAATGATACGTGCGGTGTTTGTTACCCATGACCATGCCGACCATATAAAAGCGGTAGACGGATTGGGAGAAAAACTGAATATACCTATTTATACAACGGCACGCATTCACGAAGGTATTAATAAGAGTTATTGCATGACGGAGAAGTTGCATTCATCCGTCCGCTATCTGGAGAAACAACAGCCTATGCAACTGGAAGATTTCCGTATCGAATCTTTTGAAGTTCCTCATGACGGTACGGACAATGTGGGATATTGCATCGAGATAGACGGAAAGGTATTCTCTTTTCTTACCGACCTCGGAGAAATAACTCCTACCGCAGCACATTATATCTGCAAAGCCAACTATTTGATACTGGAAGCCAATTACGATGATGAAATGCTGCGTATGGGTACTTATCCCCAATACCTGAAAGAGCGCATAACCGGTCGTACCGGACACATGAGTAACATTGATACCGCAGAATTCCTTGCAGAAAATTTCACAGAACATCTGCAATACATCTGGCTTTGCCATCTAAGTAAAGATAACAATCACCCGGAACTGGCCTATAAAACCGTTGAATGGAAATTAAGAGAAAAAGGTATCATCGTAGGTAAAGACGTACAACTCTGCGCTTTAAAGAGAACTACGCCTTCCGAACTATATGAGTTTGAATAAAAATATGCCGATTTCATCGAAAAAAACTCCTGGAATTGTTTGCAAAATAAAATAAAAGGACTACCTTTGCACCCGCAAATGAGACATTGGCGATGCACTCTTAGCTCAGTTGGTAGAGCAACTGACTCTTAATCAGTGGGTCCAGGGTTCGAATCCCTGAGGGTGTACAAGACAAATGCGAGGGTGGGTTCATCTAACGGTTAGGATACATGCCTCTCACGCATGGTATACGAGTTCGATTCTCGTACCCACTACAAAAACAAGAAAGCGGTTGACTGATGAAACGGTTAACCGCTTTTTGTTTTTCATTTTTCTGTTGTAATCCGAAAATAGTTTCTATATTTGCACCCGCTATGGCGAAATGTATATTCTATATCTTGTTAGGGTTGTTCCTCATATCGAAGTTCACTTCCGTTTCTGATGATATGGAGGGATGTAAGACACTCCCTACTGCGGATGTGCATTATTTCTCCGGAGCCCAGCACAGCTTGTCGGGGGCAGATGGCAGACAATGCCAGGAAAAAGGGGAGGACGCGAATTATAATTGCCTGGCAGATGCCGGTTGCATAGGAAATACCTTCTCATTACGGCATGCCTCTTGCTCGAAATTGTTGAGGCTTAATCCGGACTTCATTGCCGCCAAGGTTGCGAGAACCCTGAAAACTCTGCTCCCGGAAGAAAAGACAACTTCTTTCCCCTTTACTTTCCATCTCCATAAGATTTCATATAGATATTATGTATATACGCTGAGGCGTATTCTTATTTAGTACTTTCCCCTCCTCTCTTTCGGGAGCCGGAGAGATTGCCCGTCTCCCCATGCCGAGTTTTTCTCTATTTTTTAAGTACTGATAATCAATATATAATGGATTTTCTATTGGATTTTATTCTCCATATCGATCAGTATATGATTGATATAGTGCAGGAATATCATATGTGGGCGTATGCCATATTGTTTCTGATTATTTTCTGCGAAACGGGGCTGGTGGTCACACCTTTCCTGCCGGGCGATTCCCTGCTTTTTGTGGCGGGAGCTATTGCCGCACTGCCCGACATGCCTCTCGAGGTCAATGTGCTGGCTTTGATATTGTTTGTTGCCGCGGTATTGGGCGACTCTTGCAACTACATGATAGGGCATTTCTTCGGGCAAAGGCTCTTCAATAATCCCGATTCCAGAATATTCAAGCAAAACCATCTCGACAAGACCCATGAGTTCTATAAGAAGTATGGAGGCAAGACAATTATCATAGCTCGTTTTGTGCCTATCGTCCGTACGTTTGCGCCATTCGTGGCGGGGATGGGTAAGATGCATTACTATTACTTCATGCTGTACAACCTGATTGGGGGCGCCTGCTGGATTGTCATCTTCTGTTATGCGGGTTATTTCTTCGGTGACCTTCCGTTTGTACAAGAGAACCTCAAACTGCTGATTGTGGCCATTATTGTGGTTTCCATACTGCCGGCCGTGGTAGAAGTGCTGCGTGCAAGACTGAAACAACGAAAACAAAAATAAATTAATATACTTAGTACATTTATCCATTATGAAGAATTCTTTTTTTAGCCGGTTCACACCGAAAGAACCGAAATTCTTTCCTTTGCTGAAGCAATTGTCTGAGATTTTATTGTCCTCGTCGGCTCTGTTGATAGAAATATTGGGCCATGACTCGCCTGAGAAGAGGGCGGAAGATTATAAACGAATCAAAGATTTGGAGCGCGAGGGCGATAAGCTGACCAATCTGATTCTGGATGAACTGGGCACTACTTTCATTACTCCTTTTGACCGGGAGGATATCCATGACCTGGCTTCGGGCATGGATGATGTGATTGATGGAATAAACAGCTGTGCCAAGCGTATCACTATCTATAATCCGCATCCTATTTCGGACAAGGGGAAAGAGCTGGGACATATGGTTCAACAAGAAGCGGCCCTCATCGGCCAGGCCATGGATGAACTGGAGGCATTTCGCAAGAGTCCGGATAAGCTGCGCGCATATTGCAACCAGCTGCATGACATAGAAAACCGGGCAGATGATATTTATGAATTTTTCATCACCAGGCTTTTTGAAGAAGAGAAGGACTGCATTGAACTCATCAAAATCAAGGAGATTATGTATGAGTTGGAAAAAACGACGGATGCAGCCGAACACGTGGGCAAGATTTTGAGGAGCCTGATTGTGAAATACGCATAAACGAACGGACGCATGGAACTATTAGTGATTATCATTGTACTGGCTCTGATATTCGATTATATCAACGGTTTTCATGATGCGGCCAATTCTATTGCCACCATTGTGTCTACCAAAGTGCTTACACCGTTTCAGGCGGTGATATGGGCGGCTTTCTTCAATTTTGTGGCCTTTTTCATCGCCAAGTGTGTCATCGGCGGTTTCGGCATTGCCAACACCGTATCGAAAACGGTGATGGAGCCTTACATTACTTTGCCTATCATTCTGGCCGGCGTGATTGCGGCTATTGCCTGGAATCTGTTCACTTGGTGGAAGGGAATCCCTTCCTCTTCTTCGCACACGCTTATCGGAGGTTTTGCCGGAGCTGCCATCATGGCACACGGTTTTGAGGCCATCCAGTTGAGTATCATTCTGAAGATTGCGGCATTCATTTTTCTGGCTCCCTTGATTGGTATGGTGGTGGCATTCGGTTTTACGTTGTTGGTCTTGTACATTTGCCGCAGGGCGCATCCCCATACGGCCGAGGTGTGGTTCAAGAAACTGCAGCTGGTGTCTTCGGCTTTGTTCAGCATCGGGCACGGTCTGAATGATTCACAGAAGGTAATGGGTATCATTGCTGCGGCTATGATAGCCGGACATTCGGAAGGACTGGGAATGGGGATAAACAGTATTGATGACCTGCCGGACTGGGTGGCATTCTCTTGTTTTACGGCCATTTCACTCGGTACCATGTCCGGCGGGTGGAAGATTGTGAAGACCATGGGGACTAAGATTACGAAGGTGACGCCACTGGAAGGGGTGATTGCGGAAACTGCCGGTGCGTTTACGCTTTATCTGACGGAGTATCTGAAGATTCCGGTAAGTACGACACACACCATTACGGGAGCTATTATCGGAGTAGGGGCCACGAAGCGGCTTTCGGCTGTGCGTTGGGGAGTTACGAAGAGTCTGATGACCGCTTGGGTGCTGACTATCCCCGTCAGTGCTTTGCTGGCAGCAGGGATTTATTGTATCGTATCCCTTTTTTAGAAGTGCTGCCGCATAAAAAATAGACGGGTTCGTTTTATTTTGCATGAGGTTTGCACTATCTTTGCAGCCTGAAACTGTAAAATAGAATGCACATTGGACTGGCTATATAGTTTATTCGTCGAGCACTCCGCCTTGCAGGCGGTTGTGGTACTCTCACTGATTTCCGCTATCGGATTGGGATTGGGGAAGATACATGTTTGCGGCATTTCATTGGGAGTGACGTTTGTATTCTTTGCCGGCATCATTGCCGGGCATTTCGGGTTGTCCATAGACCCGCAGATGCTGAATTATGCGGAAAGCTTCGGGCTGGTGATATTTGTGTATGCTTTGGGTTTGCAGGTGGGACCGGGCTTTTTCAGCTCTTTCCGTAAAGGAGGGGTACAACTGAATATGCTCGCCACGGGTGTAGTGCTTATCGGCACCCTGCTGACTGTACTGGGCAGCTATGGGTTGGGAGTATCCCTGCCGGATATGGTGGGCATACTTTGCGGTGCCACGACAAACACACCGGCACTCGGTGCGGCACAGCAGACATTGAAACAGATGGGATTGGAGTCCAGTACCCCTGCTTTGGGGTGTGCGGTGGCATATCCGCTGGGGGTGGTAGGGGTCATTCTGGCCGTACTGTTCATCCGTAAGACGCTGGCGCATAAGGAAGACCTGGAATTGAAAGAGAAGGATGACGTGAACAAGCCTTACATTGTTGCGTTCCAGGTGCACAATCCTGCCATCTTCAACAAGAGTATCAAGGAAATAGGCGGGCTGAACAGCTATCCGAAGTTCGTGATTTCCCGCTTGTGGCGGGATGGGAATGTGAGTATTCCTACCTCGGAAAAGATTATAAAGGAAGGTGACCGCCTGCTGGTGATTACCTCGGAGAAAAATACGCCGGCTCTGACTGTGCTTTTCGGCGAGCAGGAGCATACTGACTGGAACAAGGAAGATATAGACTGGAATGCCATAGACAGCCAGCTGATTTCGCAACGTATCGTGGTGACGCGCCCGGAGTTGAACGGCAAGAAGCTGGGTTCTCTCCATCTGCGTAATCATTACGGTATCAATATCAGCCGGGTTTATCGTAGCGGCGTGCAGCTGCTGGCCACAGCGGAACTGACCTTGCAATTGGGTGACCGCCTGACCGTAGTGGGCGAAGCCGCTGCCATACAAAATGTGGAGAAGGTGCTGGGCAATGCTGTGAAAAGCCTGAAGGAACCGAACTTGGTGGCGGTATTTATCGGCATTGTCATCGGTCTGGCTTTGGGAGCAATTCCTATTTCCATTCCCGGCATCAGCGCTCCCGTGCGGCTCGGATTGGCAGGAGGCCCTATCATCGTAGGTATTCTTATCGGGACATTCGGTCCGAGGATGCACATGGTGACTTATACTACGCGCAGTGCGAACCTGATGCTCCGTGCATTGGGATTGTCTCTTTACCTGGCTTGCCTGGGACTGGATGCAGGTGCCCATTTCTTCGATACGGTATTCCGGCCGGAAGGGCTGTTATGGATTGCTACGGGTTTTGCGTTGACTGTGGTTCCGGTATTGATTATGGGTATCGTTACCTTCAAGTGGCTGAAGATAGATTTCGGAACAATGGCGGGTATGCTGTGCGGAAGCATGGCAAACCCCATGGCGCTGAACTACGCCAACGACACCATTCCGGGAGACAATCCGTCTGTAGCTTATGCTACGGTTTATCCGCTGTGCATGTTTCTACGGGTAATTATAGCCCAAGTGCTGCTCATGTTCTTCATTAATGGATAATGAAGAATGAGGGATATTATCAACTGTCAATTATCAACTATCAATTAAATAACTATGGGAAATATAACTCCGGAAAGTATTGTCAATGACTTGCGTTATTTGCAATTATTATCACGCAGTTTTCCTACCATTGCTGATGCCAGTACAGAAATCATCAATCTGGAGGCCATTCTGAATCTGCCGAAAGGTACAGAGCATTTTCTGACGGATATTCATGGCGAGTATGAGGCTTTTCAGCATGTGCTGAAGAATGCATCGGGGGCAGTGAAACGTAAGGTGAACGAAATATTCGGGCATACACTGCGCGAAAGTGAGAAGAAGGAAATCTGTACGTTAATTTATTATCCGGAAGAGAAGCTGCAACTTATCAAGGAGCAGGAAACGGACCTGGATGACTGGTATTTGATAACACTGAACCAGTTGGTAAAAGTATGCCAGAACGTTTCGTCCAAATATACCCGTTCGAAAGTACGCAAGGCACTTCCAGCAGAGTTCTCGTATATCATTCAAGAGCTGTTGCACGAATCGAGCATCGAACCTAACAAGCATGCCTATATCAATGTCATAATCAGTACCATTATCTCTACGAAGCGTGCGGATGATTTTATTGTGGCGATGTGCAACCTTATCCAGCGCTTGACCATCGACTCGCTGCATATCGTGGGCGATATATACGACCGCGGACCGGGTGCGCATATTATCATGGATACTCTCTGTGATTATCATAATTTCGACATCCAATGGGGTAACCACGATATTCTGTGGATGGGTGCCGCATCGGGTAATGATGCTTGTATAGCCAACGTAATCCGTATGTCGATGCGCTATGCCAATTTAGCAACGCTGGAGGATGGTTATGGCATCAATCTGTTGCCGCTTGCAACGTTTGCCATGGATACCTATGCGGATGACCCTTGCACCATCTTTGCGCCGAAAATGAACTTTGCCGATGCGGAATACAATGAGAAGACCTTGCGGCTGATTACACAGATGCACAAGGCGATTACGGTTATCCAGTTGAAACTGGAGGCGGAAATCATCAGCCGCCGTCCTGAGTTCGGTATGGAGAACCGGAAACTGCTGCATCTGGTGGATTTCGAGCGTGGTGTGTTTGTATACGAAGGCAAGGAATATCCGTTGCGCGATGTGAATTTCCCCACCGTAGACCCGGCGGACCCGTATCGTCTGTCGGACGAAGAGCGCGAACTGATGCACCGGATTCATTCTTCTTTCATGAACAGCGAGAAGATGAAGAAGCACATGCGCTGCTTGTTTACGTATGGCGGCATGTATCTGGTGTGCAACAGTAACCTGCTTTATCATGCTTCCGTGCCTCTGAATGCGGACGGCAGTTTTAAACATGTCCGCATCGGCCAAAAGGAATACTGGGGACGTAAGTTGCTGAAAAAGACCGACCAGCTGATACGTACCGCTTACTTTGACGAGGACGGTTCGGACGAGAAACAGTTTGCACTGGATTATGTCTGGTACATGTGGTGCGGACCGGATGCCCCTTCCTTCGATAAAGACAAGATGGCTACCTTTGAACGCTATTTTGTGGCCGACAAAACATTGCATAAGGAGACGAAAGGGCATTACTATGCTTTGCGCAACGAGGCTGAGGTGTGTGACCGCATTCTTGAAGAGTTCGGCGTGAAGCCGGGGCCACATTCGCATATCATCAACGGACATGTACCGGTAAAGACCATTAAAGGTGAGAAACCCATCAAAGCGGATGGTAAGCTGCTGGTGATTGACGGTGGTTTTTCAAAAGCCTATCAGCCGGAAACGGGAATTGCGGGATATACGCTGGTATATCATTCCCACGGCTTGCAGTTGGTGCAGCATGAGCCGTTCCAGAGCCGTCAGAAAGCCATTGAAGAAGGACAAGACATCAAGTCTACAACCCTGGTTGTCGAATTCAATTCGCAGCGTATGATGGTGAAGGATACGGATAAAGGAAGTGAACTCGTTACGCAGATTCAGGATTTGATGAAACTGCTGGTGGCGTATAGGACGGGGCTGATTAAGGAGAAGCAATAATTTATAATTTCAGTATCGTCACCCCGCCCTCTACAATGATGCCTTTGTCATAGGTTTTCCCTTGGGTGTAGTAGCGGCTGCCGCCATAACCGCCGGTGAGGAATATGCCAAAGCGCTCGGTCAGGTGGTATTCCAGATTGACACGTGCCTGGAGGGCATAGAGACGTGCCGGAATGCCGTAGTCCTTGTTCTTGAAGGTTTCTATATGTTGGTATCCCAGATCTCCGCTGATGAACAGCTGTTTGTAGAGCGGTAATTCAAGACCGGCACGGTAGAAGAGGGCAGCGGAAAACTTATCGCCAAAATCCAGATAATGGGTACCGCCACCGAGGATGGTATAGAAGAGCCGGTTCTTGAAACGGGCACCTACATTCAGCTTGGTGGCATTACCACCGAAAAACATCAGTTGAACTTTTGTTTGGGGATTGGCATTGACTAATCCCAACTGGAAACCATCTAATTTTTCTTTGTAGTAGTTGAATAGACCTATTTGAAGCCCTTTGGCACGTATGGCCATATTGGCAGCGCCTATTTGTAATCCTCGGGCTGTACCACCCACCACATTGCCCAGGCCGGAAACCTGAACACCGGTCATATCTCCGGCGGTGATGTTAGTAAGGGCGGACATCTGCATGCCATTCAAGTCTTCACCGATTACACTTAGCAGGCCGGCCCCTGAAAATCCTTTGAAATTTCCACCGGAAATATTGGCGAGTCCGGCAAAGTGTATGCCGGAAGCACCTTCTCCGCTGATATTCAACAGGCCGCCTATGGAGGCGCCACGATTATAGTCCCCACTGATGTTTGCCAGACCGGAAATGATGACGCCTTGCGCATGGTTTCCGGTGATACCTACCAGTCCCGAAACGGATACTCCGATAAGGTTGTTGCCATTGATGTTGGTAATTCCTGCTATCTGCATGCCTCGCATGCTTCCCCCCACCATATTTGACAGACCTGCCATCTGTACACCGTTCACATCCCTGCCGGTTACACTGCCAAGAATATTCATGCCGAGGCCATTCAGACGGTTCATGGAGGAGAACACACCCAGATTGAAACAGGTGCTTCCTATGGTATCAGTCCGCTGTGTGGAGATGTTTTTCCATAAGGAGATATTGATACCTACCGGGCCATGGTCTGTTCGTGGAGAGCGTTGTTTCCGGAAAGATTTCTCGGAGGATTTCTGAATCGTATCCGGCTGTACGCTGCCCGGATTATGTTCTTGGGCAAGAGCTGTCCCTGCAAAAAGCAGGGACACGAGGAGGAGGGAAAGGTTTCGTTTCATACTTTTTTCTATATTTCGTCCGGCCAGGGAGCTGGTTGGCGGGTGGCACGCAACAGAGGGCGCTGCGCATCCACAGACCGGAGGTAATTACTTAATTTCCGTGACAACTCTTTGACAACTTCAGGCTTCTCTCGGGCCATATCATGTTTTTCACTGATGTCGGCGGGGATGTTGAAAAGTTCCCGTCTACCGTCACCGAAATAATACACCAGCTTCCACTCGCCCGAACGGATGGAGCAAGTGGCTCCGATGCCCGGGCCGGAAGGACCCCAGCTATTGGGATAATGCCAGTAGATATCACGGTCTTTCATTTTACCTTTTCCGGTGAGCAATGGCATGAAACTGATGCCGTCGCGTTGCTGTACGGTTGTATAGTTGTCTACGCCTGCCATCTCAAGGATAGTGGGGAAGAAGTCCTCTATCATCAGGTAATGGTCGCATTGGGTTTGGGGCGCTACGATGCCCGGCCAGCGGACAATCATCGGTTCACGTATGCCTCCTTCGTAGGCGGAACCTTTACCACTGTTGAGCGGATAGTTCTGGACATGCAGTTGTCCGGCGCGGGTATGGGCCGCCAAACCGCCATTGTCGGACATGAAGATGAGGATAGTGTTTTCCGTCAGGTTGTTCTTGTCCAAATAATCCATGATGTCTCCCAGACTTTTGTCCATACCCTCAATGAGAGTAGCATAGGCGGCTTCTACCGGAGGAAGGCCTTTGTCCAGGTACTTCTGGTAGAAACGCATGTCAGGTTGTATAGGGGTATGGATGGCATAGTGTGCCATGTATAGAAAGAATGGCTTGTCAGTCTGCTGTGCATCGTCCAGGGCCTTCATGGCCTCTATGGTAAGGGCTTCACTTAGGAAAGTGTCGGTTCCATGATATTTCTCCAGACCGGGTACGGCAGCCAGCGGGCTTTTACCGTCTGTTTTGTTACCGAAATTCTCCTTGCCATAGTAGCTGGCAGGTGAACCGGCAGCATGTCCGGCTATGTTCACTTCAAACCCCATTTTCAACGGGTCGGCTCCGGGAGTGCCTTCAGCACCAAAGTGGGCTTTTCCGCAATGAATGGTGTGATAGCCATGGTCTTTGAGCACTTCGGCCAGGGAGGTGACTTGTGTGGTCCGTTCCACGCCAGGCTCTTGACAAATGCCGTTAACGTTCCATTCCGGATAAATCATGACCGAGTCGGGTTGTTCATGGGTAGTGTTCTTACGGAGGGTCCAACTGGTGACTCGATGCCTGGCAGCATTCATTCCCGTAAAAAGGCTGACACGCGTAGGTGAACTGATGCTGCATGCATAGGCCTGCGTAAACATTTTGCCTTGTGTAGCCATCCGTTCCATGTTGGGAGTATGGTACGTATCGTTGTACTTGGTACGCTGTGTCCAAAAGGGGAGGGACGTGTCTTGCCATCCCATGTCATCCACTAGGAACAGAATGATGTTTGGCTGCTCTTTTGGAGCAGGTACGGCATCCCCAGGCGGCATGCCATACGCTTCTCCCGCCATTCCGCATATCGGAAGCATGGCGGATAATAATAATTCGTTTCTCATTTAGATAATAATTTAGAAAGGGTTAGATAGGTTGTAGTTTAATTGTTTTTTACATTATCCTTTGGCCTCCTGATACAAGAAGCGTTTGATAGATTTCTTCGGCGTTTTTTCAAATTCTTCAGGATAGATTTTCATTTTGAATATCTGGCTGTATGCGGGCAGTTCTGCATTCAGTGCCACACGGTTTTCCTCCATGACGCGTTCGATGTCGTCATTGTTCAGCCCATGGGCAAAGGCATCATCGAAGTCGGGGTAAACCAGACCTACCAGTTTCTCATTCTGCTGCACGATGATGCTTTCGGCTACATACGGCATATTGTTCAGTTTGTCTTCTATCTCTTCCGGGTAGATATTCTGACCGCTCGGACCAAGGAGCATGTTCTTGCTGCGTCCCTTGATGCTTACGTTGCCTTCGGCATCCATCAGGGCAAGGTCTCCGGTGTGCAGCCAGCCGTCTTTGTCGAGTACCTGTACGGTGGCCTCGTCGTTCTTGTAGTAACCCAGCATGACATTGGGACCACGGCAGACAATCTCTCCCGGAATGTTTTCGGGATCGGATGATAGGATTTTCACCTCCATACGCGGTGCGGCTTTTCCGCAAGAACCGGGTTTGAAGCGGGTCCAATCCTCGTAACAGATGATGGGGCCGCATTCCGTCATTCCATAGCCTACCGTATAGGGGAAATCTATCATCTTTAAGAACTGCTCCACTTCCTGGTTGAAGGCAGCTCCTCCTACAATGACTTCTGCAAAGTTTCCGCCAAAGGCTTGAATCATTTGTTCGCGTACGGTTGCTTTTATCTTGTCGTTAATGATGGGTACTTTCAGCAACAGCTTCATGGCGGGAGTTTCCAGCTTGGGCAGTACGCTCTTCTTTATAATCTTTTCGATAATGAGCGGAACAGCCACAATCAGGTTAGGCTTCACTTCGGTGAAAGCTTGGAAAATGATTTTGGGGCTGGGCATGCGAGTGAGGAAGAATATGTGGCAACCTACGGCGAATTCATACAGAAACTCGAATGCAAGTCCGTACATATGTGCCATTGGCAGCATGGAGACAATCTTGTCACCGGCTTTCAGCGGCAATACTTCGAAAGCAAAAGTAGTGTTTGACCAAAGGCTGCGGTAGGGCAGCATCACTCCTTTGGAGTAACTGGTGGTGCCGGATGTATAGTTGATGACCGCCAGTTCGTCGGGCTGGTCCTTGTGATAACTGACATGTTCCTTGCGGAAGTTCTTGGGGTATTTCTTACCGAACATTTCGTTGAGATGTTCGCGGGCATAGTCCAACTTTTCGCTGCGGGAGACAAGAATGTAGAAGTCTGCCATCATCATGATGCCCTCCAGCAACGGCATAGCACTTTCGTTGAGGTTTTCCCAAACCTGGTCGCCTACGAAAAGCAGTTTGGCTTCGGAATGGTTCACGATGTTGTGTACATTGTCTGCCTTGAACTCGTGAAGGATGGGGACGATTACCGCACCGTAGGTCAATGTTGCGAGGAACGTTACGCCCCAGTGGGAACTGTTGCGGCCACAGACGGCAATCTTATCGCCTTTCTTGATGCCGCTTGCCTCGAAAATGATATGCAGCTTTTCTATTTTGCGGGCTACGTCCTTATATTGTAGGGTTGCTCCCTTATAGTCGGTCAGAGCGTCTAAATCCCAATTTTCCTTTATGCTATTCTCTATATAGGCGATAAAACTTTGTTCCATGATATTAATTGCACATTTGGTTGAAAATTGTGCAAATATAAGGGTTTATATATAGAAAGCAAACTTTTATAGGGAAAATAGTTTTTATGGCGGCTATTTGCTAAAACTCGACAGTTATACCTAAAGTAGGCAGGATAGTGCCGCTTTCCTGCTTGAGGTATTTCATTTTATAGCGCTGTTCGGTAACAGGAGCAGACGGATTTTCGATGATGCCCGTACTCATTATCACATCCGGTTGCTTCAGTTTGTTGCCGGTGATATTCTGTATGTCCAGATAGATTCCTATCATGCAGTGATGGAAGTAGAAGGACTTGTCCACACGCAAGTCTAACTGGGCAAAGTTGGGAAGCCGCCCGGTATTATAGTACGCATAGTCGTAGTAGGGCTGTCCTTTGGCATCCCATGCTTCTACGAGTGATGATTTGTCTTCATCATAGGGAGTGTAGGGGCTGCCGCCTATATAGCTTAGCTTGCCTCCTATGCTCCAGCGCCGGGGCAGGTTGTATGTACCGCTCATGTTGAGTATGAAACGGTTGTCCCAGGCAGATGGAATGAAGTCTCCATCTGGACGGTTGCGGTATTCGCTGCGGTATAAGGTGAAGGAGGATACGAGATTGAACTTGCCGGATGCCTGCCAGCGGAACATGGTTTCCAGTCCGTAGGCCCTGCCGCTGGCTGTAGGGGCGAGTGCTTCGTTGCCGGTGACACCGTAATCGTTTCCTTTGCATGCCAACGGAATGTTGTCTTGGAGGGAAAGTGGCATACGGCTGTAACGCTTGAAGAAACCTTCTGCAGAAACCATGAACCGGTCTTGCAGGTGCCAGTCCACACCGAGGCTGCTTTCAAAGACCTGCATGTACTTCAGGTTTTTGTTGAGATATTGCCCTTCATTGTCTTTATATCCCAAAGCGGTGTAGGGAGGCAATTGGTGGTAGAGGCCGGTACTTCCGCTCAGGGTCCATTGTTCCGAGAGTTTGTAGGATGCAGAGAGGCGTGGGGAGAACTGTTTCCATAGCTGCCGCATCTTTCGGTTGTAAGTGTTGCCATCCATACGGATACCGGCAGAAAGGGCCAGACGCTTGTCGGCGGTGGTATAGTTGGAAGAGAAGAAAGCCCCCCAGCCGAAGATGTTGAGTGAGGTTTCGTAGATGGAAAGCGTACTCGAATGACTGCCGTATAGTCTTTGCCTGCTGTGGTTTGTATAGATGGAGTTGTTCAGTTCTGCTCCTTCTTTTAGGGTCCATGCTCCCAAGCGCGTTTGGTTTTCGAAACGCAGGGTGGTCTTTTGTTCTGTGGAGCGTAGGCGCAGGGTCAGGTTGTCTTCGGAAGAGTCATCGTTGTTGCGGTATTTCAGATTGCGGTTGTTCAGGTAGTTATGGCTCAGTATAAGGGATTGTACGTGCCTTCCATTGTAGTGTCTGTAAGAGGCTCCGAGAGTGAATGTTTCCTGATGGATAGTGGGGAGATAGCTGAGCAGATATTCGGCATCTTCTCCTTTTTCATCGGTATTCAGTTTCATCTTGTCAATGCCTGCAAGACCAAGCAGGGTCAGCTCGCTGTGCTCGTTGAAACGGGTTTTTGTTTTGAATTGTCCGTCAATGAAATTGGGCAGGAAGGGCAGTCCCAAAGCCTTGAACAAAAGTTGCAGGTAGGACTGGCGTGCGGAGAACAGATAAGTGGTGCGCTGCCCCAGATGGCCTGCTCCGCTGAGCGAGACTTCCGATGCGCCGATGGTGGCTTTGAACGCCTGCTTGTCCGGATTTCCGTCCTTGAGGCGGAAGTCGAGGACGGAACTCAAGGCTCCGGAGCGGTTGGCGGGGAAGGCGCCCGTATAAAATGTAATCTCGCGTATCAGGTCGGCATTGACAATACTTACCGGTCCTCCGGATGCACCCTGAGTGGCAAAGTGGTTGATGTTGGGGATTTCGATGCCATCCATATAAAAGCGGTTTTCGGAAGGAGAACCGCCCCGAACAATCAAGTCGTTGCGATAGCCGATGGGAGAGAAAGAGACGCCGGGATAGGAGCGTACGATGCGCGAAACATCCCGGTTGGCTCCGGGACTTTTCTCTATTTCCTGCAAGCCGATGATACGCATGCTGACCGGGCTTTCGATACTTCGCCGGAAGGGAGAAGGCACCACCACTACTGTGTTCAGCAGATTGGCATCCTCTTCCATCTCTATCTCGATGAACGGGGTTGAGGCTGAAACAATATATTCGGGGGTGGAAACAGTCTGGTATCCTATGCAGGATGCCTCAAGGCTATAGATGCCCGGAGGTACCTGCTCTATCTTGAATGTGCCGAGTGAATCGGTGGATGCCCCTTTCCCGGGGATGCCGGCAACGAAAACGTTGGCGTAGGCCACGGGTTGTCTGGACTGTCTGTCGATGACTTTGCCGCGAACGGAATAGGTCACGGGAGCTATCATGGCATTCATGGTTGGGCTGATACCTGATAAAAGTATCAGCAATATAAACAATACAGTTCCCACCTTGTACCGTATGGCATTCATGGCTAATCAGACGTCACTAATTACTTTCCCAAGTACCATCGGTACATGCGTTGCACACCTTCCTCGATATCAATCTTATGATGCCATCCCAATGCATGTAACTTACCGGGATCGGTCAGTTTGCGCATGGTGCCGTCGGGTTTGGAAGTGTCGAAGGTCAACCGGCCCTGATAGCCTACGGTGTTGACAATCAGCTCTGCCAACTGGCGGATAGTGATTTCCTTGCCCGTACCGATATTGATGTGACAGTTGCGGATTTCCTTGTCGTCCGGCTCGAAGGTATCTTTGAAGTCGACGTGTTCCATGACGAAGACGCTGGCATCTGCCATCTCCTCGCTCCAGAGGAATTCGCGCAAGGGGGTGCCGGTACCCCATAATCTCACTTCTTCTTCGCTGATGCCGTATTTCCGGAGGATATTCAGAATGTCTTCTTTGCTGCTGTCGCCGTTGATGCCTTCCACCGGACGCAGGTTCATGTCGTGGCGTACGGCATCCCAGTCGCCTTGTTTCAGGCAGTGGGCGAGGTGTATCTTGCGTATCATGGCAGGGAGCACGTGGCTGCGTTCCAGGTCGAAGTTGTCGTTGGGACCGTAAAGGTTGGTGGGCATCACGGCAATGTAGTTCGTACCGTATTGAAGATTGAAGCTTTCGCACATTTTCAGTCCGGCTATTTTGGCGATGGCATAGGGCTCGTTCGTGTATTCCAGCGGAGAAGTGAGGAGTGCGTCTTCTTTCATCGGCTGTTCGGCATCACGGGGATAGATGCAGGTGCTGCCAAGAAAGAGAAGTTTTTTCACTCCGTGGCGGAAGCTTTCGCCGATGACGTTCTGTTGTATCTGCAGGTTCTTGTAGATGAAATCGGCACGGTAGATACTGTTGGCCATAATGCCACCCACAAAGGCGGCGGCAAGGAATACATATTCGGGCTGCTCCTCGTCGAAGAAGCGGCGTACGGCAACTCCGTCGAGCAGATCGAGTTCTGTGTGGGTCTTGCCGATGAGATTGGTGTATCCTTTCTCCTCAAGATTTTTCCAGATGGCAGAACCTACCAGTCCCCGGTGGCCTGCTACATATATTTTGGCATTTTTGTCTAACATTGTTGTCTGAAAGTTTAATTGTTCATTCAAAGCTCTTTGCTTCTTAAATACAGTTTCTTCACAAATTTCATGTCGTGCTCTGCCATGATGCGTACCAACTCTTCAAAACTGGTCTGCCTCGGATTCCATCCCAGCAGTGTTTTTGCTTTGGTGGGGTCGCCCAGCAATTGTTCCACTTCGGCAGGCCGGAAATATTTGGGGTCGACTTCCACGAGGACTTTTCCGGTCTGTGTGTCGATACCCTTCTCGTCCACTCCCTGGCCTTCCCAGCGCAGAGTGATGCCTACCTCCCGGAATGCCAGTGTCGCAAATTCGCGTACGGTATGCATTTCTCCGGTGGCAATGACGAAGTCTTCGGGGGTGTCGTGCTGCAGGATGAGCCACATGCACTCGATGTAGTCTTTGGCATATCCCCAGTCGCGCCGGGCATCCAGATTGCCCAGATACAGCTTGTCCTGGAAGCCTTGGGCGATGCGGGCAGCCGCCAGTGTGATTTTTCTTGTCACGAAGGTTTCACCTCGGCGTTCGCTCTCGTGGTTGAAGAGTATGCCGTTTACAGCAAACATGCCATAGCTTTCGCGGTAGTTCTTTGTAATCCAAAAGCCATACTGTTTGGCTACGCCATAGGGGCTGCGGGGATAGAACGGGGTCGTTTCGCTTTGCGGCACTTCCTGCACTTTTCCGAAGAGCTCGGAAGTGGAGGCCTGGTAGATGCGTGTCTTCTTTTCCATACCGAGAATGCGTACGGCTTCGAGCATGCGCAGGGTGCCTACGGCATCGGTTTCGGCGGTATATTCGGGCACGTCGAAGGATACTTTGACATGGCTTTGGGCGGCAAGGTTATATATTTCGTCCGGCTGCACACTCTGGATGATACGGATGAGAGAGCTGGAGTCTGTCATGTCTCCATAGTGCAGATTAATGGTACGTTTCTGTTTCATGTCGCGTACCCACTCATCGAAGTAGAGGTGTTCGATGCGGCCGGTGTTGAAAGAGGAAGAGCGACGCAGGATACCGTGCACTTCATATCCTTTCTGCAGGAGGAATTCGGCAAGGAACGAGCCGTCCTGCCCGGTAATGCCGGAGATAAGGGCTTTCTTCATAATGTATGCTTCTTGTTATTATGTCTTTTCGGACTGCAATATTCGTTATTTTCCACGAGATAGCAAAATATAAACTATTTCTTTCCCATCACTTTGTCGATAATCAGTGCGATTGCCCCGTCGCCCGTCACATTGCAGGCAGTACCGAAGCTGTCCATCGCTATGTATAGTGCAATCATCAGCGCTTGTGCCGACTCGTCGAAGCCCAGCATGGATTGCAGGATGCCCAGTGATGCCATGATGGCGCCTCCCGGTACCCCGGGAGCGGCTACCATAGTGATGCCCAGCATGAAGATAAATCCTGCAAATAGAGGGAAATCATGGGGCATGCCTTGCATTATCATCAGTGCCAGGGCGCATGCCACAATCTTCAATGTGCTGCCCGACAGATGGATGGTGGCGCAAAGTGGGATGACGAATCCGGCAATATCGGCAGAGACGCCGTTCTTCCGACTTTGCTCCAATGTTACGGGGATAGTGGCGGCACTGGATTGAGTGCCTAGAGCCGTGAAGTAGGCAGGCATCATTCGTCCCAGTAGTTTGAGAGGGTTCTTGCGGACAAACAGTGCCGCAATGCTGTATTGGAATACCAGGAGAAAGATGTGAAGCAGGAAGATTACACCGATAATCTTAATAAAGACCATCAGGATGCCGAATACTTGTCCACTGTGCGTCATGTTGAGGAAAATGCCGAAAATATAGATGGGAAGCAGCGGCAATATCACTGCACTGATCATGCGGATGACAATCTCTTGAAAATCGCGCGCCGCATTTTTCAGTACCTCGCTTTTCAGATGAGCCAGGCCCAGCCCCAGTGTGAAGGCAAGTACGAGTGCGGTCATAACATTCATCAATGGCGGGATGCCCACGGAAAAATAGGGAAGAATACCTTGAGATTCACTGACTTCTTCTAACGGCACCCCGGTTTCTATGAGGGAAGGAAATACCGCCACACCGGTGAAGTAGGAGAGAAAGCCGGAGAATAGGGTAGCTCCGTAAGCAATGAGCGCTGTGAAGACCAGCATCCGTCCGGCTCCTTTGCCGATGTCGGCAATGGCAATCGTGACTAGCCCCACAATGATGAGGGGGATGGAGAAGTTCAGGAATTCACTGAAAATGGCATTGAATGTTACGAACAGCCGTACCAGCGAAGCCGGTAGGAAATTTCCGAAAAGTATACCTAAGATAATGGCAATGATGATGCGTGGCAATAGTCCGATGTGGAAGTTCTTCATGAGCATTGGTTTTCTGTCTGGTTGAAAAATAGGCTTTCGCTGACAAAAGTACTATTTTATTTTCGTAATTCATACGAACAAATGCTGTTAGCATTTTGTTTCCATATAAAGACAAAATTTACATGAATATGAAGAATTTAAATAAAACAGACATTGGACTTATCGGTCTGGCAGTTATGGGCGAGAATTTGGCCCTCAATATGGCAGATAAGGGATGGAATGTTTCGGTATATAATCGTACGGTTCCGGGAGTGGAAGAAGGGGTGGTGGAACGTTTTGTGAACGGCCGCGCCAAAGGGAAAAAAATTGAAGGCTATACAGACATAGCCGAATTTGTAACTTCCATTACCACACCTCGCAAAATAATGATGATGGTTCGTGCCGGCAGTGCGGTGGATGAGCTGATGGAACAGCTGTTTCCCCATTTGTCCGAAGGGGATATCTTGATTGACGGTGGTAATTCCAATTATGAGGACACCAACCGGCGTGTGGCATTGGCCGAAAAGAAAGGCTTCCGTTTTGTGGGAGCCGGAGTTTCCGGTGGAGAGGAAGGAGCGCTGAACGGCGCGTCTATCATGCCCGGAGGCTCTGAAAGTGCCTGGCCTGAGGTGAAGCCTATCCTGCAGAGTATTGCGGCAAAAGCATCTGACGGTACCCCGTGCTGCCAGTGGATTGGTCCTGCCGGTTCCGGTCATTTCGTCAAGATGATACATAACGGTATCGAATATGGAGATATGCAGCTTATTGCCGAAGCTTATTGGGTGATGAAGAATCTGCTTGGTCTGGACAATGGACAGATGGCGGAAATCTTTGCTGATTGGAATGAGGGTAAGTTGCGTAGCTATCTCATTGAAATTACCGCCAACATACTGCGTCATAAGGACAAATCAGGAGGTTACCTGATAGATAAGATATTGGATACCGCCGGACAGAAAGGTACGGGCAAGTGGTCCGTTATCAATGCGATGGAGCTGGGCATGCCGTTGGGGCTGATTGCTACGGCTGTGTTCGAACGTAGTTTGTCGGCACAGAAGGGTTTGCGTGAAACGGCTTCCAAGCAATTTGTGTGCCGACGCTCGCAGGCGGTGTACAACAAGTCGGAGATGGTGAAGGATATCTATTCCGCACTCTATGCTTCCAAATTGGTGTCATATGCTCAAGGATTTGCCGTGTTGCAGCGTGCATCCGACGCTTTTGCCTGGAACCTCGATTTGGCATCCATCGCACGCATGTGGCGGGGCGGCTGCATCATCCGTAGTATTTTCCTGAACGACATAGCTACGGCTTTCGAGGCAAAAGACAAGCCAAAACATCTGCTGTTGGCACCTTATTTCAAAAATGAAATGCAGCTGTTGCTTTCCGGCTGGAAACATCTGGTGGCACAATCCATGAAAGAGGAACTTCCGGTGCCTGCATTCTCGTCCGCCTTGAATTATTTCTATTCGCTGGTGTCTGCCAAGTTGCCTGCCAATATGATTCAGGCGCAACGTGACTATTTTGGTGCGCATACCTTTGAAAGGACAGACGAGTTGCGTGGACAGTTTTTCCATGAAAATTGGACGGGACACGGAGGAGATACGAAATCGGGTACGTACAATGTGTGAGAAAGGGGGAGAAGATGATGAATAAATTAGTGATTGTTATATTCGGCGCTTCGGGTGACTTGACGAAGCGCAAACTGATGCCGGCGCTCTATACTTTATATAGTGGCGGGCGGTTGCCGGAAGGATTCTCCATTCTGGGGATAGGACGCACCGAGTATACGGATGCCCGTTACCAAGAATATATAATGAGTGAATTGAGTAAGTTCGTAGCTTCCAAAGAGCAGGTGGAAGATAAAATGAGGGATTTTTGCAGCCATCTGCATTACCAGACATTGGATCCCGCCGAGGTTGAAGGTTATCATCTGCTGGACGGACGTTTACAAGAGTTTACCGGTGAGAAGAAACCGGACAACCTGCTGTTCTATCTGGCTACTCCACCTTCCTTGTACGGTGTCATTCCCTTGCACTTGAAGGCGGCCGGTCTGAACCGTCCTGATACGCGTATCATCGTTGAAAAGCCGTTCGGTTACGATTTGGAGTCAGCCAGAAAGCTGAATAGCATTTATGCTTCCGTTTTCAAGGAGCATCAGATTTACCGCATCGACCATTTTCTGGGTAAGGAAACGGCGCAGAACATTCTCGCCTTCCGTTTTGCCAACGGAATCTTCGAACCGCTATGGAACCGTAATTATATAGACTATGTGGAGATTACAGCCGTAGAGAATCTGGGTATCGAAGGACGTGGTGGATTCTATGAAGGTGCCGGAGCCCTGCGCGATATGGTACAAAACCACCTCATACAGCTTGTGGCGCTCACAGCATTGGAACCGCCTGCCGTTTTCAATGCCGATAATTTCCGCAACGAGGTGGTGAAGGTCTATGAGTCATTGGCCCCCTTGACAGAGGAGGATTTGGAGGAACACATTGTCCGCGGACAATATACGGCTTCGGGCTCGAAAGCCGGGTATAGGGAAGAGAAGAACGTGGCACCTGATTCGCGTACCGAAACGTATATTGCCATGAAAATCGGTATTAACAACTGGCGGTGGAAGGGTGTTCCTTTCTATATCCGTACCGGCAAACAAATGCCGACAAAGGTGACTGAGATTGTTGTACATTTCCGTGAGACGCCCCATCAGATGTTTCGTTGCGAGGGTGGACATTGTCCCCGCGCGAATAAGCTGATTCTCCGCCTGCAACCCAATGAAGGCATTGTGCTGAAATTCGGCATGAAGACTCCCGGACCGGGATTTGACGTGAAGCAGGTGATGATGGACTTCAGTTATGACCAGTTGGGCGGGTTGCCTACCGGCGATGCCTATGCCCGTCTGATAGAGGACTGCATACAAGGTGACCCTACACTCTTTACCCGCAGCGACGCGGTAGAGGCTTCATGGCGCTTTTTCGATCCCGTGTTGCGCTATTGGAAAGAGCATACGGATGCTCCTTTATATGGGTATCCCGTAGGTACGTGGGGACCTTTGGAAAGTGAAGCGATGATGCACGAACATGGTGCTGAGTGGACTAATCCGTGTAAGAATTTGACTAATACAGATGAATATTGCGAGTTATGAAAAGTTATGTTTACCATTCGGCTACAGCTACGGCACATGCGTTGATTGAACATTTGATTGCGATGATGGAGCGTGAGCCGGAAAAGACCTTTTATTTTGCATTCAGTGGGGGAAGTACTCCTTCGCTGATGTTTGACATTTGGGCCAACGAGTACAAGGAGGTGACTCCTTGGATGCGGATGCGGATTTATTGGGTGGATGAACGGTGTGTGCCGGCAGAGGATTATGAGAGCAATTATGGTACTATGCGCCGTTTGCTGTTGGATGAAGTAGGCATGCCCGATGAATACGTTTACCCTATTTATGGAGTGAACCGCCCGGAGATTGAAGCAAAGAACTATTCGACGCTGGTTTGCCGCACGGTTCCGCTTTGGGGTGGCTTCCCGGCCTTCGATGTCGTTTTGCTCGGTGCTGGAGACGACGGGCATACCTCCTCTATCTTTCCGGGGCAGGAATATCTGCTTTCTTCCTTTCATCCTTATGAGGTGAGTGTCAATCCCTATAATGGGCAGAAACGCATAGCCATGACCGGCTGCCTTTTGTTTGCTGCGAAGAATCTTATTTTCTTTATTACCGGCAAGAATAAGGCGGATGTGGTCCGCGATATTCTTGATTCCGGGGATACCGGTCCGGCAGCTTATGTGGCCCACCATGCCGAGCGTGTGGAATTGTTCCTCGATGCTCAGGCCAATGGCGGGAAAATGTCTACTTAGATGTACCGCTCTCCAGAATGCTTACGATGGAGAATAATGTAAAGCAGATGCCTCCCAAACCTGCCAGTACGCGTGCAGGGACAAAATAGGCATTGTGCAGGCTTGCCATCTCAAACAGAAAGGCGGAGAGAAACAGACAAGCCAGGGCCGTGAAGACCGGAATCAGCGGGATGCGGTTGGCCAGCTTGAAAGTGTTCCGCCAGATGGCGGCAAGTAGTATGACTTTGCTGGAAATGCTGTAGCATACCAGTCCCAGGCCTATCATAATATATCCTGTGGAGGAGAGTGCCGGATTGCTGTTGGCCAAGACCAGAAGTCCCCAGAGAATGCTGATGCTGCCCATTATCAAAACAAGGGCCGGCCATTGTTTCCGTTCAGCCTTTGTATAGTTGTTGCGTATCTGGCGGACGATGGTTGCAACCAGCGCCACCAAGCTGGAACAGATACAAGCAAGTCCTGCCATGACATGGCCTGCTACATAATATGCATTGTGCTCGCTGCTTTTTGACAATAGCCAGAAGGCCCATATCCATGCCATTACTGCCATAAGGGTGGCAACTGCTATCAGGATATATCCCTGGGAGGAATTGAATGCATCGGCAGGTTGTAGCTGGTCGGTACGTTCCGAGTTGGCGGGAATGAGGGTGAAGCGGGTGGAGGCTGTGGCTGTGGTAGCTACACAAGCTGTGATGAAACCGACTCCGCAAATCACGTGTCCTGCCACGAAATTGCTTGCCGTGGCAGCTTCGTGCATATAATTCCAACCATAGATTACTGTGAGTACGGCTGCCAGGTAACCAATAACCGGAAGTGCGTATCTGGCTATCGGATTGTAGGTATGAATAATTTGTCTAATGATTGTTGCCGCTGTGGCGAACAAGGCAATGCAAATCATCCCTAAGGAAAATACTACCGGACCGGCCACAAATTTTGCCGAATCCAGTCCTTCGTGGAGCACAAAGGCTCCGTAGCCGAAACAGAAAAGGGCCATCAACAAGGGTATAGCCCTGAAAAGAATACTGATACCGTAATTCATAACTGTTGTTTTTAGAGTTTCCCCTTCAAACAGCGTTTCTGTGGCTTTGTTCCTCCTTTTAAGATTTATTTGTGATGAGAAGTGTTTCCCTGTCCGTATTTAGGGAGCCAGCCTCTCCTTTTTCCAGCTGCCATCCGCTTGTTGGGAATAGAGGAAACGGTCGTGTAGCCTGCTTTCCCGTCCTTGCCAGAATTCAAAACGGAAAGTGGTGACGGCAAAACCTCCCCAGTTGTCGGGACGTTTGATACTTTGCCCTATCCATGTTGCCGCTTCGCGGACGAACGCGCGCATTATCTCCATACGGCTGCCGATGACGTGACTTTGGGGTGAAATCCTCGCCCCGATTTTACTTTTGTAAGGCCTGCTTGCAAAATAGGCGTCAGAATCGGCAGGAGCGCATCTTTCAGCTTTTCCTTCAATGTGTATTTGCCTTTCCAGTTTGTGCCATACGAAAGATAAGGATATATACGGATTTGCAGTCAGTTGCCGGCCTTTCCTGCTTTCGTAGTTGGTGAAGAAGATGAAACGGCCATTTTCCACCCCTTTCAGCAACACTGTGCGTGTAGAAGGATGCCCGTCTGTCGAGACTGTAGCTACCGTCATGGCGGTGGGCTCGTACTCATCACTATGGATAGCATCGTTCAGCCAATGGTCGAATTGCTCAAAGGGATTGTCGTTGAGGTTACCCGGTGTCAGCCTGCCTTTCTTATATTCTCTTCTGATGTCAAAGAGTTGTGATTTCATTATCGTGTGGTTTTATCAGGAGTGATATATTGTTTTTCTATGTAACAGTCTGAGAGGGCTGAATGTTTTTGTTTTTCTGCGGAAAGAAAAATATGGAAGAAGGAAATGGCTGTGTTGATACTTAAAAAAATGGGGGTGTGTCAAAATTCACCACAGATTACACGGATTAACACAGAATGAGCTTAATCTACTGATAATCAAAGATGCTTATCTGTGCAAATCTGTGTAATCTGTGGTGAATACCAGTTTCGACACACCCTCGGATATTGGAGATTACCTTATGAAGACAAGTGGAAAGTGGACACTGGCATGTCTGCTATTGTAATTTAAACATTACGGGAACTGTGAATTTACAACGGACCGGTTTGCCTCGTTGCTCACCGGGTTTCCATTTGGGCATGGTGGAAATCACACGGATAGCTTCTTTGTCCAGATAGGGATCTACGCCTCTTACTACTTTTACATCTACGATGCTGCCGTCTTTGTTGACAACGAATTGTACTATTACGCGCCCCTGGGTTCCGGTCTCTTGTGCAATAGTCGGGTATTTTATACTCTTACCCAGATATTGCATCAGACTCATGCCATTATAAGAAAACTCAGGATTCTTCTCTACAACTTCAAAAATCTCATCCTCTACCGGAATCTCTTCATCTACGGTTGGAGATATGGGTTTGATGATTACAGCTTCACCGATTTCTTCGGAAGAGGCAATGGCTGTTTCTTTCACATTGTCATTATCATCCACAATTGTCAATACCTCGGCAATTGCAGGAGCTTGAGGGGGTGGTGGAGCTACTAATTCGGGTTGCTCCGTGATAGGAATTTCAATTTCCTGCTCAAATACGTTCTCGGTAATAGCACCGCTCATGTCAATCCTAACATCACGCTTCGACCATTCAAATGCAACGAACATGAAGACCAGCACAATTACATAACCTACAAGTAGCCAACTTGACTTCTTGTTTTCCAGGCTTGCTTTGGATGTTTTCTTGATTTCCATAATTTACAAGATTATTACCGTATAATGGTTGTCGCGAAACTAACATTATACAGATGTGATTAGTAAAATCATAAAACATGCGTGCCCACTTGTTTCTGTATTAAAGATAAGAAAATGAATGTTATGTTGGTGTTTGATATGTAGTTATATATAGTTTTTTAAATTTGCTTTGATAATTTTTCTGCTTGTGGATTAAATAGTGTTGATATGTAAAAAGCACTTCCAGCGTTCGCTTACGGAGGAAGTGCTTCACACAAAAACTAAACTAGACTTATAGTATTGGAAATACCACTATAATCTGTGTATCACTTCTTTATAGGCTGGTTTAAATCTGATGTCGACAATAAATAGGAAAAATCAGCTCATGTTTTGTTGTATAACGTTACTTTTCTCAATGTTCTCTAGAACCTCGTCGATGAAAAGCGAACGATAGTGCGGACATTCCAGTACCCCCTTTTCTTTCGCTTCCCGGTACACCTTGGAGAACAGTTTTGCTTTCTCCTTGTCGGTGGTCGGCAACTTATCTATGGGAGTGGTAAGAAACCGACACCCCCAGCCTTTGCAGGTAGGGGTGAGGGAACAATGGTTTGGAGTTTTCCACTGACATGAGCATTCGGTAATTATTTGATTCATATTTGCTATAATCGAATTGACATCAATCTTTGTGCTCATACATGTCTATTGTCTTGAAGAAATCATCCTCGTAATTATAGATAGCGGATAATTGATTGTTCTCAGAGCAATAAAGATACAATACAGCAATGCCAAAGATATATTTCTGAAAAACTTCACTACCACTATCCATCAATGAAAGTTGTAGATATGTGTTTTTGGCAAAAGGGATTCGATGATTTAAAAAACAGAGTAACCAAGAATGGCAAAATTAGATGAGGTTTTAAAATTAGTGAGATTATACGAAGAGAAGTATCGTCACCCAAGTCTTACACGTTTTTCAGTTAGTAACAAGTATGATTTGTTTCCTGGGAAAGAGAATATGGAAAACTGCTGGCCCCAATGCTACCCATATGCCGATAGGCCTGGAGTCTATTTGATTATGGACGATAAGGACAATGTGCTATATATAGGTAAATCATCCGTTGCCATTGGCAGAAGGCTTGGAAGTTATTTTTGTTATGATGGTGAAGGGAAATGCCGGGTTAGAAGCCCTTATTGGAGCACGTCACCTAAATATATTGCAGCTATTGCGGTTCCATTTGATTCGGCTTTTGAATGTGCCGCTTTAGAAGAATTCTTATTAGCCAACGTGCAGACGACTGATAATTCCATTTTTCAAAGATAAAAATGAATATGACTTTTGTTGAATAAAGCATGATTCTTTAATATGGCAGAACTCAAATATACGTATGCTCTTGATAAGAATGAAAATTGCATTGGTATTGGAAATGCTCAGAAAGGAATAGAATATCGATGTCCTCATTGCAAAGGAGAAATGGTTGTAAAAGAAGGTTCTATTAAAGTAAAGCATTATGCTCATAAGATAAGACCGCAAAACTGTAGCTACGAAACTTATCTTCATGCTCTTGCCAAGAAAAGAATTGAAGAGTGGTTTAATTCAGATAGTGCATTAAATATCTCTTTTAGAACAAAAGATAGATGCTCTAATTTTGAACATTGTCTATGGAATCATGATGACTATACTTCTTATTGTGAGAAAAAATCGAGCCGATCTTTTAACTTAAAGAATTATTACAATGTAATCACTCGAGAAAAAACATATAAAGGTTTCCGGGCTGATTTACTTCTTTCTGATTCTGAAAATAGACATGAGCCTATTTTTATTGAGATTTTAGTTTCACATCAATGTGAGAAGGAGAAGATAGAATCTGGGATGCGTATTATTGAAGTTGCTCTAAGCTCCGAATATGAATTAGACGATATTATAAGAAATGGAATAATTTCAGAAGATGAAACAACAATGTTTTATAATTTTAGGCGTAAAGATGGGATTACTAGAACATGTGGGATGCAACTCAATAAATTCGTATTATTAGAATCAATGAAAGGTTTATATAAGCGTATTAGTTGTAATGAATATACCCATCGATATTCATCTGCTATATTTGAGATTACATTCGATTATTATACTAATCGTACTATAGATCCTTTGACTTTTGGTTGGGTAATTGCCTATAAAAATTATGAAAATGTGAGAAATTGTTTCTTATGTAAATATTATAAAACGAATTATTATACGAGCGAGAGGATATGTTGTTTGTATAAGAAAAAAGGTATTGAAAGGCATTGCAAATCCAGTGAGGCTTTAAGATGTAATGAGTTCAGTATTGATAAAAATATTATAAATGAAAACTGTGATTATTTATCATATATTACATATAATATCTGGAAAAAAGGTATGGGGAATGAGGGAATAGATTATATAAAAGGAAAGGTAGCCCAATAAGTTGCCTTTTCCTTTGTTCATATTTCAGTAACAATTCATACCTTGTATATGACATGTCGGGGCTTTTTCGTTTGCGTGCCTTTTCTTTTATAAAAATTCCCTCAAATCACGTAGGGAATTTCAGAAACACATTTGTCTTTATAGTAGAATCCGGTGTATAGTGTTAGTATAGTCCTTCTTTCAGCCATTGCAGTTTCTTTATACTGGATTTACAGAATGTTCCAACATTGTGTGCTCTAATTGATTGTAGATATTGAAAGGAACATGCTGGACCTCAGCTTTTATGCGGCTGAGGTTTTGTCGGAGATAAGAGTACGTTGTTGAACGTGCGATGGAAATATGTGTTTAACCAAATTATTAGTTATGAAAAAAGTAATTTATATGGTAATTGCATTTGCTATGGCTTTAGCCGGGTTATTTATGCTTATGTTTATGTCATTTGATTAGTGAATGTCTGTTTGTTGACTGTTTTATAGAAGGGGCAGCTTATTCAGCTGCCTTGTTCCATTTCCCAGGAATTAAGTAATCCATATTGTGTAATTATTCCCCATGTGTGGTACTCAGTTCCACATATTTCCACACATAATTATTCCTTCTTGTTTTTATAATATGCTGATGTATAATGTATTATGTATTGATGTACATCATGGCATATCGTTTGTCCTATAGTTAATACAAAAACTATATTTATTTACTTAAAACTTACGATTATGAAAAAAGTATTGGTAGCATTAGCAATGGTTATGGGATTAGGCAGTTCAGTAGCATTTGCTTACGTGGTTTCTGGAACACAGTCTGTAGAGCAAACTCAGCAAAATCCTCAGGATGAGTTCACAAAAGTGGAAGTAAAAGACTTGCCTCAGGCAGTTATGAATGTCTTGGCTAAGGACTATGAGGGGGCTGTAATAAAGGAGGCTTTCATTTCCGAGAAAGAAACCGGTAAGATTTATAAGGTTGTGTTGACCATCACCAAGGAAAATCAATCCACTGAAGAAGTGACGGTACTTCTGAATGAAAAAGGAGAAACTGTAGAATGAATGGAAACTCTGTAGTGGTTCGGCATCCATCTACAGAGATGATTTGAGATACTTTTATGTCTATCTCGTTAATGCGAAAGGGGCGGCTGAATAGTCGCTCTTTTTGTTTATATTGTAATAATAGTTCGTTTCTTTTTTGTCAGAAATTCCTATTATAGAGGGTTGTTTTATACAAAATAATGTTTATATTTGTATTCTAATCCCTATTGTATTATGAATGACAAACAACAACTTCTAATTGATTGTATTTCCCTTCTTCCCGTTATAGGCATTCTGGTTTTGATAACTGTTGCCAATGACCAGCTTGTTACTATGGTTGCTGCCTATGTGCTTTGCGGAGAACTCTTATGTGTATTGGTTAGCAGGATATTAAATTTGTACTATATTGATGTGGCTTTTGTTTGGTTGGGTGGGATTATGCTTTGGCTGTGGTATTGGCTCTGGTTGGAGTCAAGCCATGTAGTGATGGAGATTGTGGAAAGGACAGTTGAATGAATCGCTTCTTTTTCAGTAAAAATCCCCGTAGCGGCTCAACTACGGGGATGGTGTCAATTTAAAACGCATTATGAGATGCGAATTGAGCCTAATTTCTTGCTTAAATCATTTAGGGCATGATTTAATCTCTTCTTTTCGTCTTCAGTAAACTTACTTGGCTTGCCATTAACAATACATCCATTGATTTTGTTGTTTAACCATTGTTTTGATTTGCCGAAATAGTTCTTTGCGATATAAGACAATGAGATGAAACCGCTAATGTCTGCAAGCTGTTGACGTACAGTTAACTCATTTTTGACTTGGTTTAGTTCATCTCCTATCTTTTCATAGCATTGCATGACAAAGTCTGCAATGAGGTTACCGTCACTTTCAGATGGATAAAGCTTATTTATTTCGTCCACTTTCTTTTGGAACTCGGCATCTTTGGTGGGGTTGTCGGAGTTCATTATCTGCTTTAGAACATCCAGTTCCTTTTGTAATCCGTTCATATGTATTTGTTTTTTTATCCCCCCTAAGGGGGAGAATGGTTATTACTTCTTTTCCAATTTTTTTAATGCATCCTCAATCGTTTCAATGTCTTTTTCCAACTGTTTTCTTCGGTCAAGGACTGCGTTCATTTTGTTCTCGCTGATTTTTCGACCACTATAGAAGATGTATTCCAGCATTTTCATTTCCGCTTTCTTCTTCATAAGTAAGTCAAGGAAGAATTCTTTTTCATTCATAATGTTATTCGTTTTAAATTGACTCTACAAAGATAATATACTTTTGTATATTATACAACTATTGCATGAATTATTTTCGTTATTTCGCATATTTTTTCCATATTTGCAGTGCGTTACATACTTTTAAGAGACAGGTAGGAATTCTGACCGGTCTATCACGGGTGTTTTTATAATGCCCGTGGTTTTTCTTATACGGTTCCGACCCCCGTGTTGTCGCTGTAATGGTGGCACTGTGCCTGTCTTGGTATGTAACGCAACGGGAAAGCGGAACCGTTCTTTTTTCCGCTTCTTATTCTTAATCCGGTTGCATTATGGGTAAAACTGAATCATCCTTCCCGAAACTCACGAAGTCCTTTATTGGTTACGGTCACTATCAGTTGACAGTCACGTTTTCCGATTGTGTGAAAACCGCGCTGACGGGAAATATGGACTTAATAGACCGCTTGAACTCCGACATAGAAAAGGAGAGGGAAGAAGCTACTGCCGAGGCAATAGCTTTCGTCCAAGAACAATCACTTTAGACTGTCGAAGATTTTTCTCATTGCATCATCCGCATGTTTTCGCATGACCCTAAAATAGTTGAATATTGGTCTATTGGTTTTCATCGACTGGCCGATGCAGTATTCAAGTATTTCTAGGGAGATACCTAATTCAAATCCGTGCTGGACGAATGATTTACGGGCTGAATAATATATCACATGTTTCTTTATGCCAGCTATCTTGGCAAGTTCTTCCATTTTACGTGATACCACGGAGTAGCATTGCCCGAATGTTTTGTACTTGCCAAACACAAGTTTTCCGTTTTTTTGCATGTATTTGTTTATGATTTCTCTGGCTTCCGGTTGGATTGAAAATGCGGTTTTGCTTTCACCGCTTTTCTTGTTCTTTGTTTTCCGTCGGTAATATTCTATCCAATCTTTACGGAAATCAATGTCAAGCATATCTATAAGGTTGATTCCACCGAGGTAATAACTTAGCATAAATATGTCGCGTACTACACCTATGTTGTATTTGGGAATTTCCATATCCCGGATAGCTTTTACTTCGTCAATAGTAAGGTCTAGTTCACGAATATTAGCGGATGGCATTCGGCAGAACTCGAAAGGGTCAATCTCATATTTTACCATATTGTGCTTCTTTGCATAGTTGATAATCACTTTGAGTAATGTCAGATATATTTTGATAGTGGTAGGGGATAACCTCTTATCCTCAAGGTCCATCTCGAAATGCTTTATATTCCGAGGTGTAATCATAGAAAGTAATAAGTCACCTTGTGACTTAATGAAGGACTGGCAGGATAGCCTATATAACTTCTCTGATTTACTTCTTTTCTCTTCTGCGAGTTCAGATAGATAAGAATTCATAGCTGAGGAAAATTTGGCATTGGTATGGTCTTTCTTCTTGATGATGATTTCCCGGAGTTCGGAACATGAATATACATCCACATCATAGATGTTGTCTATGACTTTTTGGTAATGGTTGAGCAGGTTTCGGAGCTTCATGTTCATAGATGCAGCTTCGGGGTGATTGACAACTTGACCGTCTTTAAATTGGGACAAGTCATCGATGATACAGTTTGTAGGAATGTACCTGGTACCGGAGTTGTGTGCCAGAGATATTCTTACTTTGTGCTTTCCGTTGATAAGCACTTTAGCTGGTACGATACAAAGTTTAAGTGTTGCCATCTTTTTGTTTAATAAAGTTGCGACAATTTGGTTATTAAAAAATACTGTCCGACAATTGTCCGACAATCAAATTTTGCAACCTGCTGCGAAATGATGGAAATCTGCTTTTTTCGTAAGTGCTTGATACACCTAAAATAAAAGCACTTCCAACGTTCGCTTACGGAGGAAGTGCTTCACACAAAAACTAAACTAGACTTAACTAAACTATTCTATTGGGGGAGTTTCACAACTCCTATCTGTTCGGTGCAAAGATAAAAAAACATATTTTAATATGCAAAAGGATTCTATAATAAATCGACGTTTTTTCCGATTTTATCGACGGATTAGTCGATTTTTTTAGCTTCTTTGGTCTAAAAATTCTTGAAAAGCTTGTTTATAGCTGTCACTTATCGGGATGTAATTCTTTCCGAACACGATGCGGCCACGGTCTATAATACGTATTTTATTCTTCTGAACAATGTAGGAACGGTGGACGCGCATGAAACGCGAGGCAGGCAGAAGTTCCTCCATTGCCTTCATGCTCATGAGAGACAGGATAGGCTTGGGAGAATCCTCCTCGTAGATTTTGAGATAGTCTTTTAGCCCCTCTATGTACAGAATTTTACTCAATTCGATTTGCACCAGCTTATACTCGCTCTTTACGAAGATGCTCTGAATCTCTTCCTTGGACTGTTGCAGCAATTCAAACCATTGCACAGCCTTGTTGGCAGCCTGCAGAAAGTCGACGTAGGAGATGGGTTTCAGCAGGTAGTCCAGCGCATTGACTTTGTAGCCGTCTATGGCATACTGGTCGAAGGCGGTGGTAAAGACAATGCGGGTGCCGGAATCGACCATCTTCGAAAATTCCAGTCCGTTCAGTTCGGGCATCTGGATGTCGAGGAAAAGCAGGTCGATGTGCTTCTCGGGCAACTCCTTGATGGCTTGTACGGCACTGGAGTATTTACCGACCAACTCCAGAAACGGGGTCTTGTTGACGTAGCTTTCCAGCAACCCCAGGGCGAGAGGCTCGTCGTCTACAATGGCGCACTTCAGATTCATATCTTTATAATTAAAATAGATTTATACTCTTTCATGTCCTCACTCACTCCTTGCTGCCAGTCGTAACGGTCGGGATAGGTCAGTTCCAGACGCTTGCGCACCTGTTCCAGGCCGATGCCGCTTCCGCTTTTATCTGCCACGCTTTTGGGATGATAGCTGTTGGTTGTTTCGCAATGTATCTCTCCGGGGCTTTCACTGAAGTGGATACGGATAAAGCTGGGCTCAGTGGGGGAGATGCCATGCTTGAAGGCATTCTCTATGAGGGAAATAAAGATGAGCGGAGCTATTTCAGTACGGCTGTCCGGTCGGACGTCTATCTTTGTTTCCACACGGACGTTGGCGGAGAGACGGATGCGCATCAGTTCGATGTAGTTGCGGATGAAGTCCATCTCCTTGTCCAGGGTGACGAAGTTCTGCTGATTGTCATACAGCACATGGCGCAGCAGTCGGCTCAGTTCCTGCACGGCAGTCTGTGCCTTGTCGGCATCGAAGGCGATGAGGGCGTAGATGTTATTCAGCGTATTGAGCAGGAAGTGCGGGTTGAGCTGGTTGCGCAGGTTCTTCAACTCGGCTTCCGTGCGGCTTTTCTCGGCTTCGCGGCGGGCGGCGTCCATCTGCGCCCAGCGGCGGCTCAGCTTGATGGCAGCGCTGAGGCCGGCGGTGAGAATCATGGTCGAGACGTCGCGCAAGATGAATATCCATTTGGGAGGCCCCATGTGCTGACCGTCATCATCGCCGCGCATATGGTTTTGGAATGTGTATTCTTGCCAAAGGTGGGCGCCGGTGGTAATGCAGATGATGAGCAGTGTGTTCAGCAGGAGATACTGCCGGATGCGTCCCTCGAACAAGTAGCGGGGAATGAGGAGGCAGTAGTTGATGTAGAATACAAGGAAGAATGAGAGGGTACTGCTGCTACCGTGGCGCAGATAGTCCGCAAGGCTGATATTGAAGCCGCTGCGTGTCATCATCAGAAAGGGGAAACCGATGACGATACCCCAGACAATGATGTGTATCAGGGTTTCGATGCCGCGGCGGCGTGGGTTAGGGAGCTGTTGTTTCATCATGATACAAAGATACGGATTTTAGGTGGATATTGGAAATATCCGCTGCCTGCGAAGCAAATCTCTGTTCGCAGGTTGCGGATAAGCGTTTCCAGGTTGCGGATATGTATCCCAAGCTTGCGGATGTCTATCCCAAGGCTTGGGATAGAGATTATCCTTGGTTTCACATAACTTTTTTCCCTATTGCCGGAAACTTTTTTCCTAATACTTAAGAACTATTTGGCTAACTTCCGGCAAGGGAGAAAAGGTTATTCGTAGCGTATGGCCTCTATCGGGTCGAGGTCCGCAGCTTTCTTGGCGGGATACCAACCGAAGAACACTCCGGTGACGGTACATACGGCGAAGGAGAGGAATACACTCCACGGCTGGATGAAGATGGGCCAGTGGGCAACGCTCTTCACTATCCAGCTGGCTCCGCATCCGATGATGACGCCGATGATGCCTCCGGTGATGCTGATGAGGATAGCTTCGATGAGGAACTGGCTCAAGATGTCGACACCGCGGGCGCCTACACTCATGCGCAGGCCGATTTCGCGCGTGCGTTCCGTCACCGATACGTACATGATGTTCATAATGCCGATGCCGCCCACTACGAGCGAAATGCCGGCTATGCAGGCAAGCAGCGTGGTCATCAGGTCGGTGGTGGAGTTCAGCATGGTGCTGAGTTCCTGCTGGCTGCGAATGGTGAAGTCGTCGTCGTCACTCTCCTTCAGCTTGTGGTTGCGGCGCAGTATCTCGGTGATTTCGTCGGTGGCATTGTCCGTCATGTCCTCGGTGAGGGCGGAGGCGAAGATGCCGCTAAGGTAGGTCTGTGCCAGCAGGCGTTTCATCACGGTGCTGTAAGGGGCAAGCACTACGTCGTCCTGGTCCATGCCCATGGAGTTGTAGCCTTTGGACTTCAGCACGCCCACCACGCGGAAGGGCACTTGGTTGAAGCGGATGATACGTCCCACAGGGTCCTCTCCTCCGGGAAAGAGGTTGTCTTGGATGGTCTTTCCGATGACGCACACCTTGGCAGAGGTCTGTATGTCGGCTTCGGTAAACATCTCGCCGTTCTCCACGCTGAGCTGCCGGATTTCGAGATAGTCCGTGCCCACGCCGCTCACGGAGGAGGGGTAGTTGTTGTTGCCCGCGATGAGCTGCCCGCTGGAGGAGACATTGGGGCTGACGGCAGCCAGAAAGTTGGTTTCGTTTCGCAGGGCTTCGTAGTCGGTCAGCTTCAAGGTCTGCATGGCGCTGGGGTCTTGGCGGACACCGCCGCGCATGTCGGCACCGGGGTGAATCATAATCATGTTGGAGCCCATCTCGGAGATTTGCGCCTGGATGCTTTTCTTCGAACCTTGTCCGATGGCAAGCATCGTGATGACGGACGCCACGCCGATGATGATGCCCAGCATGGTGAGGAATGCGCGCAGCTTGTTGTTGTTCAAGGCTCGCAAGGCTATTTTGAAAAGGTTTGTTCCGTTCATATCGTTTTAATGGAAAGTTTAAAATTAATCCCTAATCCTTAATCCCTTATCCCTCATTCCTCCTCCTGCTTAGGCAATGCTGCCAGGGCTTCGGCTGCATTCTGGATTTGGGTGTTGATGGTATCGTCCTTGATTTGTCCGTCGCGCAGCACGATGTTGCGGCTGCTGTACTGGGCTATTTCGGGGTTGTGGGTGACGAAGATGATGGTGCGTCCTTCGGCATGCAGCTTTTGGAACAGTACCAGAATCTCGAAAGAAGTACGGGTGTCCAGGTTACCCGTAGCTTCGTCTGCCAGGATAACGGCGGGATTGTTCACCAAGGCGCGGGCGATGGCTACGCGTTGCATCTGACCGCCGGACATCTGATTGGACTTATGTTCCAGTCGGTCGCCCAGCCCCACGGCTTGCAGGGCTTCGATGGCACGTCTCCGCCTTTCGGAAGCCGAGACGGAGGAGTTATACATCAGCGGTAGCTCCACATTTTCCACGGCAGTGGTTTTGGGCAGCAGGTTGTAACTCTGGAATACGAAGCCGATTTTACGGTTGCGTAGTACGGCGCGTTGAGGCTTGCTCATGGTGCGTACGGAGATACCGTCCAGCAGGTATTCGCCGCTGGTGGGCGTGTCCAGGCAGCCGAGGGTATTCAGCAAAGTCGACTTTCCGGAGCCCGATGTACCCATGATGGTGACAAACTCGCCTTCACGGATGGTGAACGAGACGCCGCGCAGGGCATGCACGGTTTCGTCCCCCACCTGGAAGTTGCGTTTGATATTTTGAAGTTCAATGACTGCTTTATTCATAATTCTTTTTTTGTATTATTTTCCGCTCTTCTTCTTACTTCCCGGAGGGCCAGGCATGAACGGACTCTTCTCACCTCCGGGAGCTTCCTGGCTCATGTCCGGAGCGCCGCTGCCGGGCATGCTGCCGATGGTGGCTTCGGTCACCACTACGGTACCTTCGTTAATGCCGCTGATAATTTCCGTGTTGACTCCGTTGGAGATACCTATCTTCACCGGATGGGCGGTAAAGGTGTTGCCTTCGCGGGTCCAGAGTTTATGTTCCCCTTCGCAATCCTTCACGATATCATTGTCGCCGATAAGCGGTTTTTCGGGGTTGAAGCGCAGGGCACGGGCAGGAGCGCACAGTACGTCTTTGCGGTCGAGGGTGAAGATGGTGACGTTGGCCGTCAGGCGTGGTTTCAGTTTCAGGTCCGGGTTGTGGGCGGAGATGACTACTTCGTAGGTCACAACCGTGCTGGTGCTGGTGCTCGACGTGCTGCTTGAGCTGGCATCTCCCAGACGAATTTGTGTGACCACTCCTTCGAACACGTCATTCGGGTAGGCGTCTACGGTAAACGTGGCGCGCTGTCCCTCTTCCACACCGCCTATGTCCGCTTCGTCCACGTCGGCCACAACCTGCATCTGCGTCAGGTCGGCAGCGATGGTGAACAGTGTCGGTGTCTCGAAGCCGGAAGCCACGGTCTGTCCTGCTTCCACGTCACGGCTGATGACCACACCGTCGATGGGCGAGGTGATGGTGGCGTAGGAGAGGTTGCGTTCAGCCTTTGCCAGTGATGCCTGGCTGCTTTCGTAGTTGCTGCGGGCCTTCTCGTAGTTATAGACGGATTGCTCATAGTCCGTGGCGGCAATGAGTTGCTTTTCGTTCAGTGTTTTGTTGCGTTCGTAAAGTTTCTTCTGGTACTCGTATTCGGCCTTTGCACCGTTGTAGGCGGCGCGTTGCGAGGCAAGTTCACTTTGCAGGGTCACGCGGTCCATCTCGGCAATGAGCTGGCCTTTGGTTACTACGGAATTGTAGTCTACATGAATCTTGTCAATGATACCGCTCACCTGGGTACCCACTTCCACTTCTGTCACCGGTTCAATGGTTCCCGTGGCGGTTACGGATTCGGAAATCTCGCCTTTATGGATGGTTGCTGTGGCGTAGGTCACCTTGTGCTTGGCCTTGGCACCACCGAAGAGCCATACGCCGCCGCCCACTATGATTACGGCAGCTACGGCAATGAGGATGATTCTTTTTTTGTTCATATATATAAGGTATTATAATTCGATTTTTTCTCCTTGATAAAACTTCAGTAGCTGCATATTCAGTATGGCCATGTATTTGGCTTGCAGTGTCTCCTGCTGTGCGCTGAGCAGATTGCTTTTCTCAGTCAGCAGTTCTACGGTATTCTTCATGCCCAGGTTGAACTGCTCTTGAATCAGTTCATAGCTGGTCTGCGTACTTTTCAGTTTCTCTGTGGCGGCGGCGTAGCGCTGCTGGGCGCTGTTGGCATCGAGCCAGAGGGTTTCGATGGTCTTGTACAGCGTTTTTTGGTCGTCCAGCAGGTCCAGTTCGCTGGTCTGCTTCTGAATCTTGGCTTTCTCTACGGCACTCTTGGTCTGCCGGTTGCTGAAGATAGGCACGCTTACGGTGAAGCCCAGCGAGTTGTTCCAGTTCTGTTTGACTTGCTCGCTGAAGGTGAAGTCATTGCCGTTGGCATGGCTGGTTCCGATGCCGGCGCTGAGGCTCAGCGTAGGCAGATAGCCAGCGCGGGCAATTTTGATGTCGAGGTCGGATGTCTGTATATTCAGTTTGCCGGCTTCTATTTCCGGACGGAGCACGAGGGCAGAACGGTAAACGTCCGTTTTGGTGGGCAGGGGTGCCAGTACGTTTTCCGTGCCGAGTGTGGGGATGTAGAGGTTCATCTCGGATTCGCCGTCCAGTTCCAGGAGTTGTTTCAGTTGTAGTTTGTAGTCTTGCAGGGTGGCTTGTGCGGTCACCAGTTGGTACTTGTCGGTGCTTACCTGCGCTTCCAGTTGTGCCAGGTCGCTTTTGGCTATGCTTCCTGCTTCGAGAAGCTGGCGGGCGCGTTCGCATTCGGCTTGGCTCACTTCCAGGGTCGATTCGTTCACTTTCACGGCTTCGGCGGCGTAGAGTATCTGTACGTAGGTTTGTGCGATACTTTCTTCGATGCTGTTCTCGCTCTGTGCTACGCTAAGTTCGGCAATGCGGTTGTTCAGTTGCTGTTGTTTGATGGTGTTGAGGCGCTTCCCGCCGTTGTAGAGGGTCCAGTTGGCATCGATGCCGTAGCTGCCGTTATAGGAAGTCTTGCTCTGGCTGCTGGTGATGTTGTCGCCGTCGATGGTGGTGTTTGTCTCGCTCTTCGGGCGATTCACGACACGCTGGCTCACACTGGCCGAAAGGCTGGGGAAGAGAGCGGCTCGGGCGGTCTTTACATCTACCTGGGCACTTTCCGCACTGAGGCGGTTCTTGCGGATGGTGATGTTTTGCTGCAAGGCATAGTCGATGCACGCTTGCAAGTCCCATTGGGCGGGCAGGCTGTCGGCTGGCTGCTCGGAACTGCCGGGTATCTGCGTGGAAGTGCCGTTTTGGGCGGCCACTCCCATGCAGCTTGCCATACATAGCGCTATCACTGTCAATCTTTTTACGTTCGTCATATCTTCGTTATTCTATGGTTTTACATTTGCAAATGTAGTGGGGTGGAGAAAGGATTGCAAAAGTGATAGACGTTGAGTGAATTTTCCTCGCCTAAAATCTTTTTTGTACCGATGAATGGGAGAAGTCTTTTTTCTGTTCAACTTTTCACCTTTTTATTTGTTCTTTATATAAAAGTATTTTATATTTGTAATCATTATAATTTTATCGGCATGAAACAGACTGCGGTAAACATTTGGCGTTTTTATTTGGAAGGTTTTCGAAGTATGACGTTAGGGCGTACTTTGTGGCTTATCATTCTTGTGAAGTTGTTCATCATGTTCTTCATTCTCCGCCTTTTCTTCTTCCCACGGTTTCTGAATACCCCCGTGGTGGGCGATGACAAGGAAGGCTATGTCAGTAATGAGCTTATCCATCGGAGTCTGGGCGACTAAACACGGAGACACAGAGTTTATTTCCTTGCCCTTATAAATTCTCCGTGTCTCTCTGTTCTTACCCGATAACTTAAAAACTTAATAACTCATAACTTATAACTCATAACTTGATTCTTATGCTTGGACACATTGACACTTCCCTGATTGACTGGTCGAGAGCCCAATTTGCCTTGACCGCCATCTATCACTGGATTTTTGTGCCGCTGACACTTGGACTGGCGGTAATTATGGGCATCATGGAGACAGCGTACTACCGTACGGGTGACGAATTTTGGAAACGTACTGCCAAATTCTGGATGAAGATTTTCGGTATCAACTTTGCTATTGGTGTAGCAACCGGTATTATTCTGGAATTTGAATTCGGTACGAATTGGAGTAATTACAGTTGGTTTGTGGGCGACATCTTCGGTGCGCCGCTTGCCATCGAGGGTATTTTGGCTTTCTTTATGGAAGCAACGTTTATCGCCGTCATGTTCTTCGGCTGGGATAAGGTGAGCAAGCGTTTCCACCTGGCATCTACTTGGCTCACGGGGCTGGGCGCCACGATTTCTGCCTGGTGGATTCTGGTTGCCAATGCGTGGATGCAGAATCCCGTAGGTATGGAGTTCAATCCCGATACGGCACGCAACGAGATGGTGGACTTCTGGGCTGTGGCAACTTCGCCGATGGCTGTCAATAAGTTCTTCCATAGCGTGCTGTCCGGCTGGGTGCTGGCTGCCGTGTTTGTAGTAGGCGTAAGCTGCTGGTATCTGTGGAAGAAGCGCGAGAAGAAATTTGCGCTGGCAAGTGTAAAGATTGCCGCATGGGTAGGTCTGTGTGCCGCTGTGCTCTCTGCCTGGACGGGTGATGGCTCGGGCTATCAGGTGGCGCAAAAGCAGCCGATGAAGCTGGCTGCTATGGAAGGCTATTATGAAGGGCGGCAAGGTGCCGGATTGGTAGCGTTCGGGCTGCTGAATCCTGCCAAGCAGACACCGCAGGACGGAGTAGACCCATTCCTTTTCCGTGTGGAAATTCCGAAGATGCTGTCGCTGCTTGCCGAGCGCAAGATGGATGCTTTTGTTCCCGGCATCAATGACCTGCTGAAAGGCGGATATCCGTTGAGCGATGGTACCGTAGCGCTTTCGGCAGAGGAGAAAATAGAAAAAGGAAAAACGGCTATCGGTGCGTTTGCCGCCTATCGTGCAGCCAAGGCTGCGGGCAATGAGGCAGATGCAGAGGTGGCTGCCAAAGTGTTGAAAGATAATGTAGCCTATTTCGGTTATGGTTATATCAAGGACGTGAACGAGCTGGTGCCCAATGTGTCCCTTACGTTCTACATGTTCCGTGTGATGGTGATGTTGGGTGGATACTTCATCCTCTTCTTTATTGTGGTGCTGTTCCTGGCCTATAAGAAAGACTTGTCGCGGATGCCATGGATGCATTGGGTGGCTATGCTCACCATTCCGCTGGGCTATCTGGCTGGACAAGCCGGATGGGTGGTTGCCGAGTGTGGTCGTCAGCCGTGGGCCATCCAAGATATGCTGCCCACGAGTGCCGCCATCTCTAAGCTGGATGTAGGCTCCGTGCAGACCACGTTCTTTATTTTCCTGGTACTTTTCACTGTCATGCTGATTGCTGAGGTGGGAATTATGCTGAAGGCTATTCGCAAAGGTCCTGAAACCGAAACGCACACACCGTCACATAACTCATAACTTATAACTCATAACTCACAATGAATGCTTATATATTTCTTCAACACTATTGGTGGTTTGTAGTCTCCTTGCTGGGAGCACTACTGGTATTCCTGCTGTTCGTGCAGGGAGGTAATTCGCTTCTGTTCTGTCTGGGGAAGACGGAGGAGCAGAAGAAGATGATGATTAATTCTACGGGACGGAAGTGGGAGTTCACGTTTACAACGCTTGTCACGTTTGGAGGCGCGTTCTTTGCTTCGTTTCCGTTGTTCTATAGTACCAGTTTCGGAGGAGCTTATTGGTTGTGGATGATTATTCTGTTCAGCTTTGTGTTGCAGGCTGTCAGCTACGAGTTTCAGTCGAAGGCGGGAAATCTGCTGGGCAAGACAACGTATCGCACGTTCCTGGTGATAAACGGAGTGGTAGGTCCGGTATTGCTGGGTGGGGCAGTGGCCACGTTCTTCACGGGGTCTAACTTCTATATCAATAAAGGGAATATCGCAGATGCGGCAATGCCGGTTATCAGCCAATGGGCTAACGGCTGGCATGGTTTGGATGCGTTGCTTAATCCGTGGAATGTGGTGCTGGGGCTGGCTGTGTTCTTCCTGGCACGTATCTTGGGAGCGCTTTATTTTATTAATAATATCAATGAGGATGATTTGGTGAAACGCTGCCGCCGGGCACTTTGGGGAAATACGGCGTTGTTCCTGGTATTCTTCCTGGCCTTCGTCATCCGCACGCTGCTTGCCGACGGCTATGCTGTACGCCCGGAAACGGGAGAGGTGTTCATGGAACCTTACAAGTATCTGACGAACTTCCTGCAGATGCCGGTAGTGCTGCTTGTATTCCTGGTTGGTGTGGTGGCTGTGCTCTGGGGCATTATCCGCACGCTGTGGAAGCCGGCATTCGACAAGGGTATCTGGTTTGCCGGTGCAGGGACGGTGCTTACGGTATTGGCACTGCTGCTTGTGGCAGGCTATAACAATACGGCCTATTATCCGTCTACCCACGACCTGCAAAGCTCACTCACGTTGGCAAACAGTTGCTCGAGCCAGTTCACACTGAAGGTTATGGCTTATGTCTCTATCCTTGTTCCTTTCGTTCTTGCCTACATCTTCTACGCTTGGCGCAGTATCGACAATCGCAAGATTGATGCGAAGGAGATGGAAGAGGGAGGACACGCGTATTAATTAAAAATTAAGAATTAAAAATTAAAGGAGGATGTGTCATCTGTGTGCTATTAACTGTTTTGATACATCCTCTTCTTATTCTTTTGTCCGCTTCTCATTTAGCTGGAATTTGGGTACCAGTTTCATCAATCGTAGAATCTGTCCTTGCCTTTTCTTTATGTAAGGGGAGGGGTGTGCTGAGTCGAAGCGTATGGGGTTGGGCAATGTTGCCGCTATTAGTGCGCACTGTCCGGCAGAGAGCTTGGCTGCTGTAGTCTTGAACTTGTATTTGGCGGCAGCTTGTGCGCCATAGATGCCTTTTCCCATTTCGATGGAGTTGAGATAGACCTCCATGATACGTTCTTTGGACCAGAAGAACTCTATTAGTACGGTGAAGTAGACTTCCAGTCCTTTACGTACCCAGGAAGACTGGGGCCATAGGAATACATTCTTTGCCGTCTGCTGGCTGATGGTGCTTGCGCCCCGTTTCCGTTTTCTTGTTTCATTCTCCTTTATCGCTTTCTGTATCTCGATGAAATCGAATCCGTTGTGTGTGGCAAACCGGTTGTCTTCCGAGGCAATGACGGCCATAGGCAGGTGAGGGGATATCTTGTCGGAAGATACCCAAGTGTGGTGCCAGCATGGACTTTCACCCTTAAAGACCTGTTGCACGCTGCGAATAACCATCAGTGGCGTGATGTAGACGGGTACAAAACGATAAGCCACTACCGCTAGGATAGTGGAAATAAAGAAGAATAATATGATGTTGCGGAGGAACCGCAAAGGCTTCGGGAGTTTCATGGAGAGAGTGCCAATGTGATTAATGTGTTAATTAGCTGCCTCCGCATTCTTAATCATCTGTTCGCTGGCATACATATATACCTCTACGCGTCGGTTCTGGTCGGCAGACAGACTTTCGTCGTATTCGTTGTATCCCACGCCTTCCACTTTCTTGAACTGGGCCGGAGATACGCCGCAATCCTGCAAATAGTTCTCTACGGCATAGGCGCGGTTCTTGGAAACTTTCATGTTGGCTTCGTAAGTACCCACTTTGTCGGTATGGCCGATGATGGCGATATCGGTTGTCGGGTCTTCCTTCAGAATCTGTGCGAGTTCGCGCAGGGAAGCCTTTGCCTCGTTGCTCAGTGCTGCGGAGTTGAAGCCGAAAAGAATACCTGCCGCAAAGGATACTTTGACAGCCGGCAAGCCGTTGGCATCCGTCACCTGCTCCACTTGGGCGCCTTCAATCTTGGCAGCTTCGGCAGCCTTCTTGTCCATCTTGTGTCCGATGGCAACGCCGGCACCCGTACCTACTGCAGCACCTACCGCAGCTCCAATGGCTGCCCCCTTGCCTTTACCTATCAGTCCGCCGATAATGGCACCTGCTGCTGCACCGGAGCCACCGCCGATTATTCCACCTTTGGCCTTGTTGTTCATTGTGCCGCAACTGCCCAGCAGCAATGCGCCGCACAAAAGTAATACTGTAAATTTCATCTTCTTCATAACTCTTTTTCTTTAAAAGTTGACTTTATCTTTAATGTTGCAAATTTATGTATATAATAACCATATTCTTCTTTCTAAAGTTCGCCAGTTCTGTCCTTTTTTAGAGAATTTTCCTTTTGATGAGGACGAACCAGGCTGTCAGTATAAGACCTTTGGCAACGGTCGTTCCACTTACTGCCCACCAGATGGCATCCACTCCCATACCCATGTGCACCAGCAATAACGCCACCGGAATACGCATGTAATTGCATCCGATGCTGACAATGGCAGGCGGCACTGTCCGTCCCAGTCCGTAGAACACGCCCTGCATGGTAATTTCCATCATCATGAACATTTGCGAATAGCCGTCGATGCGGAGGAAATCTCCACCCACACGGTAGGCTTCGGCCTCGGGTACGAAGATAGAGAACACCTCGCTGCCGAAGAAGATGAACAGTAGTGAGCAGAGGCTTCCGAATACGCCCGTCATCCACATGGTGGTGCGCCATGCTTGCTTCACGCGCGACTTCTGCCCCGCGGCATAGTTCTGGGCGATGAACGTGCTCAGCCCCGTGGAGAATCCTTGCGAAGTATTCCAGGTGATGGCCTCGATTTGTCCGCCGGTGGTGAATGCCATCAGTCCGATGTGTCCTCCCTGCTCCGAGGCGGTGCGCGAGAGGAACATATTGACGAAGGCAAATAGCGTGTTCAGCGTAGCCACGGGCAGCCCGAGCTTGAAGATGCGCCGGGTGTACTTCTTTTTCAGCGGAACGATAAAGGAGAAACCTCCGAGCACGGCGCTTTTCCCCCGGAGCTTGTAGACGAAGATGCCGAATACTGTAGCTTCGGAAAGCCATGTGGCAAGTGCCGCGCCCACTGTTCCCCAACCGAAGCCGAAGATGAACAGAGGGTCGAGGACGATGTTCATTATCAGTCCCGTCCCGCTGATGTAGAACGGAATCTTGCTTCGTCCTGCCGCGTTGTAGATGCCCGTAAAGGCAGCGGAGAGAAAGATGAAAGGCAGTCCCGTCGACACGATGCGCAGATAAGTCACGGCGGCGTCCGTGATATGCTGTTTCAGCTCGAAGATGTTCAGGATGGGGCGGGCGAAAAGAAAGAGCAGGCCTCCCCAGCAGACGGAGATGAGCAGGGCAATCGTAATGTTGTGCGAGGCAAAGCTGCGTGCGTCCTCTTCGCTGCGTGCACCGATGGACTGGCCTACGCTGACTTCGGCGCCCACTTTATTGAGCAAGGCGATGGAGCCGGACATCCACGTCAGTATGCCTACCGCACCTACTGCAGCCATGGACTCACTGCCCAGACGCCCTACCCATGCCATGTCCGTCAGGCTGTAGGCCATCTGGATGAACGAGGTGGCCATGATGGGCATTGCCAGCGTGAAAAGCTGGCGGTTGATGGGGCCTTGTGTCAGATTCTTTGTTCCTTGCACGTTGACGGGTTTTTAGGTAAACAATGTGTTGCTCATCCCCTTTTCCGCTTTCTGCGGAGACGGTGGCGGCGTTTCTGCTTGTACTTTCGTATCTTGGCATATACCAGCCAGATGAAGAGCAGACCGAAAACGGCGAAGATGAGCAGCACGATGCCTGTGTTGAGATTGTCACCTTTCACGCGGCTCCACATCTCGAGCACTAGTTCCGTGCGGTCGCCGAAGTCGCGTATCATGGCGCAGCGTTCCACTACTCGGCGGTCAGGATATTGTACCGGGTCTATCTGCAGGCTGTCGGCTCCGGGCAGGGGGCCGAAGAAGTAGCTGAGGTCGGAGTGCACGTCGAGCGTGGTATCGGTCTTGGCCTCCATGATTTCCGGTGTGGCTACGGCGCTGACGTAGCCGATGGCATCCATGTTGCGCAGTGCCACGGAAGGCTGGCAGAGGTAGTTGATGAAATAGCTTGCCGCCTTCACGTTGCGGGCGTAGCGGGGGATTACCCAGCCGTCGTACCAGATATTGCTGCCTTCGCAGGGGACGGTGTAGTCCAGTTCCACACCCACGGCATCGGCCTCCTCGATGGCCCAGACGGCGTCGCCGCTCCAGGTGAAGTTAATCCACGCCTTGTTCTTGGTCATCATTTCCTTGCCGAAGTCGGCTTCCCAGCCGGCGATGTTGGGTTTCATCTCCTTGAGGCGTTGCTCGGCCAGGGCGATGGCCTGCGGGGAGTTGTCGTTCATCAGTTGCTCTACGGTGACGGTGCTGTCGGCCAGCTCCCGGGCGTGGGCGTAGATGATGGCGGTACCGTAGGCATCGCGGTAGCTGTCCTTCATCAGTATTTTGCCGCGGTTTTTGGAGTCCCAGAGGATGTCCCATGTGCCGGCCTCTTCGGCGGTAATAAACTTTTTGTTGAAGAGGATACCAGCGGTGCCCCACATGTAGGGCACGGCATAGTCCTCGGTCTGGCGTTCCGGTTGCGAGGTCTTGTTCAGCTCGTGGCGAATGTAGGGCGACACGTTGGGGATGTAGTCCGGCGTGTGGCCGAAGTTGCGGTCGATGGGTAGCAGGAGGTCTTTGCGAAGCATGCGTTCGATGATGTACTCCGAGGGGCATACGACGTCGAAGTCCTCGTGCCCGCGCTCAATTTTGGTGAGCATGATTTCGTTGATATCGAACACCTGGTAGATGATACGGAGGTCTTCGCCCGTCTGCTGCTTGTACCAGTCGGGAAATTCGGCAAGCACATCTTCATCGATGTAGTCCGCCCAGTTGTATATCTTCAGTACACGGCTGCGCTCTTCTGTGGAGTTTCCACAAGAAGAGAGGGATGCGATACAGCACAGTAGAATCAGTATGTTTATTATCCTTTTCATCATCTTGTTCTTGACAATTGATAACTTATAACTCATCACTCACATCAATCGTTTTTCGTCCGTTCGGCCCGCTTGTTGATTACAATCAGCAGCACCAGCACTGTCACGAAGATGATGGTGGAGAGTGGCCGCAGTTCCGGCGTCAGTCCACCTTTGCGCGCATCGGCGTAGATGTAGGTGGAGAGCGTTTCCAGCCCCTGGTTGCCGATGGTGAAGATGGTCACGGCAAAGTCGTCGATGGAGAGCGTGAAAGCAAGGATGAATCCGCTTATCATACCCGGAAATATCTCCGGAAGAATAACCTTGCGCAGTGCTTGGAACGGTGTGGCGCCCAGGTCGAGTGCCGCCTCGTAGACATTCTGGTTCATCTTTTTGAGCCGGGGCATTACGCTGAGCACCACGTAGGGCGTGCAGAAAGTGATGTGTGCCAGTACCACTGTGGTGAATCCTTGCGATATGCCGAAGCTGACGAACAGCAGGAACAGCGACACACCGGTGATAATGTCTGCATTCATCATCGGGATGGCATTGGCGAAGTTCATTACCTGCCGTGTGCGCGAGCGCAGATTGAAGATGCCGATAGCTGCAATGCTGCCCAGCGCCGTGCTGGCGGTGGCAGCAAGCAGGGCAATGGCGAATGTGTTCCAGATGGCATTTATCAGCGAGTGGTGCATCCCGCCCGTAAACAAGGAGCTGTACAGCTTGGTGGAGAACCCCGTCCAGTTGCCCAGCACCTTTGCCTCGGTGAAGGAGAATATCATGATTATCAGGATAGGCGAGTAGAGTAACGCCAGCAGCAGCCACAAGTAGCCGCGGGTCAAGATTCGTGTCATCATATCACACCTCCGCTTTCATTCGATGCCCCGTCCTCCTCGTTGGTAAAGAGGATGGTGATGCCTATCAGCAGCAGCATGATGAGCGAGAGGGCGGCACCGTAGTTCCACATTCCGTTGTAAATATTCTCTTGCACCGTGGTGCCGAACAGTTTGATGTTGTTCATCGTCAGCAACTCGGCAATGGCAAAGGTAGAAACCGTAGGCATAAACACCATCACTATGCCGCTCATCACTCCCGGCATGGAGAGCGGCAGAATCACCTTGCCGAATACGCGGGTAGGAGAGGCTCCCAAGTCCTGCGCAGCCTCAATCAGATTGTGGTCCATCTTCTGAAGAGTGTTGTAAATGGGGTATATCATGAACGGCAGGAAGTTGTAGACCATACCGAACACAAGGGCACCTTCGCCCAGCGGCAGGTTCAGGAAGTCGAACAGCGCCACTGTGGCAAGCGTACGTATCAAGATATTCACCCACATGGGGAGGATGAACAGCACCACCATGGTGCGTGAGGTGTTGAATTGCTTCTGGCTCAGGATATACGCTGCCGGATAGCCCAGCAGCAGGCAGACCAGCGTGGTGATAACGGCTATTCCGATGGAGTAGACAAACGTGTTCATCGCTTCGGGGTGCATCATGAACTTGCGGAAGTTGGCCAACGTAAACGCCCCTCCGTCGTCCGTAAAGGCATAGAGCACGATGAGCAGCAGCGGTACTATGACAAATACAAGCAGAAACAGCGCGTAGGGTACCGTCCAGTTGCGCCGGCGCATGAAGAAATGGGATAACTTATTGAGCACTTCCTTCCTTATTAAGAGATTGAACAATCCGTATATTTTGAGGGGCGATGGTGATACCTACGCGGTCGCCGTCGTCCCACACGTCGTTGGTGTCGACAAAGATGTCTTCGTCCCAGTCCGTAAACACGGTCAGGTGGTAATGGTTCCCTTTGTAGAGGATGAATTTCACTTCACCCGTCAGACGGCCGTCCTCTTCGTTGTCTTCGAGGATGACGTGCTGGAAGTCTACTTCCACTTGCACGGCGCTGCCCGGCTCGATGCCCTGCACGGGGAGGCACTCGAAGTTACAGCCCAGGAAGTCTACGTGCGTCTCGTCCACCAGCTTTCCCTCGAAGGTGTTGCAGGTGCGTTCCTTCTTCATCACGTGGATGTCGAAGGGTTTCACCAGCAGGCCGACTTCGCGTCCTGCCTCGAAGGCATGGTAGTCCTGCACCATCAGCTCGTAGCCTTCGCGCGTCTGCACCAGCATTTCGTAGTGTACGCCTTTAAAGATGCAGCTGGTTACGGTCCCCGTCAGCTGTGCGGCGTCGGATACATCGAAGATGTAGATGTCTTCGGGGCGAATCACTACGTCTACCTGCATCTGCTCGCCAAATCCCGTGTCCACGCATTCAAATTTGTGTCCGCAGAAGGTGACGGCTTTATCCTTTATCATAACTCCGTTCAAGATGTTGCTTTCACCAATGAAGTCTGCTACGAAGGAGTTGATGGGTTCGTTGTAGATGTCCGTCGGCACGCCTATTTGCTGGATGCGTCCTTCGCTCATCACGACGATGGTATCGCTCAAGGTCAGTGCCTCTTCCTGGTCGTGGGTCACATATACGAAGGTGATGCCCAGCTTCTGGTGCATCTCCTTTAGCTCCATCTGCATGTCCTTGCGCATTTTTAGGTCCAGGGCGGCAAGGGGTTCGTCCAGTAGCAGCACTTCGGGTTCGTTGACGATGGCTCGGGCAATGGCTACGCGCTGTTGCTGCCCGCCGGAGAGGGAGTCTACGTCGCGGTCCTCATAGTCCGTCATGCCCACCATGCGCAGGGCTTGCTTTACCTTCTTCTCGATGGTGGCACCGGGCAGCTTCTTCAGCTTCAACCCGAAAGCAATGTTGTTGAACACGTTGAGGTGGGGGAAGAGGGCGTACTTCTGGAACACGGTGTTTACCGGACGCTTGTGCGGCGGTGTCTGTGTGATGTCCTTTCCGGCAATGGTTATCACTCCTTCCGAGGCTGTCTGAAAGCCTGCAATGAGGCGCAACAGAGTTGTCTTTCCGCAGCCGGACGGTCCCAGTATTGTTACAAACTCGCCCTTACGGACAGACAAATTCACATCATTCAGCACGGCCTTATCTCCGAAAAATTTCGATACGTGCTCCACACCGATGATGCAATCGGACTTTTGCATAAGCGTCTTTTACTTTATCCAAACGAATTAAACAAATCTCAGAAGAAAGCTGAAATAAAATCAAAACAGTTTCTCGGGCTTTCAAAAAGCGGGTGCAAAGTTACATAATTTATCGGGATTTTTCGCCTTACTCTAAAATTCATTATTCCTATGAAGTTAAAATAATAAGTAATACCTTTGTTGGCAGTATTGATATTAAAACTTAATAACATGATGGAAAAGAAGATTGTACTCATCACCGGAGCCTCCTCGGGAATAGGGGAAGGCTGCGCGCGTAAATTTGCCATGAACGGTTACCGGCTTATACTCAATGGCCGTAATGTGGAGAAACTGAATGCTGTAAAGAAAGAATTGTTGGAGAAATATGGAGCCGATGTGTATCTGCTTCCTTTCGATGTCCGCGACCGGCAGGCTGCCCGTGCCGCCCTCGAATCCCTTCCGGAGGAATGGAAGGCGGTAGACATACTGGTGAACAATGCCGGACTCGTCATTGGGGTGGACAAGGAACATGAAGGTAACCTGGATGAATGGGACATTGTCATCGACACTAACGTGAAAGCCTTGCTTGCCATGACCCGCCTCGTGGTTCCCGGTATGGTGGAGCGAGGCCGTGGTCACGTTATCAATATGGGGTCCATTGCCGGAGATTACGCTTATCCGGGAGGCAGTGTGTACTGTGCCTGCAAGGCTGCCGTCAAGGCCCTTTCCGACGGACTCCGCATCGACCTGGTGGATACCCCGATACGCGTAACGAATATCAAGCCGGGGTTGGTGGAAACCAATTTCTCCGTCGTCCGTTTCCGTGGTAACCGGGAGGCGGCCGATAATGTATATAAAGGTATACGCCCGCTGACCGGCGACGATATAGCCGAAGTGGTCTATTTCGCCGCTGCCGTCCCCGAGCATATCCAGATTGCGGAAGTGCTGGTGATGCCTGCCAACCAAGCCACGGGGACAATTGTCAGCCGGAAATAGAATTTGTATAAGGATATGATAAAATGATACTATTTTATCTTCGGGGAAACGCCTACATTTGCTCACAGCTAAATGAATATAGAATCTAAACAAGAAAAGCATGAATTTCAAGAAACGAACAAATTTTCTCTTTGGAGCACTGCTGCTGACCGGCAGTTTGTTGGCTCAAAACGTATGTGTATCCACTCCGAAAACCTCTTTGGTGCTTTCGGTTCCTGAAGGCGGTACACTGAGACACTTGTATTATGGTAATAGACTTTCTGAAGCCGACTTGCAGAATATCTCTGCGGCAGAAGCGAACCATGCAGCCTATCCCGAATATGGATTGAATGCTCCCGTGGAGACGGCCCTCGCTGTGAAGCATGCCGACGGTAACATGACCCTCCAGCTCGAAGTATTGAACGTGACTACCGAAAAGGAAGGGAATGCCGTGACGACTGTCGTGGCACTGAAGGATAAGGTGTATCCCTTCTTCGTCAACGTCTGTTACCGTGCCTGGCAGGATGCCGACGTGATAGAATCCTGGACTGAAATCTCCCATCAGGAGAAGAAGCCGGTGGTGCTCAATCAGTTTGCTTCCGGCTATCTGCCCATCCGCCGTGGCGATGTATGGCTGTCCCATCTCTCCGGTTCCTGGGCCAATGAAGGGGTCTTGACGCAGGAACCTCTCACTCCGGGCATGAAGGTTATCAAGAATAAGGACGGTGTGCGCAATTCCCATACTGACCATGCCGAAGTGATGTTCTCCCTTGACGGTCGTCCGCAGGAGAACACGGGCAACGTGATTGGTGCAGCCCTCTGTTACAGCGGCAACTACAAACTCCGCATTGAGACACACGATGATGAATACCACCATTTCTTTGCCGGAATCAACGAAGAGAACTCTACTTATTCCTTGAAGAAGGACGAGCTTTTCCGCACTCCCGAACTTGCCCTGACTTATAGTAATGAAGGCTTGAGTGGCGGCAGCCGTAACTTCCATCGCTGGGCACGCCTGCACAAACTGGCGCACGGCACTACCCCCCGCAAGATTCTTTTGAATAGTTGGGAAGGCGTGTACTTTGACATCAACCAGCAAGGTATGGACCAAATGATGGCGGACATTGCCTCCATGGGTGGCGAGTTGTTCGTGATGGACGATGGCTGGTTTGGCGACAAGTATCCCCGTAAGAACGACAGCTCATCACTCGGCGACTGGGTGGTGGACAAGAACAAGCTTCCGAACGGTATTGAAGGCTTGCTGAGTGATGCCAAGAAACATGGCGTCAAGTTTGGCATCTGGATTGAGCCGGAGATGGCGAACACTACCAGCGAACTCTACGAGAAGCATCCCGACTGGGTACTTAAAGCTTCCGAACGTGACGTTGTGTTGGGACGCGGCGGCACGCAGGTAGTGCTTGACCTTGCCAATCCTGCCGTGCAGGACTTCGTTTTCGGTGTGGTAGACAACCTGATGACCTCTTATCCTGAAATAGATTACATCAAGTGGGACGCCAATATGTCTGTCCAGAACCACGGTTCGCAATATCTGACGAAGGATAATCAGAGCCACATGTACATCGAATTCCACCGCGGCTTCGAGAAAATCTGCCAGCGCATCCGTGCCAAATATCCCGACCTTACCATCCAGGCATGTGCCAGTGGCGGCGGTCGTGCCAACTACGGAGTGCTGCCTTACTTCGACGAGTTCTGGGTAAGCGACAATACCGATGCCCTGCAACGTGTCTATATGCAGTGGGGAACTTCCTATTTCTTCCCCGCCATCGCTATGGCATCGCATATCAGTGCTGCCCCCAATCATCAGACGTTCCGCACCATCCCTCTGAAATATCGGATAGACGTTGCCATGAGTGGTCGTTTGGGTATGGAAATCCAGCCCAAAAATATGACGGAAGAAGAAAAGGCTCTTTGCAAGAATGCCATTGCCGAGTACAAGACCATTCGTCCCGTAGTACAGTTGGGAGACATTTACCGCCTGCTCTCTCCTTATGACAAGCAAGGTGTGGCTTCTCTGATGTACGTGGCTCCGGAGAAGGACAAGGCAGTCTTCTATTGGTGGAAGACGGAACATTTCTGTAACCAGCACCTGCCGCGTGTGAAGATGGCAGGGCTCTGTGCCGACAAGCAATACCGGGTGCATGAACTGAACCGTATAGATAATGTTCCCTTGAACTACGAAGGAAAGAGTTTCAGTGGTGCCTACCTCATGGCAAACGGGCTGGAGATTCCCTACAACCATAAGGTGGACTATCACAAGCAGAACGACTATTCGAGCCGTGTGCTTTATCTGGAAGAGGTGAAGTGACATAAGCAAAGGTGAGGTTGGGCCGTGTAAAGGTGAACTTGAGCGGCGTAAAGGTGAGGTTTATGGGTACAGTTGGTACAGTGGGTACAGCGTCTCTTCTATCTCACACACGCATGTATATAAATAATGTACGCGTTATGAAGTAATGTACATAAGCGCATGTGTGTGAAGCAGAAGAGGCGCTGTACCCACTGTACCAATTGTACCACTGTTTGGATGTCCAACTTTTCTTTTCGTACCCTTTTGGGACTTTCAGGTAAGATGGAAACATAAAAAAAGTCCCACAATACATTGATATTGTAGGACTTTTTTCTTTTTGTCGCCTTCTGGCTTTGTTTCTATGTGAACCGCTTGGGGCTCGAACCCAAGACCCCAACATTAAAAGTGTTGTGCTCTACCTGCTGAGCTAGCGATTCAATCCTTCATTGCTGTTAAGCGGGTGCAAAGATAGATACTTTTTTGAAATTTGCAAAATAATATCATCTTTTTTCTTATCTTTGTCCCCATCAATCCTTGATATTAATCATTATCACTGAACATTAATCATTAAATACATGGCAACAGTAGACGATAAAAAGATTATCTTTTCTATGGTTGGGCTGAATAAAACCATTCAGCAGAACAACAAGCAGGTACTGAAGAACATTTACCTCTCGTTCTTCTACGGGGCAAAAATCGGTATCATCGGTCTGAACGGTTCGGGTAAATCGACCCTGCTGAAGATTATCGCCGGATTGGATAAGTCCTATCAGGGCGAAGTGGTGTTCTCGCCGGGATATTCTGTGGGGTATCTGGCCCAGGAACCGTACCTCGACCCCACCAAGACCGTAAAGGAAATTGTAATGGAAGGCGTGCAGCCCATTGTGGACGCGCTGGCAGAATACGAGGAAATCAATCAGAAGTTTGGCTTGCCCGAATATTATGAGGACCAGGACAAGATGGACAAGCTCTTCTCCCGCCAGGCCGAGTTGCAGGACATCATTGACGCGACCGATGCCTGGAACCTTGACAGCAAGCTGGAACGCGCCATGGACGCCCTCCGTTGTCCGCCCGAAGACCAGTCCGTAGAACATCTTTCCGGTGGTGAGCGCCGCCGTGTGGCCCTTTGCCGCCTATTGTTGCAGAAGCCCGACGTGCTTCTTCTTGACGAGCCCACCAACCACCTTGATGCCGAATCCATCGACTGGCTGGAACAACACTTGCAGCAGTACGAGGGTACGGTGATTGCCGTAACGCACGACCGTTATTTCCTTGACCATGTGGCAGGCTGGATTCTTGAACTGGACCGTGGCGAAGGTATTCCCTGGAAAGGTAACTACTCCAGTTGGCTGGAACAGAAGACCAAGCGCATGGAGCAAGAGGAAAAGACCGCCAGCAAGCGCCGCAAGACGCTGGAACGCGAGCTGGAGTGGGTGCGCATGGCTCCCAAGGCCCGTCAGGCAAAGGGAAAGGCGCGTCTGAACTCCTACGACAAATTGCTGAACGAGGATGTGAAGGAGAAGGAAGAGAAGCTGGAAATCTTTATCCCGAACGGTCCCCGTCTGGGTAATAAGGTGATTGAAGCCAAGCATGTGGCAAAGGCGTTCGGTGACAAACTGTTGTTCGATGACCTCAACTTCATGCTTCCACCCAACGGTATCGTGGGTATCATCGGCCCTAACGGTGCCGGTAAGACTACGCTTTTCCGTCTTATCATGGGACTGGAAAAGGCAGACAAAGGCGAATTCGAGGTGGGGGAGACCGTAAAGGTTGCCTACGTGGACCAGCAGCACAAGGATATCGACCCCAACAAGAGCGTATATCAGGTCATTTCCGGCGGAAACGATCTGATTCGCATGGGAGGGCGCGACATTAATGCACGCGCCTATCTGTCCCGTTTTAACTTCTCCGGTGCCGACCAGGAAAAGCTCTGTGGGGTGCTTTCCGGTGGTGAACGCAACCGCTTGCATCTGGCGCTCTGCCTGAAGGAGGAAGGTAATGTGCTGTTGCTGGACGAGCCCACCAACGACATCGACGTGAATACGCTCCGTGCTCTCGAAGAAGGTTTGGAGGACTTTGCCGGATGTGCCGTGGTCATCAGTCACGACCGTTGGTTCCTCGACCGTATCTGTACGCATATCCTCGCTTTCGAAGGAGACTCCAATGTGTTCTTCTTTGAGGGCTCTTATTCCGAATATGAGGAAAATAAACAGAAACGTCTTGGGAAAGAAGAACCCACCCGTGTACGTTATAGAAAGCTCATGAATGACTGATTTCAGTGCGAATTTGAAAGTATATTCTTTTACTTGTTGACAATACGAAAGCCCTGCTGTAGAATGCAGGGCTTTTTTTGTTTAAAAATATCTCAAAAAAGCCTTTCTACCTTCAAAAAATGTAACATAAATATAACATTAATCTCGTTTTTATTAGTTATATTTGCGACTTAAAACATAAATTAATGTTTAATTAACACTATCTATTAACCTGTCTCTTATACACATCTCCGAGCCCACGAGACCGATCAGTATCTCG